>Ga0180431_10007462_pt1 | contig 12728 bp, 11 predicted proteins | sample SS_ome_11_FD_132459 | JGI IMG/M metagenome (GOLD analysis project Ga0180431, IMG submission 132459) | Hypersaline lake sediment archaeal communities from the Salton Sea, California, USA - SS_1_MS_1 metaG | ecosystem: Environmental > Aquatic > Non-marine Saline and Alkaline > Hypersaline >... | reverse complement strand
GGCCGCCGGGGCCGCCGGGGCCGCCGGGGCTGGCGGAGTGACCGGGAGCTGCTGGCCCGGGGCTGCGACCGATATCGCCGCACCGGCGACCAAACCGTTTGCTGCGCCGGGGATCGGCCTTGTGGGTTGTCCGGAGCGCGCGGCGACGGCGGCTGCCGGCTGGGGCGTCGACTTGATGGCAGCCCTCTCGGGGGCCATCTTGAGCGACTTGGCGGCAGACGCGGTTGCCCGGACGGGACTCATAGCGGTGCGACGGCCGTTACCGGTCCCGGCCGCGGATCGGCGGGAGGACGCCGAAGAGTCGGCCGATGTTCCCGACCGCGACGACGAAGACGAAGACGAAGACGTGGATTCCGCCGGGGCTGAGCGGGCCGGCGCCGAACTGGCGAGGCCCAGTACGGCTCCGGCTCCGAGCGCCGCGGCCAATAGGCCCACCCGTCCCACGAGTCCTGCGGCTGACATGGCATGGAGCATAGACGTATGTCAGACCGATGCCCGCCGGATGCTGGTCGGGAAGGCGGTCGTCGGTGCGATTGCCTGATTTGGTTCGGGTGAGACGCGCCGGTAGGTTCGAGCGCGCCCGAATCAGCCTCCAGAAAGCGGACTATGCGCACCACCCACCGGACCCGCAGCCTGATAACCGGCTCTCGTCGCGTTCAGCGCTCACGCCGGGTGCTGCGCCCGGTCGCCGGTCAGTGTTTCGAGATCGAGATTCGTCCGGACGGCAGCCGCTGGGTCATCACGATTCCGGAGATCAAAGACTCCGCCGAGGCACCTACCCGTGGCGGCGTCGAGCTGGCCGCCCGGGAGTGTATTGCGGCCCGGACCGGAATCCCCCTCGGCTATATCTCGGTCTGGGTTCGCGACTGACGTCTGCGGTCCGGCCAGTTCCGGGCCGCTCGGCGATCCCGGGGTGAACACGGCGCTCCCGGCACACTCAGACGTTCAGGGCAGGAGAGGGTTTGAGGCGGCCGAAGTCGATCTGGGCTGCCGGATTCGCGAGAGCGGTCACCATGCCGAGGCCGAACGGCCCGAGATCGTCGAAGAGTGTCGCGCTTCCGACCGAGATGCCCTCGGCACACCAGTGTGAATCAGCTTGCAGGCCGATGTGATCGCCGACCGGCGGGCGTGACAGTGCGACGGTCAGGTCGGCGTTGATATAGCCGATACCTTTGGTACCGAGGTTGGTGACCAGGCTGGTCGCCTCGGCGGCGACGACCGCACGCACGAACGGGGTGGCGGGGTTTCCGGCCACCACCTCGGCGATGCTGTGGTAGACGCGCTTCCGGGAGGCGTTCTGGTGCGCGGTGACCCCGTCGTCCAACCCCACTGAGCTGCTCCATCCGGCGTCGTCGCTGCCCACGAGGTATGCGTCCGGGCAGATGTCCACCATGGTGGGCGGGCTGAAGTCCGGTTCCGGGCCGACCCACTCCCGACCCGGTGGCGGGCCGGACGCCCGGAACTGCACCATGGTGGCCCGGGCCACTGCGACCCCGTTCTGGAGCAGCTCGCATTCGTTGATCCGGATTCGCCGTCCATCGCGCACCATGCGGGTCCGCACGCCGGTCGGCAGCTTGCGCGCGGCACGGAACAGATCCGCGGTGAACCGGACCGCTCGGAAGCCGACAGCCTCGAATTCGCGTTCCAGCGACCATGCCGCCAGGCCGACCAGGGCCGGTCCGTTCACCATGTCCTCGGACCAGCCGCTGCGCGCGTACTCGGTTGGCTCGAAGGTGCCGTTTTCTGCGGCGACGAACAGAGCGTGAGCCGTGACCACCCCGGAATCCTCGCATATTCCTTAGGCCCGATAATCAAGGGTCGGGGCAGCAGTGAGGGGTGCGCGGTGTCGGGTGCCGAGGTGATCGGTTCCGGATCACCGAACCGCAGCGCACCCTCGCCGGCGCTGCTGGTCGGGACGATGAGCGTGGTGGCGCTGACCGTGGCGGTGCTGCAGACCGGCGTCGTCCCGATCCTTGGGGTGATGGCTCGTCAGCTCGACGCCTCGACCGTCGAGGTGAGCTGGACGGTGACGGCCAACCTGCTGGCGGCGGCGGCCACCACTCCCCTCATCAGCCGCCTGGCGGACCTGAACATCAAGAAGCATGTGCTGCTTCTGGTGCTGGCCGTCGTGCTGGCCGGCTCGTTGCTGGCTGCCATGACGGAGTCGTTGCCGCTGCTGATTGCCGCACGGGTGCTGCAGGGCGCATCCTTCTCGCTCTATCCGATCGCAGTGTCGATCCTGCGGGAGGAGCTGCCGACCGACCGACTGATGGGCGCGATGGCGGTGCTGTCCGGCGTGCTCGGCTTCGGCGGCGGCATGGGCCTGGTAATCACCGGGCTGCTGATCCGCGGAGACGCCGGCTACCAGCGGACTTTCTGGTTCACCGCGGTGTTCCTGGTCCTGGTGATTTGCGCCGTCGTGGTGGTTGTGCCGCGTCGCCCGCGGCTGACCGTGGGGTCGGTGGACTGGGCTGGGGCGGTCGGACTGGCCGTCGGCCTGTCGCTGGTGCTGCTGGCGGTCACCCAGGGTGGTATCTGGGGATGGAGCTCGATCCGGACGGTCGGGTCGGCCGTGGCCGGGCCGGCCGTCCTGGGGTTGTGGTGGTGGTGGGAGCGTCGCTGCCCGCGTCCCCTGGTCTCGACGGTGATGCTCACCCGGCGGCCGATCCTGATGACCAATATCGCCACGATCGCGGTGGGAATGGGTCTTTACTTCGGATTTCTGGGGCTGACCACTTTCGTTCAGACGCCGACCGCCAGCGGGTACGGGTTCGGTGCCTCCGTGTTGAAGGCCAGTGTGGTGTTCCTGCTCCCGGGCGCCTTCGCCGGGTTCCTCGCCGCCTTGGTCAGCGGCCGCTATATCGACCGCTTCGGCGCCCAACGGGTTCTCCTGGTGGGTACGACGATCGGCAGCGCCGGATTCGCGATTCTCACCGTCGCACACTCAGCGGTCTGGCAGGTGATCATCGCCGGCGTCCTGATCAACACCTATATCAGTCTGGCCTACGGTGCCCTGCCGGCACTGGTGGTCCGCGAGGTCGAACCTGCCGAGACCGGTGTGGCGACGAGTGTGAATGCCATCGCCCGGACCGTGGGGGCCTCAACGGCCGCCGCGCTCGTCGCTGTTCTGCTGAGCCGCAACGGCACCGGGTTCCCACCGGAGAGCAGCTACACCATCGTTTTCGGGCTCGGCGCGGTGATGGCACTGACCGCATTTCTGCTGATCGCGTTGAGCAGGCCGCGCCTGCGCGATATCAAGACGATCGAGGAGATCACCGAGTCGCGGGCGATGAACCATGAGTGGGGTTGAGTCCGGCGGACGGTTACCGAGGCGGACGCGGGCGGCAACCCGCCCCGACCTCGGTGGCCTGACCGAAATCTTGGGCGCAAGCCTCGGACTTCAGTCCGGGGTGAGTCCATCCCGTTGTTCGGCGGGCGCAGCCCGCCGGTCAGAGTGGTCGGGTTTGTCCGTCGATGTATTGCTTGATGATCGACAGGGGTGCGCCGCCGCAGGAGACCGCGAACTACGACGGCGACCAGAGGTGTCCGCGCATGCGGGCGCGTACGCACGCGCCGGTGAATTCGCGGCGGACGGCGTAGGCCGTGCGGCCTTTGAGTCGCTGGACGAGTTGCGAGATCGCCACGGCGGGTGGGTAGGCGACGAGCAGGTGGACGTGGTCGGCCTCGCCGTTGAACTCGGTAGGTCGTCGTTGTCAGTGGGCACCTCTACGGTTGCGGTATGCAGATGCGTTATCGGTATCGCATCGAACCGACACCGGCCCAGCAGCAGATGCTGGCGAGGGTGTTCGGGTGCGCTCGGGTCGTGTTCAACGACGCGCTGCGGGTCCGCGACGAGGTGTATCGCGCGGGGGTGAAGCTCTCCGACAGCGAGATTCAGCGCCGGGTGATCACTGCAACGAAGACCACCGAGGAGCGGGCCTGGTTGCGCGAGGTACCGAGTGTGGCGCTGGTGCAATCGGTCAACGACTCACGGCGAGCCTGGCGCAACTTCTTCGACTCGGCCAGCGGGAAACGCAAGGGCCGCAGGGTCAATCGACCCAAGTTCAAGTCCCGCAAGGATTACCGGCAGTCATTCCGGCTCACCCGCAACGGCTTCTCGATCCGACCCCACGGCCGGCTGTTTGTGGCCAAGGTCGGCGAGGTCCGGGTGCGCTGGTCACGCGATCTGCCGTCGGCGCCGTCGAGTGTCACGATCATCCGGGAACCCGACGGCCACTTCTACGCCAGCTTCGTCGTCGACGTGCCGGCCTCACCGTTGCCGGCGACCGACCGGGAGGCCGGGGTGGATCTGGGGATCGCTCGGCTGGCTACGACCGCCGCCACCGATGGCGGGCGGTCCGATATCGCCAATCCGAAGCACTTGCGGCGCAAGCTGCGCAAACTGGCACGGTTGGAGCGGGAGAAGTCCCGCCGACAGAAAGGATCAGCCAGCAGAGACAAGTCGCGGCGCAAGGTGGCCGTCGCGTACAACGAGGTCGCCCGTGCGCGGCGGGACTATCACCACAAGCAGGCTTTGGCGTTGGTTCGCGACAACCAAGTGATCCACGTCGAAGACCTCAACATCGTGGGCATGGTCAAAAAGCGCCGCCTGGCACGAGCGATCAGCGATGCCGGGTGGGGCCAATTCGTGCGGATCATCGGCGAGAAAGCCGACCGCTACGGGCGCACCGTACACGCGGTGTCGCGGTGGCTGGCATCGAGCAAAACCTGCTCCACACCTGGGTGTGGGCACCGCCTCGACGAACTCCCACTACAGATCCGGCAGTGGACGTGCCCCTCCTGCGAGGTGGTTCACGATCGAGACCACAACGCCGCCAGGATCATTCTCGCCGCCGGTCGGGCGGAGAGACGAAACGCCTGTGGAGCCGCGGTAAGTCCTCCTACTCATCGGGAGGCGCGAGGCGATGAAGCAGGAAGCACCCCAACCGCGGCGTAGCCGCACGGGAATCCCCGCCATTCATGGCGGGGAGCACGTCAAATTGATGGCTGTCGGCCATCTCGCTGCGCGGCGCGATACCGAACAGTGATAATCGCGTCATGCCCCGTGTGCTGGCCACCTTGCTGACCGCGGCCCTACTGTCTGGTGCGGCGGCTGCTGCGCCGGCCCGCGCCTCCGCCGAGTGGGCCCTGAACGGGACGTTCACCGCGACCTCCAACGGTGAGTGGTCCCGCTCCAACGACATCTTCGTCGACCAGATCAGTGTCCGCGCGATCTGGACCGTTTCCTCACAATGCAGCTATCCCACCGAGTGCACCGGAACGGTGACCAGCGATCAGGGCTGGACGGCGCCGATCTACCAGACCAGTGGTGAGTGGTATGTTAAACATGTTGTCCCGCAGTGGATTCCGTGTGCCGATGGATCCACGGCTGATGGCTTTCAGGTGTTCAGGTTCAAGAGAATGACCCCGGGCGGCGACTACACCGACCCGACCTCGAACGTCCTGGTTGGTGAGGATTCGACCACCGGCCCAAGCGGCGCCTGCGGGCGGAGTTTGTCGGTGTTCATCGCCATGCCGTTCAAGCTGGTCAAGGTGGGCTGAGCAGACTCAGCCGGTGGGCAGCAGGTCGGTCCAACTCTGTTCGCCGTCGTGCGCAACGACATCGGTCTGTCTGGCAACGGTGCCGTTCGGTGTGGCGAATTGCCCGGTCTTCGGATCGTAGGTGGCAATCGCCACCGATGGACCCCCGCCGTCGGGGGTGAAGGCGCTGGGGGCGACCCCGGCCGACGGCGCGGCCGGCGCTGGTGCCACGGGTGGTGCCGACGGTGGGGGGACCGGAGGGGCCGGTGGTGGCATCGGGGTGCCCTCCAATGGCCCGTAGATATGGTCCTCGAACGTGACCCGATCATCCGGCGGGATGCCCTGAGCGATCAGGTTGGGGTCGAAGGGGTAGGGACCGAGGGCGTGCTGCCGCATCGCCAGCGGCTGGAAGTCACCTTCGCCCTCACACAGTTCAACGGTGGGGGCTCGCTTTCCGGGCTGACCCATACACGGATAGTTGCGAGCGCCACGGACTCCGATCGGGGAGTCCTGCGGCAACTTGCAGTACAGGCCGTCCGGGGTGTCGACATCGGAGAGATCCGACGGTGAGCGCCACGACGAGGGCGGCAGGAAACCCACCGTGCAGGCCGGTGGATCGTTGATGGTCAGGGTGAAGTCACCCTGGGTGAACCCGGTCGGATTGTTGCGGGGCAAACCCACCGCCTGAACCGACGCGATATAGGGCGGCAGCAACACCAGGAGTTGCTCCAGGGACGGGTTGTAAGTCACCGCGATACGACTGACTGTCGTGAGGTTCGCCAGCAAGACCGGCAGGGTGGGCTTGACCTGATCAAGCAGCTGGGAGACTTCTGTAAGGGCGCCCGGACCGTCGGCGAGGACGCCGCGGAGCTGCGGATCGCTGGCCGACAGCTGACCGGTCAACCCGGCCAGACTGCGGGCCCAACTGCGTAGCGCGTTCGCGGACACCGCCTGACCGTCCAGCAGTGGCTGCGCGTCCTCGACCAGGGTTCGCGCCCGGTCGGCAACCCGGTCGAAGTCCGCAACCACCGTGGACGAGGAGTCCAACAGGGCCGCCAGATCGTCTCCCGAACCATTGAGGCCGTTGAACGACTCGTCCAGGAGCTGGCTCAGCCGGTCCTTGGGGATGCTCTGCAGCAGTGCGCTCACCTGGTCGAGCATCGGGCCCACTTGCTGCGGGACGGTCGTGTCGGTCATCGCGATCACCGAGCCGTCCCGCAGATAGGGTCCCGAATCGGTATGGGGAAGCAGGTCGACGTACTGCTCCCCGACCGCGGAGACACTGAGCACCCTGGCCTGCAGGTCGGCCGGAATCTTCGGCGACGTTGCTAGCGACAGGGTGGCTTCCGCGCCGCCGCGGACGGGCCGCACGTCGGTGACCTTTCCGATCTGCACGCCCCGGTAGGTGACATTGGAAAACTGGTAGAGCCCACCGGTTCTGGACAGTTCAAGCTTGACCGTGATCCGCCCGATCCCGAGCAGTGTCGGCACCTGCATGTAGACCACGAGCATCGCCGCGACGCCGACGATCGACGCAATCGTGAAGATCGCCAACTGGGTTCGCACGAATCGGGTGAGCATCAATTCCCTCCCTCGTCCAAGGGGGCGAGCTCCAGCTCCGGCGGGACCGGATCGGGTGCGCCGGAGCCGTCGGCCGCTACGGCCGGCGGCGGACTGAACGGCGCGTTGAGTGGGTCGTAGGTGTAGGTGGCGTACCACGGGTCACCAGGAGCCGGAACGAGTTTCGCGCCTTCCTGGCCCCACCGGGTGCCCAGGAAGAGAGTTTTCTTCAGCCTCGGAACGGTGAAATCGAAGATAATGTACTGATTGAGGTAGTCGCCCCTGATCGCGCGGTCGATGGTCGCCTGCCCGTACGGGAAGGCAAAGAAGTAGGCCAGCGCCGAGTCCAGTTGCGGGCCCACGTCGGCCAGCGACCTCAGTGTGGGTTCCAAGTTGCGCAAATTACGAACCAAGTCTGCCTGCGTGTCGCTGACCAGGCTGGCCGCCAGGGTGCTGAACCCGCCGAGCTTGTCCAGCGCTGCGGTCAGCCGGGGCCGCTCGGCCACCAAGACGTCCAGGGCCGGCGGAATCCGGTCCAGGGCCCGGGTCAGCACGTCGCGCTGCCCGGCGAAGGTTCCGGCCAGCCGGTTCAGCGCGACCACCGACGCGTTGATGTTGTCGCGTTGATCGGCCAACACCCCGATGAAGTCGTTCAGACGGGTCAGAAGATCCCGGATCTGCGGTTCCCGGCCGCCCAACGCCGCGTTCAGTTCGGTGACGATATCGCCGATCTGGCCGACGCCGCCCCCGTTGATGACCACCGAGAGCGCCGACAGCGTCTGCTCAGTGGACGGGTAGGTGGAGGACTTGTTCAGGTCCAGGGTCGCCCCCGGACTGAGCCGGCCGGTGGGCGACTGTCCCAGCGGTGGGTTCAACGCAAGATGCATCGACCCCAGCAGGCTGGTCTGCCCCACCGTGGCAACCGCGTTGGCGGGGATCGTGACCTCCGGCTTGACCGAGATCTCGACGTCGGCATGCCAATTCCGAACCGTCATCCCGTTGACGCTGCCGACCACCACGTCTCCGACCAGAACCGGCGAGTTCGGCTCCAGCGTGCTGACGTTGGCGATCTCGACGTGGTACGTGGTGGCTCCCGGACCTCGTCCCACCGCACCGGGCAGCGGCAACGAGTTCAGTCCACCGAACCCGCAGCCACTCAGCGAGACGGTTATCGCGAGGCCGACCACGGCAGCCGTCATCCGGCGCCATCCGGGGAACACGGGGAACATCATGACGGCGGCTCCCCCACCCCGGCGGGAAGCGGTACCGGCGGTGGCATCGGCGGCGGTGGCACCGGCGCCGATTCGGCTGGCAGCAGCATGTCCTGCACATTCGAGGGGTTGACCGGCGTGGGGGCCGACGCCTGACCGTGGGTGACACCGGCCGGCACCGGCGCACCCGGGAAAAGCGCAGGCTGCGGACCGGCGGGCAGGCCGTCGGGTGTGTAGGCACCCTGGCGCGGATCTGGTGGACCGCCCCATCCGGCCGGCGGCGGTACATCCCCGTCGAGTCCGGTGTAGGCCGAGATCGAGGGCGGAAGTTCGACCGGCGCCGCACCGCCCTCGCCACCGGGGGCCAGTTTCGGCTCGGAGTAGACCAGGTTCCACGGACTCGGGGACTTGCCCAGATAGGCGTTGAACGGCAGCGGCAGATAATTGAAGTTGATTAAGCGCAGGGCCGGGCCCAGATACTGCGAGCACAGTCTGCTTGTTTCACTGGCAGTCGCGTTCTCGATGGCGCCGATCGCCGCACAGACCACCTGGAGCGGGTTGGAGAAGTTCGCCAGCGCGAAACCGCCGAGGGCACTTTGGATATCCGGGTTGTAGATGTTGTAGCTGTTTCCGATCGCGTTGGGGGCGACGTGTAACAGGTTCTTCAACGAGGCCTGATTCTCGCTTAGATTGCGGACGACATCGCTCAGCCGCCCGATCTGCTCAGCCGTCTGGTTGCGGCTGCCCGCGACGAACCGCTTGACGTCCACCACTGCGCTGGAGAGGTTGGTCAGCGCGGCGTCCAGATCCGAGCGGCTACCGTCGAGCACACCGGCTACGGTGGCCAACCGGTCCTGGAACTGGACGATCTGGACGTTGCTGTCCCGCAGCGCCGTGACGAAGGTCTGCAGGTTCTCGATGATGTCGACGATATTGCCACTGCCGTCGGCGAGGATGCGGCTCAGCCCGGAAAGCTGGGCGATGGTGTCGCGCAACTTCTCGCCGTTACCGGCCAGGGCGCCCGCGGCGCTGTCGATGAACCGGCCCACCGACGACGTGGATTGGTCGAGTGCGGGTCCGAGATCGGTTGCCAGCCTGGTCAACTGCTCCTTGACCTGGTCCCACTCGACGGGCACGGCCGTGCGGTCGGTGTCGATGACCGCACCGTCGTTCATCGTGGGCCCGGCTGGTTCGCCCTGCGCCCCGTAGGCCGGTGCGAGTTGGATATACCGTGCGCCGACCAGGTTCGAGGCGACCACGACCGCCCTGGCATCGGCCGGAATGGGCACCGCGCGGTCGACGGTGAGGGTCATCTTCGCCTTGGTGCCCATCGGTTCGATCGCCTTGATGGTGCCGACCCGCACACCGGCGACCCGGACGTCGTCGCCGGGATAAATCGCCGTGGCACTGGTGAAGTAAGCGGTGATGGTAGTGGGTTTGAAGGCGATATTGCGAGCCAGCACGGCCACCCCCCCGGCGAGCAGCAGGGCCAGCAGGGCGGCGAGGAACGGGGTGGGACGTTTTCGCATCAGGGCGGCCCCGGTGGTGGGCCCCAGGTCTCATTCGGCTGGGGAATACCGTTGTAGGGGAAGGGGAATTCCGCGCGCGGCCCGGCGTTGTCCGGTGGCTGGCCGGCGTCCACCCCGCGCCGGAAGCCGAGCGCATAGTCGAAGAACGGCTGCAGCGTCTGCGCGGGGCTGAGGTTGGCCACGAAGGCGTTGTAGTAGAAGCCGTTGTTCACCGCTTCGGCCTGGGTCAGCTGGAATTTGGCCAGACCGGCCATCGCCTTGCCGACATTGTCATTGTTCCGTTGCAGCATCGCGGTCACCGCATTGAGTTTCGCCAGCGCCGGTGCCAGTTCCTGCTCGTTGTCGGCTACCAGGCCGCTCAGCTGCTGCGACAGCGCGGAGGTGTTGACCAGCAGGTTGACGATGGCATAGCGGCGCTCTTCGAGCACTCCCAGCAACTCGTTGGCATTGAGGATGAGGGCGTTGACCTGCTGGCTGCGCTCGGAGAGGACATCGGTCACCTCGGCGGCGCTGGTGAGCAGGTCCGTGAGCGCGGCGTTGCGTTCGTTGAGCGCCCTGGAGATCCGGCTGATCCCATCGAAAGTCGGCCCGAGGTGCGGCGTCAGCCGGTCGATAGTGCTCGACAGCGTGTCCAGTGACTGGTTGAGCGCGGCGGTGTCGGTCTCGGCGGTGTTGGCGGTGAACTCTCCGAGTGCATCGGTCAGCGAGTAGGGCGAGCCGGTGCGCGAGACCGGAATGACCTCGCCTGGCATCAGCCGGCCCTCGCCGGCGGACTCCAGCGTCAGCACCCGCTGACCCAGCAGGGTCCCGGTGCGGATATGCGCCGTGCTCGCCGAACCGAGCCGGACTTTCCCGTTCACCGCGAACGTCACCTGCGCCTTGCCAAGATTCGGCCCGCGGCCCAGCGATACCTCCGAGACCGTCCCGACCTTGACCCCGGAGACTTTGACGTCGTTACCCGGTGCCAAGCCGCCGACCTCGGTGAACAGTGCCTGATGATGAACGGACGTCGCCAGCGTGGCCAGTCGCTGCGGCTGTAGGCCGACGGTGATGATGAGGACGATCAGTGTCAGCCCGATGAAGCCGGAGCGAATGAGTTGGGAGCCATGATATTTCAGCATGGGCGTCTGCGATTCGTCACGGCTCGGCACACCTTCCGGTGTGCTGCATGATCCACGGGAAGTAGGCGGTCCGGCCCTGCAGGTCGCTGACCCGGAACGACATCCCGCACAGGTACTGATTGATCCAGCTGCCGTAGGAGCCGAGCCGGACCAGTTTGCGGTAGTTCTTGGGAGCCTTCTGCAGGGCGAGGTCCAGGGTTTCCTTGTCCTGATCGAGAATCGGAGCCAGTCTGGCCAACTCGTCGACGGTCCCGGCCAGCGGCGCCCGGGCCTCGGTCAGCAGATCGGTCAGTGACGCGGTGCCGTCGTCCAGCGCGGTGATCGCGGTGCCGATCGGATCCCGGTCCGCGGACAGGCCGGTGATCAGGGTCTCGAGCCGGTCAACCGCGACGGAGAACTTGTCGCCGTCCTTGCTGATGGTTGCCAGTACCGCGTTCAGATCGTCGATCAGCTGCTGGACGGTCTGGCTGTTGTCGGCCAGTGCGCCCGAGAACGCCGACGTCTTCGCGAACAGCGACTCGACATTGCTCTCCTGGCCCTGCAGGATCTGAATCAGCGAATTGGTCAGGGCGTTGACGGCCTGCGGGTTGAGTCCCTGGACAACCGGTTTGAGCCCACCGAGGAGCAGGTCGAGGTCCAGGGCCGCCTCGGTGCGGTCCGCGGGTATCACCGATCCGGACGGCTGGATCACGGCCGGCCCCGGGGCGTCGAGAAGTTCCAGATAGCGGTCACCGACCAGGTTGAGATAGCGCACCGCCGCCTTCGTGCCCGCCGTCAGCACGATGTCGCGGTCAGCTCCGAACCCGACGTGCACGGTGTTGTCCGGCCTCAGATCGACGTTGTTGACCGTTCCGATCCGCACCCCGGCCACCCGGACGGAATCCCCGCTCTTCAGGCTCGAAACATCGTCGAAGACGGCGGTGTAGGAGTTCTCGGGACCGCCGCGGTACTGGCCGAAGATCATGAACAGGGCTGCGGTCAGGATCAGCATCACCACCATGAAGATGCCGATCTTGAGGCCGGTCGTGCGCAGGCTGATCATCCGCCGGGCTGACCGATCTGTGCGGTGTTGCGGGGTGGGCCGTCGAGGGGGCCGAATAACGCCTGCTTGAGGCCGTCGGAGTTCAGCAGGATGCCCTGGTTGCCGTACTGGGCCTGGTTGGCGCCGATATCGGTCACCACATAGGGAGGCCGCTGCTCGTATCCGACGTTGGGCAGGTCGGTGCACTGCGGTCCGCCCTTGGCGGCGACCTTCGGCAGATTCCCCGGATAGCGGTAGCGCTCACGGCCGAGGAAGAATCCTTGCAGCAGGACCGCGCCCGGCACCGGAATTCCGGGTCCGTTGGCCAGCGGGAGTAGCCCGGCCAGACCGCACGTCAATGCGGGGTTGTACTGGTTGGCGAGGTCGGTGGTCGGCACCAGCAGGTGCAGGACATTGGTGAGCGGTTGCCGGTTCTCGGAGAGTACGTCGGTCCCGATATCCCCCAGTCCGATGGCGCTGACCAGCAGGGCGTCCAGGCTGTCCTGGGTATCGACCACGGTCTCACCGATGCGGGAGGTGTTGTCGACGGTGTCCAACAGATCCGGTGAGGCGTCGGCAAAGGCATCGAAGACCCGAGGTGACACCGCCAGGGCGCTGTTGAGACTGTCCAGCGCCGGGTTGAGCTTGGTCAGGGCGCTGTCGAGGTCGACGAGGGTCTGTCCGAACCGCTCCCCCCGGCCGTCGAGCGACTTCGCCAGCGCGCCCAGGGTTTGGTTCAGCTTGG
>Ga0180431_10007460_pt1 | contig 12730 bp, 12 predicted proteins | sample SS_ome_11_FD_132459 | JGI IMG/M metagenome (GOLD analysis project Ga0180431, IMG submission 132459) | Hypersaline lake sediment archaeal communities from the Salton Sea, California, USA - SS_1_MS_1 metaG | ecosystem: Environmental > Aquatic > Non-marine Saline and Alkaline > Hypersaline >... | reverse complement strand
GATGGAAGCGTACTTGCCGGACAACCTGTGGCAAAAGGTGTATGCCATCTTGCACGCGCACGAAGACGCCGTGGTAGATGTGGCTGGCGGTCGCTACGAGTGGATCGGGCGCATGGCGCGGGCGGCGCTGGTGCGTCCCCGCGTAGGCCAGGTCACGTTCACCGACCGGTTAGACCGGGTGGCGACGCATCCTTTCTGGGGGTTAGTGCTGCTCGCCGGTATGTTGGCCATCATCTTTGGGCTGACTTATAGCGTTGGCATACCGTTGCAGGATTGGCTTAGCACTAACGTGATCGGTGGGTTGGCAGAACTGGCCGGCAAGTTATTGGCGAACGCGCCCCAATGGCTTCAGGGGCTGGTGATTGACGGTGTCTTGGGCGGCGCAGGGATGGTGGCCACTTTTCTGCCCATCTTGGTGATCTTTTTCACTGTCATGGGATTGTTGGAGGACATGGGCTACATGGCCCGTGCGGCCTATGTGATGGATCGTTTCATGCACCTGATGGGCTTGCATGGCAAGAGTTTTATGCCCTTGTTTTTAGGGTTCGGCTGTAACGTGCCGGCGGTCGTCGGCTCGCGCATTATCGAGGCACGGCGGGCGCGGTTGCTGACCATTCTGCTGGCGCCATTGGTGCCCTGTACGGCTCGTATGGCCGTGGTGGCTTTTTTGACGCCGATCTTTTTCGGTCCGGCAGCTCCCTTGGTTGCGTGGGGATTGATCTTGCTAAGCCTGGTGGTGCTGGCGGTGTCTGGTGTCGTGTTGAACAAGGCTCTCTTTAAAGGGGAGCGGGCGGCCTTTATCATGGAGCTGCCGCTGTATCACGTACCCAACGGGCGGACTATAGGACTGTTGGTGTGGCAGCGCATGCTGGAATTCCTCAAGAAAGCGGGCACCATCATTTTGGTGGTGTCGGTAATCGTGTGGGCCCTCTCGGTGCTGCCCTACGGGGAAATCGAAAGCAGCCTGCTGGCGGGCGTAGGCCGCCTGTTGTCGCCGGTCGGCGCGCTGATGGGCCTGGACTGGCGGATGATGGTGGTTCTGTTGACCAGCTTTGTAGCCAAGGAGAACGCCATTGCCTCGTTGGGCATCCTGTTTGGAGCGGGTCAGGGAGAAACGCAGTTGGCTGAGATGTTGGGTGGCGTGCTCACACCGGCGGCAGGGCTGGGATTCTTGACTATGCAGATGCTCTTCATCCCTTGCGTAGGCACTCTGGCTGCTATCAAGCAAGAGACGCACGGTTGGAGGTGGGTGGCGTTCAGCGTAGGGTTTTTGCTGGTGGTCTCTTTGGCAGTGGGGATAGGGGTGTATCAACTGGCCAGATTGATGGGGTTGTAGGTCATGTTGAACAAATTGATGCGGCAGGTGGCCCAGGGTGGTGTTCACAGCACCGCTACCCTGGCCCGTGAGTTGGGCGTGAGCGAGGAGCTGCTGGCCCAAATGACCGATGACTTGGTGCGGATGGGGTATCTCAGGCCTGCAGGCGGCGGCTGTGGAGAACAATGCAATGCCTGTCAGTTGACGGCCAGATGCTCTCTCGGCGGATCGGGCGGCATTTGGACTCTGACAAAGAAGGCGAGACGAGTGACCGGGGAGGAATGCTAAGTAACTGGCAGTGTCTGTCGACGGCCCAGGGGACGGTTGGGATATACCTCAATCGTCCCCTGGGCCGTGTTCATTTCTACGAACTGGTGGTGATGCTGTGAGCCCTGTCAGGCCAGCTTTAAATTGGGTGGCAATGGCGATCCTATTCTCGAGTTTGCCTCTTGACAGAGGGAGCAAAGTGGTGTATAATTATAGTAGTTATAAAGCTAACTTCTAGGTTGTCACGCTAACGCCTAAAGGTGGGGAAAAATGAACGACGATCTTATTGACAGGTTGGTAGAGATTGGATTCTCAGAGTACGAGTCCAAGGCCTACATAGCCTTGCTCAGAAAGAGCCCTGTCACGGGGTACGAACTTTCCAAGCTTTCCGGCGTTCCCCGCTCCATGATCTACGAGGTGGTGGGCAAGCTCACCGCTCGTGGCGCGGCTATGACGCTGCGAACAGGGAGTGCCACCAAATATGCACCCATTCCGGCTGCCGAGTTTCTCGATCAGCTTCAACGTGAGCACCTGGCACTTGTCGTCTCACTGAAAGACGAACTGTCCGCCTTTGCCTCGGCCCCCGACCTGGAATACGTTTGGAATCTCGAAGGCCGCGATAACATTATGAGTAAGGCAATGGAGATGATCGACCAGGCAGAGATGAGAATTTACCTGGCCCTCTTGCCCGCCACATTCCCGACCTTGCAGCCTGCGCTGGAGGAGGCGATCCAGCGTGGGGTTCGGGTAGCGATTTATACGCCGGGCGACATCGATCTTCCCGGCGGGCAGATGGTCGTCGCTCCTCTGTCTGAGGAGGCGCTTACCCAGGTGGGGGGGCTTGGTTTGATCCTGGTCGCCGATGGGCAGGAGGTGTTGATCGGCGAATGGCTGACAGAGACCCAGGCCCGGGCTTCCTGGACCAGCAGCCCTCTTCTTGTCTTTATTGCCGAGCACCACCTGCGCACAGATTTATATCTTCCCCAAGTCCTGGCCCTCCTGGGAGATCGGGCGTTGGACATCATTCAAGAGGAGGATCGGGAGCTGTTTGCTCGCGCTATGGAGAGTCATACGTGAGGTTGATCTGATCTTGACGCCGGTAGGTGAGTGGTGGAGCCCTGCTGAGGGAGAGTAGGGTGCTGCCAGGGAGGTAACTATGCCAGAGAATATTGCATTGATAGCTCAAAAGTTGACCAAATCTTATGGCCAAGTCCGGGCCCTGCGGGGCGTTGATCTAGAGGTGCGCCACGGCGAGATCTTTGGCTTTCTCGGGCCGAACGGCGCCGGCAAGACGACGACCATCCGCTGCTTTTTGGATCTGATCCGCCCCGACGGCGGCACTGTACGGGTGCTGGGCATAGACCCCCAGGCCGACCCGGTGGCAGTGCGCGCTCGCGTCGGCTACCTGCCCGGTGAATTGAGTTTGGAATCCAATCTGAAAGTAGAGGGCGCGCTGCGTTACTTTAACGACCTGCGGGGCAACAAAACGGATTGGAGCTTTGTGCGCCAGCTTGCAGAACGTCTCGAACTTGACCTCGCTATGCCCATCAGGAACCTCTCCAAGGGCAACAAGCAAAAGGTTGGTGTGGTCCAGGCTCTGATGCCTCACCCCGAATTGTTGCTCCTCGACGAGCCGACGGCCGGCCTCGATCCCCTGATGCAGCAGGAAGTCTATCGCTTGCTCAGGGAGGCTCAGGCTGATGGGGCCACGGTCTTTTTCTCCTCTCACATCATCAGCGAGGTAGAGACCCTGGCCGAACGCGTAGCCATCATCCGTGAGGGTGTGATCGTCGAGGAGGCCGAACCCAGCCAACTTGTCAGCATGGCCATACGCCACGTGTGGGTGCGCTTTAAAAAAGTTGTTGACCCTATGCCATTGGCTGCGGTCAAAGGTATCACCCTGCTCTCTCGAAGCAAGGACACCGGTGTTCATCTGCAGGTGGAAGGTGAGATGGATGGTCTCATCAAAGCGTTGGCCGCTTTTCCGGTCAGAGACTTTGAGATCGAGCGCCCGTCGCTGGAAGAGATCTTTTTGGCTTATTATAAGGCCAGTGTCAAGGAGGAAAACTAGATGTTTGCTGAATTCAAACATACGCTGCGCCGCCTGCGCGGCCAGATGATGGGTTGGGGAATTGGTCTGGCTCTGTATGGCTTGATGATGGTGTCTCTCTTTGATTCTATTGCCAACATAGAAGGTTTCGAAGAACTCATAGCGAGTTATCCTCCTGAGCTGCTGGCCTTCTTTGGGGACATGATGGCCATCACCACCCCCAAAGGCTACATAGATATTTACTATTTCAGCTATATGACACTCATCGTCGGCATCTTTGTCGTCGGCGCGAGCGCCAGTCTGCTGCTTGGTGATGAGGAAAAGGGCATCTTGGATCTGGTCATGGCCCATCCTATCAGTCGCACAGCGCTCTTTTGGGGGCGGTGGCTGGGATTTGTGGCCGCTACGGCGGTGATCTTGCTCGTGGGCTGGTTGAGCTGGCTCATTCCTTCCGGAAGCTCTGGCATGGAACTCACCTGGATCGAATTCTTGCGGCCGTTCTTGCCTTTGTTTGCAGTGTTGCTTCTGTTCGGCACGCTGGCGCTGCTGTTCAGCATGCTGCTGCCGTCGGTACGCGTCGCTGGCATGGTTACCGGAGGACTTTTGGTCGCCGACTATCTCCTCATGGGGCTGTCCCACAGCAATCAAGACATCGAATCCATTGTCAAATTCACGCCGCTGTACTACTATCAGGGTGGCGCTGCCATCACCGAGTTAAACTTGGAATGGCTGGCCGGCCTGTTGGCAGTGTCGGCCGTGTTAGCTCTGCTCGCCTGGTGGCGCTTCCAGCGGCGGGACATCCGCGTGGGAGGGGAAGGGGGCTGGCAGTGGCCCGTGCCGTCCCCTTTCCGGCGAGCTTGAGGGGGCATCGTCACGCCGTACTGTTAGGACCAACCTTGGGGGGGTAAGTGGGGGATTCCTACCTCCTTTTGGCAGCCCTGCCTGCTTTTAACAGCGGCAGGGCTGCTTGCGTTTTGGGCAGAGTGGTGTAAAATAGTGCCGGAGGTGAGTTCATGTCCGGCGTTTCGAGCCGTTTGGTTGCATTTTGGTTGGCTCTCATTCTTTTGACCTATCTAGTCGTTGGCACGCTGTTCGCTGTCTATACGCCGGCCTGGCAGTCGCCCGACGAACCAGCTCACTATAATTATATCCGCTATATCGCTGAGCACGGGCGCTTTCCTGTTCTACAATCAGGCGATTACCCTCAAGATTATCTGGAAGAGATCAAGTCTCAAAAGTTTCCTTCCCATCTCCCCATCGACTCCATCCGCTACGAGTTTCATCAGCCGCCCCTGTATTATCTGTTGGCAACGCCGGTCTTTAAGCTATTCGACGGCGCATTGGTGCCGCTGCGTCTGTTGTCAGTCATGCTGGGAGCCGGGTTGGTCTATGTGGCCTGCCGGCTGGCACTGGCAATCTTTTCGCTGCGGCCTGCTTTGGCACTGGGCACAGCGGCTTTTGTCGCCTTTGTGCCGATGCACGTGGCCATGATGGCTGCCGTGAACAACGACTCGCTGGCCGAACTGCTGCTGGCACTGGCTTTGTGGGGAGTGATTCGATATCTGCTCGGAGAGAAAGAGGGGAAAGGTGATCTGGTCGGCGTGGGAGTGTTGCTGGGACTGGGGCTATTGACCAAGCTCTATGCCGTGGCAACCGTCGCTGTGGCAATGGCAGCGGTGATACTGCGACGGCGGCGTGACGGGCGGCGGGCAGCGCGGGACATGGCGCTGTTGTTGGGCCCGGCAATGGTGCTGGTGTTGCCCTGGCTGGTGCGCAACGTGGCGGTTTACGGCTGGCCTGACGTGATGGGCCTTGCCCGCCACGACGAGGTCGTTTTGGGCCAGTTGACGACGGCCGAGTTTGTGGCGCAGCATGGGTGGGGACACCTGGTTAGAGAAGGCTTGAGGACGACGTATCAATCTTTTTGGGGACAATTCGGTTGGATGGCTGTGCCGATGGACAGGCGCATCTACCTGGCGTTAGGTCTTTTTTCTATTCTGGTCATCGCTGGCCTGCTCGGGTGGCTGGTGGTTGAGGCGGTAAGCGGCCGGCGCAGTCTGGCCTCTAGCCGGCAGGTTGACGCAGACGGCTACGAGTCTTTGACCAGGATGGGTAAAACTCGGGAGGCATTTGTCCGGCGACTGTTGTCTGCCGTCTTGCTCCTCTTTTCGACGCTGCTGACCTTGTTTTCCTATGTGTGGTATAATACCAAGTTTGTGCAGCACCAGGGGCGTTACCTTTTCCCGGCCCTCATTCCGTTGGGGTTGGCATTGGCCTTGGGCTGGTGGACGCTTGTGGGTCGGGTCAGGGCGCTGGTCATCCGGATAGGGCGGCCGAGTTACATTAGTGGGCTGCTTTTTGTTTTGCCCTACGCTGGCCTGGCTCTGCTGGATGTGGTAAGCCTGTCGGTTTTTGTTATTCCTTATTTGAGCTAATAGGAGGGTGGAAAGAGAACCCGTTCGCCCTTGTCATGGAAGGAGTGTGATGCCTAAAAAGTGGATCGCCGACCGTGCTGAAATGGAGGCCATTCTCGGTCAATGTCCTGTGGGTAGTCTGGCTACTGTCAGCCTCGATGGATCGCCCTACGTTGTGACAGTCAACTATGTTTACCACGACGGCAAGATCTATTTTCACGGCGCCCTCGAGGGCAAAAAGATAGATAACATTGCCCATGAACCACGTGTCTGCTTTGAGGCCCACGTGGTGGATCGTATCTTGCCTGCGCCGCGGGCTACAGAATTTAGCATGCGCTACCGAAGCGTCGTCGTGCACGGGCGGGCACGTTTGCTCGACGAGATGGCGGCCAAACACAAAGCGCTCATGGTGCTGACCGCCAGATACGCCGGAGACTGTCCTTTTGAGCCTCCGACTGATAAAGAGGTGGCGGCCACAGCGGTGGTAGAGATTGAGGTTGGCGAGATGACGGGCAAGAGGAACACGGATTCATGAGAGAGGAAAAGCTGAACGGGGGGGCTTTTGGGGGAGTGGGAGGAATGTGATCGTGGAATTGCTCAAGAAATTGGCGGCTCTTTTTACACCCAAAAGAGGGCGGGATGCTTATGCTTACTGGCTGTATGTGCAGTGTGATCGTTGTGGCGAAAAGATCCGCAGCCGCGTCGATCTGCGTAACGACCTGAGCATCCGCTATGGTGAATCTGAGCGGGATACCGTCTACTTTTGCCACAAGACAATTATGGGCAGTGGACGATGTTTTCAACAAATAGAGGTTGATCTGAGTTTTGATGGTCGCCGCCGGTTGGTGGATCGGCAGATTCGGGGGGGCAAATTTATTGGCGAGGAGGCATCCTTTGACTGACGACAAGACATTGAACGACACTTTGATCTTTAGCGGCACGGCCCATCCGGCTCTTGCCAGGGAAATTGCCGACTATCTTGGTCTGGAACTTTACCCAACAGTGGTACGCAAGTTCAGCAACGACAACGTTTACGTCCATCTGGGAGTCAGCGTGCGGGCCAAAGAGGTGTTTATTGTCCAGCCTATCTCACCGCCGTGCAGCGACAATCTGATGGAATTGCTCTTTATGCTGGATGTGGCCCGGAGTGCAGGGGCCAGGAGCGTCCATGCTGTCATTCCGTATTACTCTTATGCCCGTTCTGACAAAAAGGACGCGCCGCGTATCTCTATAGCAGGCCGGCTCGTCGCCGATCTGCTGGTGACGGCCGGGGCGACTCACGTGGTGACGATGACGCTCCATTCGCCACAGGTGCACGGTTTTTTCAGTGTCCCTACCGACCACCTGACGGCCCATTCTGTCTTTGTTGAACATCTTCGGAAAAAAGATCTCGACAACGCTGTTGTCGTGTCGCCGGATATTGGTCACGCCAAGCGAGCGACCAAGCTGGCGCGGGCGTTGGATTTGCCCGTGGCTGCTTGCGAAAAGATGCGTCTCAGCGACGACTCTGTCGCTATCAGTGGTATCATGGGCGATGTAAAGGGCAAACGTGTTATTCTAGTGGACGACGAGATTGCCACCGCCGGCACCATTGTGGAGGCGATCCGTATCCTGCGGGACCAAGAAAATGTGAATCGCATCACTGTTGTGGGCACCCACGGACTCTTTACCGGCCCGGCCGTCGAACGTCTCAACGCTGTCAAAGAGATCGAAGAGATTGTCGTTACCAATACCGTTTCTCTGCCAGAGATACACCAGCCGGAGCGACTGAAGGTGCTTTCGGTGGCTCGCATCTTTGGCGAGGTGATCCGTCGCAACGTGCGAGGCCAGTCGGTGGGGGCTCTGTTCGAGTTTTGGCCAACAACTTGACGTTGCATAGAGCGCGTCATTATCTTGTTCGCTCTTGCGATCTATTTTTTGCGGAGTCGTTTCCATCGGTCGCGTTTTCGTCTCTTTCGGTGTTTGTGTCTGGCAATCTTTTTCTTGCGCCATTTTTTGACACTGCCCATAGAGGTCTCCTTTCGTTTTGTTGCTGTCCAAATGTCCATTGGTTCACTTGATTTTGGGCACGGTATAGCTTTTGTTCGTCTATCAGAACCCTAGCAGTCTGTCGGAGTAATCGATTCCGCTGCAAAAACGCCCTAATTTTGCCATGTTTTCGACCAAAACCTGAACGTAGAGTATCGTTTTGTTTCAAAGACTTGGCACAAGTTGGAGCACCTGCTATTTCTCCGACAGACTGCTAGTCGGCACGTATTTCCGCCTGGGTACTGCTTTTTGTGAACGATCTTTTTACTCTTTGTCCCAGGGTTTGTTGCCATTCTGAGGGAGGGACTTGGGGATCTTGGGAGTCGTATTCTTGCCTGGCAGCGGACAAGAGATGGTTCTTGGCTTCCTCGTGGTCGATTCCTTGGGAAAGGGCCAACTCTCCGGCCAGCAAGTAGAGAGCGCGGTCCAAGAGCTGTCGATCGGCCGAAGATAAAGAATTCTCTTGCTCCCGGCAAATCAAATCTCTGACGACCTCGGCCCACTTTTTTGTCTCGCCAGATTTCAGCTCGCTTTCAATGTGCTTGGCTCGCTTTTTGTGGTCTTGGGGCAGTTCGTTCGGTTTACCAGCCAGGTGGTTTGCCAAAAGACGACGCAGTGTGGCTCTTTTGGAAACGGGTCGCAAGCGCTGCTCGGCCTTGTCCTGGGGCACCATCAAGGTCGAGCGTGAGCCGAGCAACTGGATCACAAAGTAGGGTGCCGGTGCCCCGGTGATCTGCAGTTCTTTCTTTTCGGTGATGATGCCGGCACCGCGGATGCAATGTATCACTTTTTCACCTATCGATAACATGGCTTTTCACTCCTTCTTGGTCCATGTTCTACTCTTGTTGCCGGCAGCTTGAGCTTTTGAACTGCCGGTGCTTTTTCTTTGGTAGGACATGCCCCTCTTCACTGGCTTGTTCCTCGCCAGCGGGGAGGCGATGTGATGTGATGTGATGGTGATGGTGGCTGCCATCTTTGATCCCCAGAGGACAAGGCTCCTGCAGTTTCAAAAAATAAACCTGGTCAGCCGCTACCCTTCCCGTGGCGCTTGGCATGGACCAGGCAAGAACCCTTTCAGAGCTTGTGGCTGCTCGACGGATAAATCTGTGGCAATGTCTGCCAACCCTCGGATGTTGCAGCGATCGAGGTCGCCGTACGACCAGTGCTATGAACACTTGTGTGTTATGGAAGACGAGATGCATAAATTGGAAACAATTCTCCAGACGGTCCCTCAGGTTGTCGGGACAACGCTGTCACCCTCTGCGACTTCTGTAGGCAGCGGTTGTTGGGAGAGTTGAGATAGACGGGCCAATGTGCTGTCCAGCCAGGCTGATTCTGCGGCAGCCAATGCCGCCCCATAGTCCATCGCCAGGCACTGCTTCAGGTCTGTCTTTTTGTCCGATGTGCTGACAGACTGCTCCAAAGCAGCTTGGTGGTCCGCGACCTGGGCACGCCGTTGTTGTAGATGAGCGATCAATGTGGCATGCGTAAAGTTGGTGGCCAGGATCAATCGCATCAAAAAAGCTTTCAACGGCGTACTGGATTTGGCTGGCTGGTTTATCCACTCCTTTAATAGCTGCCTACCTGCCTCTGTGGTGCTATAGATCTTGCGAGGTGGTTTGTCTTGACGGGGCTGTACGTCTACTGTTACCAAACCATCTTTGTGCAAAGCGTGCAAGGCAGGGTATAGGCTGCCAAAACTCGGACTGCCAATAAGCCAACTGAGGCTTTTGAGAAAGCGCTTGATGTCATACCCCGACATTGGCTGTTGGGCTAGCAGGCCCAGGATAAAGTAACGAAAGTTCACCGTACCACCAGGCATAGCACTCTCCGATATATAACGTTTCGTTATATTATATCATAATTCCTAAGAGATGTCAAGGCTTGTTGACAGCCGTGACTAGCCGTGATACAATCATGTTCAAGAATTATATGTGGGATGGAAACTATGAATAAACCTAAACCTCTTGTCGCCCTGGTGGGGCGACCGAACACGGGCAAATCTACGTTATTCAATCGATTGGTCGGCGAGTCGCGCGCTATTGTCTCTGAAGTCCCAGGCACTACTCGCGACCGGCTATATGGTGAATGTTTTTGGAACGGTGTCTGGTTCAGTGTGGTCGACACCGGAGGCATGGAGATCCTGTCCGAGCGTCGCCACCTGGCTGGCGAGCCAGAGGACTTTTTGCTGGCTGCATCGCCGCACTATTTGCGAGAGATCCGCGCCCAGGCTGAATTGGCCATCGCCGAGGCGGATGCCGTCATTATGGTGACGGATGTGCGCGATGGCGTTACTGCTGCCGATGAGGAGGTGGCAGAGGTGTTGCGTCGCTCTCAGAAGCCAACCTTTATCGCTGCTAACAAAGCAGACAACATTCAGATGGACGATCAGGCGTGGGACTTTTACAGCCTGGGCTTGAGCGAGGTTTTTGCTATCTCGGCGCTCAATGGCAAAAGCGTGGCCGATTTGCTGGATCAGGTGGTGGAGGCTTTTTCTGTATGGATGTCAGAGGAAGAAGAGGAAGACGAGACTATCAAGATTGCCATTGTGGGGCGACCCAATGTGGGCAAGTCATCGTTGTTGAACAGGCTGTTGCAGCAGGAGCGAGCTATCGTCAGCCCTGTGCCGGGCACCACTCGTGATGCTCTCGACACGCACCTGGTTTGGGAGGGCATGCCCATCACGCTCATTGACACGGCCGGCATCCGCCGGCGAGGCAAAGTAGAGCAGGGCTTGGAACGTTACAGCGTGTTGCGGGCCATGCGGGCCATCGGGCGCTGCGATGTGGCATTGTTATTGGTTGACATAACAGAAGGGGTCACAGAGCAGGACGCTCATATTGCTGGCTATATCCTGGACGAGCACAAGAGCATGGTGGTGGTGATCAACAAGTGGGATGCTATCGAAAAAGATACGTATACAATGATAGAGTGGACCAAACGCGTGCGTGCCGATTTAAAGTTTGTAGACTATGTGCCGCTGATCTTTATCTCGGCACTGACAGGCCAGCGGGTGCGGAAGGTTATCCCCACGGCATTGGCAGCACAAGAGGCGCGATTGATACGCATTCCGACCAGTGAATTAAATCGGATCGTGCAAGAGGCGGTGCTTCGACACTCGCCACCGTCCAAATCAGGCCGCCGGCTCAAGTTTCTTTACGCCACTCAGCCCAAGGTGGATCCTCCTACGTTTGTTTTTTTCGTCAATGACACCCGGCTGGTGCATTTTGGCTACAAACGTTACCTGGAGAACCGACTGCGGGAGCATTATGGCTTTCTGGGAACGCCGTTGCAGCTGACGTTTCGGAGCAGGGGGCGCAAGTAGCAGGTAGCGGATGAGAGTGAAGCAGAGGGAGAGGGGCGACAGATTCCACCTGTTTGCGGCGCAGGTGCTCCCTGGCCTGGAGCAAGTCGCCGGCCAAGAAATCCGGGAGCGGTTGGCGGGCGCTTTGTGGGTGGCTGAGGCCAAAGAGTTGTTGCTCTTTCGATGGGGCGGAAATCCGTCGGCCCTGTTAGAGTTGCGGACGACGGAGGATGTGTTTGCCGTTGTGGATTACTCGGACAAAGTGGGGCCGGCCTACCGCGACCTGCGTGCCTATGCCAACAGGCTACGCGGTCGCCGGGGATGGGATGCGGTCGCCGAGCTTCACCGGCGGGTACGGCCAGGCAAGGTCAAGCGGACGACTTTTCGCGTCGTGGCCCAGATGTGGGGCCGCCACAGCTTCCGGCGGGTGGACGTCCAGCGCGCAGTAGAAGACGTCGTTGCTGCTCGTTTTCCACGGTGGAAGTGGGTGCGCGATGAGGCACACTTGGAAGTGTGGGTCCACCTGCAATCGAAATTTGTTATGGTCAGTGTACGTCTCTCTGACCGGACGATGCGCCACCGGCGGTACAAAAGCGCCCATCTGCCCGCCTCGTTGCGTCCCACGATGGCGGCAGCCATGGTTTTTCTTTCGCGGCCAAAGCCAGGCGATCGGTTTTGTGATCCCATGTGCGGGGCAGGGACGATCCTCATTGAGCGAGCGATAGCGGAGCAGTACACCGGCTTGTGGGGGGGAGATCGGGATGCCACGGCGGTTGTTGCAACCAAGGCTAACGTCGGGGCACGTCACCAACCGTTGGCCCTGCACCTTTGGGATGGCGGCCGGTTGCCGCTGGCGGATGCCAGCCTGAATCGGGTGGTGACCAATTTGCCTTTCGGCAAGCAGATTGGCACGCCGGAAGCCAACTGGCGGTTGTATGGCCGCTTTTTTAAAGAGATGGCTCGCGTGCTGCAGGGGGGAGGAAGAGCTGTGCTTCTCACCAGCCAGCACGATCTGGTGCGCCGGGGATTGGGCAGACACCCGGAACTGCGCCAGGTGCGAGTGGTGCAGGTAGAGGTGCTGGGCCAGCCAGCGTGCATCTATGTGTTGGTGCGGGCGCTTTAGCGGAAAAAGTGCGGATTGATTCAAGACCAGCAAAGCACAAAACGGCACATTGCCGTGAGGTTGTTCTCACAGCAGGTGTGTGGGTGCAAGGCAGCAGCGAGGAGTCGGATATGGCCAGAAGGAAAAAAGTTCCTAACCCCTACATCGCTGGGCCACCCCTTACAGGGGAAGCGGGCTTTTTTGGACGGGAAGACATCTTTCAGTTCGTTCGGGAGACGCTTACCGCTGG
>Ga0180431_10007457_pt1 | contig 12730 bp, 9 predicted proteins | sample SS_ome_11_FD_132459 | JGI IMG/M metagenome (GOLD analysis project Ga0180431, IMG submission 132459) | Hypersaline lake sediment archaeal communities from the Salton Sea, California, USA - SS_1_MS_1 metaG | ecosystem: Environmental > Aquatic > Non-marine Saline and Alkaline > Hypersaline >... | reverse complement strand
TGACAAATTTTTCCTTCAAAATACGAACACAACAATTTTCTATGTCGTTTTTTATTCCTATCTTCTGCTCATTCTCCATTGCCCTCGGTCAAAATGATTCCCGGTACCTGATCGAGACCGGCTCTGTCCCCAAAGAGAGCGGCTTCAAAATGAAAGACTGGTTCGTCTGGTGTGGTTCCGCGATCGAAGTGGACGGCGTTTATCATCTCTTCGCCTCCCGCTGGCCCAGGAGCACTCAATTTCCCAAGGGGTACATGACGCATTCCGAAATTGTCCGCGCCACCGCCGACAATCCTCTCGGCCCCTATACCTTCAAGGAAGTGGTCCTCGGCAAACGCGATCCCAACTACTGGGACGCCATTATGACGCACAATCCCTCCATTTACAAGACCGGTGACACGTACGTCCTCTACTACAACGCCCGCGGCAACGCGCCCTATCGCCAAATCGGATACGCCACCGCCCAACATATCACTGGCCCGTGGACTCGAAATGACCACCCTATCGATTTTGGCCGCGACGCGAATAATCCCGCCGCTTTCTTCGAACCGGACGGCAGTGTTAAACTTATGTGGCGCGACCGCACGCTCGGCATCTACCTGGCGACCGCCCCATCTTACAAAGGTCCCTATACGATCGTGAATGACAACGTCTGGCCTCATTGCAAATTAGAGGATTTCTACCTCTTCAAATTAGACGGTAAATATCACATGATCTGTGAAGATAATGTCGGCGGCGTCAGCGGACACGATCGCTGGGGCGTTCATTTGACTTCGGAAGACGGCATCCACGATTGGCGTCCGGCCCACCCCGTGGTCTTCTACACCCACTCCGTCACGTGGCCGGACGACACCGGCATCCATTGCCAGAGAAGAGAACGCCCTCAACTCCTGATAGACGAAGATGGAAATATCACCCATCTCTTCACGAGTATCCTCTTCCGGGGAAAAACATGGAATCAACCCGTCCCCCTCTCTTTGACCAAGAAATCAAGGTAACTCATTCCTGTTGCGAAAAGTAGAAAACTCAGATGTCACCCCTGCGAAGGCAGGGGTCCAGGGCGCAAAAAGTGGATTCCCGCCTTCGTGGGAATGACAAATCGTGTTTCCGCAACAGGAACTAACTATCGCATTGAATCATCATCGAGGCAGACACGGACAATAAAATCATCGATTTCTATAGCACGATACGTTCTAATGATTACAAATCAGAATATACAATAGCATTGAGCATGATTACCAAACTCCTGAAAGGGAAAACGATGTCGGAAGATTTGAATCGCAGATCATTTTTAAAGCAGTCCGTAACCGTATCGGCAGGAGTCGCCTCGGGTTTGAATTTGGGCAGCGCCCAAGCGAAAGAAACTCCTATAGCGCCGATGTCGCCGGACAATATCAAAGGATTGCCCCTGGCGAAGATAGGCCATGTCAGGATCAGCCGCTTGATTTGCGGCGGCAACCAGATTAACGGCTACGCCTATGGCAGGAACCTGATCTTCGTAAAAGGCTTGATGGAAAACTATCTGACGGACGAGAAAGTCATGGAGATTCTCGAGCGGGCTGAAGAGACGGGGATCAATACCATTATTGGGAATGTCGGCTCCCGGCGCGGAGATGAGAATACGATCAGGCTTCTCAATAAATACTGGAAAGAGCGGGGCGGTACGATCCAGTGGCTGGCCCAGTGCAATGTCTATGAAGACGACGTGACCGTTATGATCAAAAAGGCGATTGACAACGGAGCCGTCGGAGCGTTCGTACAGGGCGGCTGCGGAGACCAGTTGGTCGAAAAAGGCCGGGTTGACATCCTGGCTCAGGCGGTTGATTTTATCAAGAGCAACGGTCTCATCGCGGGTGTGGGCGGACACAAGACAGAGGTCCCGATGGCGCTGGAGAAAGAAAAGGTCGATGTGGACTTTTATTTCAAGACGCTGAACAATGCGCATACGCCTGAGGTGCCCACCTATTCGGTTACGCCCGAGAGAACGATTGCCTTCATGCAGAACGTGAAGAAGCCCTGGATCGCCTACAAGGTGCTCGGCGCCGGCATCGTCCATCCGAACAAAGGCTTCACGTTCGCCTATGAAAACGGCGCGGATATCGTCGTGGCAGGCATGTTCGACTTCCAGATCGTCGAAAACGTGGCGATCGCAAAGAAAATACTGGGCAATAACAATCTTCCCAGACGGCGTCCCTGGCGGGCTTGAGATCACATAGTCACAAGACCAGGGACATAGGGACATACAGCGCATGACTGAAAGTTAATAACTCAGAAGAGAATGAGGAAATAAAGATGAGCTATCTTATGACGATCCGCAACCTGACGTGTCTCGTACTCACGATTATCGCATGCATACCGGTCTGTTCCCACGCCCGGAATCAGTACGGCCAGGAAACACTGGAAGACGGACTGCTCGACCCCTTTATCCGGTATCCGGCCATCCCCTCGCACATCACCGAGCTGCGCGACCGCTGGGCAACTGAAACATTGAACTGGGTGGATAAAACCTTGCAAGCGCATCCGCCGCAGGTGAATCCCCCATACCTTCGCATTCAAGCGCTTGCGGCGATGGATGATCCCCTTCATCTGGGCGAAGCCCCCGTGCTGGACGTTATTGCCGATTTCTACCAGAAGCGAATTCAAGAGGGACTGACGCATCTGCAATCGACCGACCGCCCCAGCCAGGGCGCCAAGATCTGGAAGTTCTACAATTTTACGTTCGTCGTCAAAACGCCCCATCATGCGTTCGCGTTCGACGTGTGCCACGGCTATCGCAAGGTCACGATGACCAAAGCCCAGTTGCGGAGCATCGCCCGACAGATCGACGTGGCCTTCATCAGCCACGACCATCCCGACCACGCCGACGTGGCTTTCGCGCATGAAATGGCCGCTCTCGGCAAGAAAGTGGTCGTGCCGGACGTGCTCTGGCCGAACTCGGATATTGAAAAATCACTGGTGCGCGTCTCCGGCACCTATAACGGCAAGGTCGATGGCCTGTCGTTTATCGCGTACCCGGGCAGTCAGGGAGCGTCGATTCCCCATCCGGTGTACCTGGTCGAGGCGGACGGCGTGCGTCTCATGCATATGGGGGATCAGAGCCGGGGCAGTGATTATAACAACTGGATCAAGGGAATCGGCAAGAAGCACGACGTGGATACCCTGTTTATCAATTGTCGGGACGGCGGCATGGGACGGAAGATATCCGCGATCGATCCCAAACTGATTATCCCGGGCCACGAAAATGAAATCCGGCATATCGTGGACGGGCGACAGGGCGTTGTGCGGACACTCAGCAATCTCAAAGATAACACGATCCCCGTCGTCCTGATGAGCTGGGGCGAGTATTTTCACTATGTCAAATGATAGTGAAACTCGGGCAAAGCAAAGGAATCAGGCGCTTATCCATCATTTAACGGTGATCACTACCCGCTGGTAACGGGTTAAGGGCGGCGAACCGTCATCGGTCACTTCGCAAATTAGGTGCACGGTTTGGCCGGACCTGGCATCCGGCGATAATGTGACCGATGCACTTTTCGAAGTAGCGTTTTTGATGGCAATGTTCCGTTTGTATGTCCCTGCCTCTTGATAGTGCCACCATCGATAGGACAGCGCATCGCCGTCGGGATCCGTGGCGCGAGCGGTCAACTTGACAGTAGAACCGGGAGCCGCCGTTAAGTCGGCGCTTTGTTTCAGAGTGACTTTCGGCGAATGGTTGGCCTCGCCCGGAGATTTCACACACCAATCGGCGCGGGCGGCCCAGTCATTCTGAAAAGCGATCGACCATCGCCACATGGGTCGATAATATTGCTGCATCAATATTTTATCCGCAGGATCTTTCGACGCCCGAAGCTTTCGACCCAGGGTAACCTTGGAATACCACCGGCCTTTCGGGTACACAAAACTATCCCCGACGATGGGATCGAGCCAGGTATTGTTCCGCACGCGCACGTACCGGCCGCCCCAGCCGCCCCAGCCGGGATTTTCCATATTCCGCAAACCGGTGGCGATGGAGTGCATAAACGACGGAGAATCCCCCTCGGACCGGAAGTCGCCGTTGTCTTTGGCTCGATACAGTGAACAAAGCGGACCATGGTTGTTCAGGATGTTTTCTTTCATCCAGCTTGCGTTATAGTACTGCTTCTCTTTTTCGGCAATGATCTCGTACCACCGGTAGGCGATCGCGTCGAACTGATCCGAGATGATAGAGAGGATGTTATGTTTTTCCCAGTGGGGGCGGATATATTTCTGGTACGAATCGTCCTGCTCCCAGATAAGGAAAAGACGAATTTTCTTAGCCACCGATGCCACCTTCTCCGGATGACGTTCTTCGATGGTTTTCAGCGCCCGGGCGATGGTATTCGGACCGCCCCAGGCCTGGAGCCAGACCGGCCGGTCGTCCGTCTCGTCGAGCAGCACGTTAACGATAAGCTCCGAGCCGGGCGTCACTTTGTCCATCTCCCCTTCGGCGTCCACGTTGCCGAGTACATGGCGATCTCTCAGATATTGCGGCGTCGGGTATTCGGGATCGTGTTTCACCAGGTTGGGGTACACCTTCTCGTAGGCGTCCAGGTAAGGCTCGATCCAGTCGTCGCCGGCCCAGCGGTGCCCGCGCCAATGATATTGCGAGCTGGAAGTGACAATGCCTTCGATATCCCATTCATTGGCATACAGCAGAAACCGGACCATGGAACACTGGTCGTCAATCTCGCCATCGGTGGTCGCAATGACGCGCGGCTTGCCGGCGGCCGCGTGGACGGAATCTGCAAAGCCGGTCCAAATTACAGTAACAATAATAATCGATACAAAACACGAAATGCCACGCGGATTAGCCATTCTTCCATCCCTTTCACTTAATAGCCGTTGTATTGGTATCTTCCTGAACCCTATCCCTCGATTGCACCGGGATAGGTGCAAAAACCATACTGATATATATGCAATCAGCACTCTTTTCGCAAGAGAATAACAGGATGAAACGGAGGCCGACTTTCAAGCTTATTGAATTTTGCCACCCATCGAGATGAGATGCTCGTATGTTCGTAGATACATCCTGCCTCCCGCGACGGCGGGCGTCGCCTGGCTCGGCTCGCCCAGGGGATAAATGCCGACCAGCTCATACGTCGGCGCCGCTTTGATGACGAGGACCTCCCCCGCCCGATTGATACAATAGATCAAACCGTTGACCCAGACGGGCGAGCCGTAAAACCGGCCGCCCGGCTTCTCGCACCAGAGTGCCTCACCCGTCTCAAGGCGCATACAAGAGACTTCGCCCGAGTCGTTAAACATAAAGACCAGGCCATCCTTTGCCAACGGCGTTGGAACATAGGGGGCGTAATTCCCTCTGCGCGTGTAAATCACTTTGGCGCGTTCCGGATTGTCCCTGTAGCCGGGGCGTACAGCCGCCAACTGTATCCCGGCCCCGCCTTTCCCGCACGTTGCAATGATGATACCCTCTGTTTCTGCGATGATAGGAGAACTGACGATCCGGCCCGGCAATACCGTCGGCAGTTCCCAGATAATCCGCCCGGTAGCGGGTTCGATCCCGGTGATGCCATGGGCCCGGCTTGAGAAAATCAACTGAGGCTTACGCCCTTCGGGTGAGTAAACGCAAGGTGTCGAATAGGATATCTGGCTGTTGTCACGCTTTACCGCCCACCGATCCCGGCCCGTCTTGCGGTCAAGAGCAATCCAGACGCTCTCTAAATCATGAGAGCCTTCTCGATGCTCGCGCGTAAAAACCACGATATCATTGACAAGCATGGGTGAATTCCCCGGCCCGAATCGTGAATATATGCCTGGGAACGTACGCTGCCAGATTTCGTTACCGCTATGATCCAGGGCGGCTAAAATCGCCTCCTTACTCGTTTGCCACAAAACGTAAACACAATCGGCATCGACAACGGGCGTCGTCACGGCAAGACAGTTATCCCGGTGATGGCGATATTCGGTGAGTTTGTATCGCTCGCTCCATAACAGATGCCCGTCGGAACCGTCGAGAGCCAAAAGCATACCGCCCGACGACTCGGAATCTTGACAGGTCAAAAACACCTTGTCTTTCCAGATCACGGGAGAGCCGTGACCTCCACCCGGCAGCTTCACCTTCCAATGGTAATCGTCTTGCGTCCACTGAGCCGGGATGGTTTTGGCGCCGCTGATCCCCTGCCCGTTCGGGCCCCGGAACCGGGTCCATTCCTGTCCTTGCACCGAACACGCCAGAAATATCCCTACAAATAGGGAGAAATTGAACACTCTCATTCCATCTATCATTGCTCTTCTTCTTGAAATCACTTACAATCTCCTATCCTTAATAGGTCATGAGGCCCATAGCTTTATAGGGGGGCCGGCAAAAACGTTAAGGCATGGTACGGTTGAAAATCGATTTTGTTCCCGAAAATCCGATGCACTCCCTTAGAAGAAAAATCTTGAAAAGAGACTTCAGATTGTGACAATCTATAAGCGATGACAATATGATATATTAATCCGGAACAAGATAAAAGGACAAAGATGTCAATTTCAACAGAATCCTCGAAATCAAAACCCATCTCCCGCCGAAGTTTCACTGCTTATCTGTCCGGCCTCGGGATGACTTCAACCGTGCTGGCGAGCCGTCTCTGGGCAAAGGTTCAGGAAAACGAAGCAACGAAAATCACCAAAGACATGCTCCGGGAGGCCGAGCGGTTAGCCGGGCTGGAATTTTCAGATAGCGAGCGCGAGCTGATGCTCGACGGACTCAATGGCTATCTGAACAAATACAAGGAACTCAGACAGGTCCCTCTGAGTAACGACGTCGCGCCGGCCCTGCACTTTAATCCCATCCCACCCGGAACGGTATTCGACAAACAGCAGCGCCCAATAAAGATGAGCAAACCGCGCGAGCTGAAAGCTCCTTCCGATCTTGAAGACGCCGCCTTCTGGCCGGTCACTGATTTATCTTATCTCATTCGATCGCGCCAGGTTAGCTCCGTCGAATTGACAAGGATGTATCTGGACCGGCTCAAAAAGTACGATCCCAAGCTTCATTGCGTGATAACACTCACCGAGGAACTCGCCGACAAGCAGGCCAAGCGGGCGGATAAGGAAATCGCGGCCGGCCATTATCGAGGGCCTCTGCACGGAATCCCGTGGGGGGCGAAGGACCTTCTGGCCGCCCGAGGATACAAAACGACGTGGGGCGCGATGCCTTACAAGGACCAGGTGATCGATGTGGACGCGACTGTTGTCGAACGCTTGGAAGATGCCGGGGCCGTGCTCATCGCCAAACTAACGCTTGGGGCGCTGGCCTGGGGGGATGTCTGGTTCGGGGGAAAGACCCGAAATCCCTGGAATCCGGAACACGGTTCGAGCGGCTCGTCGGCCGGGCCGGGCGCCGCGACCGCCGCCGGACTTGTCGGTTTCTCGATCGGATCGGAAACCTGGGGTTCCATCGTCTCGCCATCAACGGTCTGCGGGGTCACCGGGCTTCGGCCCACCTTCGGACGCGTCAGCCGGTACGGCGCGATGGCCCTGAGCTGGAGCATGGACAAGATCGGTCCGATGTGCCGCACGGTGGAGGACTGCGCCATCGTTCTGGATGCCATTTACGGTCCGGACGATGAGGATACCACCGTGGTGGATGTGCCTTTTAACTGGGATGCGTCCTGTGATCTGAAGAGCTTGAAAATCGGTTATCTCAAAAGCGATTTCGAGAAAGACCGAAAGGACGAACAATGGAAGGCCAACGACGAAGCCACGCTGGCGGTGCTGCGCCGTTTGGGTCTGAACCTGGTTCCCATCGAGCTGCCGAACATGCCCATCAAGCCGATGAGTATCATCCTCAATGTGGAGGCCGCGGCGGCGTTCGACGACCTCACCCGGAGTCACCGCGACGATTTGATGGTCCGGCAAATCCAAAACGCCTGGCCCAACCGCTTCCGCGAAGCCCGAGCGGTCCCGGCCGTCGAATACCTCCAGGCCAATCGCCTCCGCACGCTCGCGATCAAAGCAATGCACGAGCAATTATCCGGTATCGACGTTTACGTCAGCCCTTCCTGGGAGGGGCAGAATTCGCTCCTCACGAACCTGACCGGCCACCCCGCCGTCGTCGTGCCCAACGGACGGCGAAAAGAAAAGACGCCCAGCAGCATCACCTTCATCGGCCGGCTTTTCGGCGAGGACAAGCTACTGGCCGTCGCTAAAGCCTATCAGGACGCCACATCGTTTCATTTGCAACACCCGGTTCTTTAGAGTTGGATGTAGTGACTGATAGCAAATCAGGAAATAATGCGGTACCTTACAGTTACTTTATTCACTTGCTCCCTGCTTACGAAGCAATTCGACGATTTCAGTGTAGCCATTCTTCTGAGCCGATTGCAACGGTGTGTGGCCAAATTTTTTGTCTATTACATTGACATCAGCACCATTGGCAATAAGTATTTGCACTACACGTATTTTGCCATCCCGTGTTGCAGAATACAGCGGCATTACACCCGGAAGCTCTTTACCCAATGTTGCAGAATGCAGTGGCGTTTCACCCCATCCAGTTTTAGCATTTACATCACTGCCCTTTGAGATTAGCATTTCTACTATCTCCACGAGACCATTTCTAGCCGCTGGGTGCAAGGGAATATAACCCAGGTCGTCCCTTGCGTTGACATCCGCACCTTTGGCAATGAGAAGTTCGGCAACGTCGGTGTGTCCCACCCAGGCTGCACTTGTCAATGCACTGGAACGGCGCATTCCTCTTGCGTTGACATCGGCACCTTTGGCTATGAGCAGCTCGACCACATTCTTCCAACCGACATCGCCGGCATAAAACAGCGGCGTTTCACCGCCACGATTATCTTTTGCGTTGACATCAGCGCCTTTGGAGATAAGAAATTCGACGACATGCATTTGTCCTGTGCTGGCGGCATAGAACAGCGGTGTGTGACCGGCTGTGTCCCGCACATCCACTTTTGTGCCTTTGGCCAGACTGCTTCTAACCTTATCAATATCCCCCCTGTGAGCGGCAAGATGTAACGCAGAAATCTTCGCTCCTTTACTGACGAGCAATTCAACCATTAGACGTCCGCCTCCGTCGCTGAGAAGCGCTCGTGATATAGGTGTCAGGCCGTACTTGGTCTTAGCATTAACATCCGCACCCTTTGAAATCAACAGATTAGCCGTCTTCATATCACCCTTCAGAGCTGCAACATGTAGCGGTGTATTCGCGTTTCTCGCCATTGCGTTGACATCCGCACCTTTTTCAATCAACAGATGAGCGGTCTCAATCTTACCGTTCATAATTGCAATATGTAGCGGTGTTGCCCCATTTCCATACTTTGCGTTGACATCTGCACCATTTCGAATCAGAAATTTGACCTGTTCGAGGTCGCCGTTCGCCGCAACTTCGTGGAGGGATTGAGTGGCTTCGGTAGTATCTCCTCCAGCGGAGGATTCGTCTTTCGCCCCGTGCTCGCGCAGGATTGCGATGAATTCCGTGTACCCTTTCTCTTTCGCCAAAGACATGGGGGTCTTACCGTCTTCGGTTTTGGCGTTCACATCACCACCCTTGCTGATAAGCAGTTCGGCGACAGCCTTATGACCGCTCTTTGCAGCGTCATGCAAAGGCGTTTTGCCACGCTCGTTCTCCTTTGCGTTGGGATTTGCTCCTTTGTCAAGAAGCATCCGGATGATATCTGTGTAGCCTTTCTTCACTGCGATATGCAGGGGGGTTTGGCCCCACGTACCCTTTGCATTGACATCAACGTCTCTGGCGATCAAGCGTTCGATCACAATCAAGAGTTTGGTCAAATCTGTGGGCCAGCCATATAGTGCAAGGTGCAGGGGCATTAAATTACGTTCGTCCTTTACATTTACATCGGCGCCCCTGGCAAGAAGCAGTTCTGCCACGTCGCTGTGGCCCTGCCAGATCGCAAAGTAGAGCGGCGTCCAGCCACCGTGCTTCCAGTCGTCAAACGTGCCCTTTTCATTGACATCAGCGCCCCTGGTGATAAGCAGTTCTGCGATATCCCTGTGACCTTTCCCGGCTGCCACGTGGAGCGCAGACACCCCGCCTTCGCCTTGAGCATTGCCCCCCTCGCCTCGAGCATTGACATCAGCTCCTTTGGCAAGCAGATCTTCGACTGCCTGCAAGTCTCCCGATGCGACAGCCGCGTGGAGCGGAGCCCATTGAGCTGCTATTGTGTCTCCTGTTCCGGCGATGAGAGCGTCCACCATAGCCCGGTTACCGCCCGAGACGGCCTCATGTAGCGGGGTCCATGGATAATGTTGCGTCTTGAGGTGAATATCGCCTCCATGTGATACGAGGAGCGCCGCAATGTCACCCTGCTCGTACCAGACGGCCCACTGGAGAGGAGTCGCCCTGCCGCCATCAGCGTTCGGATTGGCCCCCTTTACGAGAAGCCATCCAATCATGTCCTTGTGGTATTCGCGTATGGCCCAGTGCAGGGGAGTTTGTTTCCCAGGCGGGCCATTGACGTCGGCCCCTTTGGCCAGCAGCAGTTCCGCCGCTTTCCTGTGGTTGCCCGCTGCGGCGTAGTGTAGTGCAGTGTATCCCCCTTGTGTTTGGGAGCGTACGTCTAAGCCATGTCTGAGGAGTAACTCTGCGATTTCTGTGTGCCCTGCTGCAACTGCAGCATGCAACAAGGTTAGATCCTGCTCAAACGTCTCTTGTGCCTTGCCACTTTCGATGAGGCTCTGTATCCGCGACAGGTTACCCTTGTACGCAGACATCAAGTCAGCCGACATGGTTGCTCCATGGGCAACCATCAGATCGAACATATCGCTGCTCCCATATTCGAAGGCAATCGTGGCTGGTGTCATCCCCTTCTTATCTCTGGCATTGACGTCGGAACCCGCAGAGACCAGCAGCTTGACGCGTGATAAGCCCCAACCCCGAACGAGGTGGTGCAATGGAATCTGTCCCTTGGGGTCTCGGGCATTGGGATTGGCGCCGGCCTCAAGCAGCAGTCTGATCGCCCCATAGTTATTGCCGTACGCGCGTACGGCAGCGTGCAAAGGAGTGTACCCCCTGCTGTTCTTGGCCTCCAGGTCGGCCCCCTGGGCGATGGCTAACCTCATGCGCTTGACAGTGTCGGGGCGGACAGTCCTATTATCGAGAAGGGCCCGGAAGAGCGCAGCCGTGGCTGCGGCCTTGTCTTTTGCTGTCGGCGCAGGAGACGGGTTAGCAGTTGACTTCTCTTGTGCCCCGGCGGTTAACACAAGCGCAGTTGGCACAGTCAACAAAGCCAATAGCAATACGATCAAAACAGCTATTAAACTGGGCCGTTTATAGAATTTTTTTCCTGGTCGCATCATGGTTCTTATCCTTTCCTCAATGTCTTTTACGGAACCTACAATGGCTAATGACGGGATGGGACGAGCGGACCGGCGTTCCGCGGCCAATGCCTCCACAATCGCATGAGTGTAATGCTCCGGCAGCGTATTGAGCTGGACGACGGCCCTCTCATCACAACATTTCTCGCGTTCCCGGCGTATTTTCAGGTTCGTCCACCAGACAAAAGGGTGGAACCAGTAGATCGCCTGAGCCGCCACCTGAACGACGTTGATCAAGGCATCAAAACGAGCAATGTGGCTCAGTTCGTGGGCCAAGATAGTACGGTGGTTCTGCGTACCGTCCAAATCGACGAAATCAACCGGCAGATAAACACTGCCGCGAAGCAAACCCCATACAAACGGCTGGTTAATATCCTTCGTCAACCAGATTCTTGGGGGCTTCTTAAACTTGAAACCGGTGAACAGTTCCTCGAACGCCTGATGCAGGGCAGGCGGAAGCGACGTTCTCCGACGACACAACCACACGGTATATCGAACCGCTCGGCTGCCGACCCACACGAGAAACAACAATGCGCCCACCAACCAAACGACGACAACAACCTCTCTCGCGCCGAGCGCCACAGCTTTGGGCTCGGGCGTTCTGGGGACTTGCGCTATTCTCACGGGCTCGCGCGTACCCGTGGGCGCCGCACGGCCGGCCGGAATCTCGGGCGATACGGGAAGCGGCAAGGGCGCGACGACCGACTCCTGAGGCAACACCGCCACCGGTACGGAATAGATGGGGGGGACCAGGCATTTCGCCAGAACGATCAGCCATAACAGATAACGAATGTGGGCACTTTTATTTCTCAGGGCAAAGGATATCAGACCCACAACCACGGCCAGAAGTGCAATCTGCCAGCTTTGAGCGAATAAATAACCGGCCACTTGTTTCGCATACGTTTCCATAGCAATCACTCCAGACAAAGCCCCAAGATCATTTCTTCTTCGCCAACTCTCTGAGTTTTTCGATGTCCTCGTCGCTGATCTCACTGTGCAGAGCCAGATGCTGCATCAGAGGCACCGGATTGCCGCCGAACAATCGTTGCACGAGGTCGCCGATCGTCCGGTTGATCACGTCCTCCTTTTTCACGGCGGGCGTATAGACGAACGCCTTGCCGCGCAGCCGGTGTTTGAGATAGCCTTTCTCCTCCAGCCGGCGCAGCAGCGTGGCCACCGTGACGTAGGTTACCTTTCGTTTGGCGGGTAACGCATCGTACACGTTCTGAACGGTGGCCTCCTTCGCGTCCCAGACCAATCGCAGGACTTCCGTTTCGGCGGGACTCATCGCGGGTCTCTTTTTTCGGGTCATATTCATTCTCCTATTACATCTGTCATATCAAATATATGACATTTGTCATAATCATCAATAAAAAAAATGAAAAAAACGACATTTTTTCCCTGTACTCCCGTTTTT
>Ga0180431_10007456_pt1 | contig 12732 bp, 5 predicted proteins | sample SS_ome_11_FD_132459 | JGI IMG/M metagenome (GOLD analysis project Ga0180431, IMG submission 132459) | Hypersaline lake sediment archaeal communities from the Salton Sea, California, USA - SS_1_MS_1 metaG | ecosystem: Environmental > Aquatic > Non-marine Saline and Alkaline > Hypersaline >... | reverse complement strand
ATGAGACCTACAGTATTGCCTGTGAATCTGTTACTTTTAAGCATGTTTGGCATTTCCTAGTGTGTTCATATTTCCAGTTCGCAAAAAACATTACTCTTCAATAGTATCCAAGGGAATATTATTCACCACGTTGGCCCTTTCATTAGCTCGATACAAGCGTAACTATTTTTAAGTTGAACCGTTTATTTCAAAAGTTCTGGTTGCTGCTGCCTGACAATCGAGCCAGATGACCAAGGTATATGTTCCATCTGTGTCGATAATGACGCCCTGTCGGAAATCCGGGCCGGTTTTGCAACTTACCTGATCGATCTTCAGGGTTGCATTGGCTGCTCTGCTGCGCCAGTTTTTTATGACGAATGCCGGGTTGTAGATCGGATTAGCATCTGAGGCATCGATCTGAAATGAAATCTTCGGAGCAGTCGCTGTTAGTTTATATGTCCGTTCGGATCGATCATATCCTCGGCTGGTCGCGCCGGAGAGATTACTTAACTGAGGTGATTTCAGCCACGACTTCGCCAAGGCTACCAGCGCGTTGGTTTTCAAATCTGTCATGCCTTCGAGCATCACTTTTTCTTCCCATGGCGCATCTCCAGTATTTTTGGCATAGGTTTGCGGATTGGCCCTGACTAATGAGCTATGTATAGCCCGATCCGGGAAGCTTGCCGGGCGGCCAACACTATCCGACAGTGATATCGGCCAGTGGTTCCAGGCCGGGAAATCCGAAAACCATTTCTGAACGCCTTTATCTCCATAGTGAGCATTACCTCTGGTATTATCGGATATGTCCACGGGGTCGTAACGCCCTTTCAGGTTGACTACGTGTATATTCTTTCCGGCGGAGAAATTTACCCGAGCAGTACGATCCCAATTATGGTTGGACACATTGCCGTCCAGGTCTATCAGCGTTAAAAACGGATCGGTCTCGACGACGTCTTCGGGGCGCTGATTTGGAGGCATCGTTGGCCATCCGGTGTGCCACTCGTGGCTGCCCTTAAACTCGTGCCAACACCTCATGCGCTTGGCGGCGATGCCATCAGGGTAGATGTACCAATACCAATCGCTCCATTCGCCCCAACCCGTGTCCGGATTAAATCGTGCGATGACTTGATGGGTGTTGATCAACGGGTAACGCCAATGAATGACGATTCGGGCAGGGCTTTTTTCGATAACGCGGACGTGATTGGAATAACTCTGTTGATCGGCCATGGGCTCCTGTCCGCCGTTGGCCCAGGTTTCATTAAACTCGTTGGTGTACCACTGATCCAGCTCATTGACGATATGCGGTATATACGTCATGCCGCGCCAGAACACGAATCGCGTGGGCAATTCGTCAAACCCGACGACGATGTCCGGGTGATCGCTCACACGAAATACATTGTCCCACGCCTCATGGTAATTCAGTTTCAGGCAAGCGGCGTCAAATCGGCCGCTGGTGTGATCGGCAGGGAAGGCCCGTGGTTGCATATCCGGCTTGTTAACGATGGTAGTGTCGGGATTGAAGTTGTCATACGACCTGGCCACTTGCCTGGCACTGAGCGCAACGTCATAAATCTTCACCTCGTCAATTAATCCATCCAACGTATAGGAAGTCGTATTTTTCTTGTAGTTGTCAGCGGGAACGCGATCGACGCCTTTACCGATTTGAATGTTGTCGTCAGTGGTTTGAATGTCCGATTTGGGAACGGATTTTGAAGCGGCCAGTTTTCCGTTGATATACAGGCACATTCGTCCATCGGATTTGTCGTAGGTGCCCGCCAGGTGATACCACCGATACAACTTCAGATTGTTCGCATACGGCGGCTGGCCGGTGATGCCGACTTCTGCCCATGTATCACCGATCTTGACTTTGAAGCTGGGGTAGCCATGACCGTCGATGCCCAGAAAGTATCCATCATCGTCGCCTTGTTGCACCAGTGGAGCCCAACTCCAGGGATAAGCACCCATGGCCGTCCAGGCTTCCAGGGTCAAAGCTGCGCTGATGGCCGGCGCTTTGGCGGCAGGCAGATCGACCAAACTGAAATAACCATCAAACTGTAAAGCGGTGCCCGATACGCCTTGTTTCCAGAGACTTTTGTGACCGGCGATCTTGCAGTTTTGTTGGTTGATGCTTTCCAGTGCGGTGTCGCCGCGGGCTTGATCAAACTTCCACCAGGCCACCGGCGAGCCTACCACCGGGCCTTTCAGTGGATTGCCTTTCACCGGTTTGGGGGATGACGATGTGCCCGGCGTGGTCGTTTGAATATTATTGATGCCGCCGGCGGTCAGGGTGAACGTTTGCACGGTGTGCTGCAGGGGGTCGTTCCAGTCATCGATCTTTATGGTGCCTTGTTTGATCGTGCGCATCACTTTGCCGTCGGGTGTAATCGAAAAATATTCATCCACAAACTTCCGGGCATCCATGCCTGTTTTGGGATTGGCCCCTGCAAACTCCGGTAAGTAACGCCAATGGATCAGCACTTTCGATGGTGTGTTTTCAATGATCCGAGCGTGTGAGAACGTATTGACCCGATCCGGCATCATGTCGCTGCCATCGCCTTTGCGAGCAATGACCTGCGGGACGTAATGGACGCGATCGCTTTGCCAGTAAGGCAGGTAGCTGGACCCGCGCCAAAAAACTAACTTGCCGCCCGCACCCGATACCTGCACGACAATATCGGCGTAAGCATCCGTTCTGGAGTATCTCTCGAAAGGCTGACCGGAATTTATTTTAGTGTAGTAGGCCCCAAATGAAACTTCCGATTTAATTATAGATTTTGATTGCGTCTTCTTGCCCGGGTTGTACTGAGGGGAGTCAGGGTTGCCGATCCAGTCGGTAGACTTGATGTCCGTGGTGGTAGCTGGGTGAACCGGGTTGTCTACTCGGCCGGCTTTACGCTGGCCTGTCCCGGGGATCTGCCAGTCGCCAATATCCTTTCGGGCCTCGGCGGCGTACGCCGAAAGGCGTTTGACCACGTCCGGATGCTTATCGGCGACGTTGGTCTTCTCGCCGATATCGGTTCTAAGGTCGTAGAGAGCCAGGTCGCACTTGCCCTTTCGTACGCCGTCCCAGCCTTCCAGCGTGGGGTCAAGGGCCAGGTGCAGCTTCCAATCGCCCGACCGGACAGCGCGGAGTTGATCGATGCGATAGTAGAAGAACTTTTCGTACGGGGTCTTGGCGCCAGGGCGGCCAAACATCAGGCCGGAGATGTCTTTGCCATCGATCCGTGCCTTCGGAAGCTCGCCACCGGCAAGCTTCGTAAAGGTCGGCAGCAAGTCCATCACGGTGATCAGTTCGCCGGATGTCTGCCCGGCGCCAATCGCCGCCGGCCATCGCATGACGCACGGCACACGCATGCCTCCCTCCAGTATCGTGCCCTTGCCGCCGGAGAGCGGGTGGTTCTCTCCCCGGCTGGTGGCGCCGTTGTCCGATGCAAAGATCACCAGCGTGTTGTCGTCGATGTTCAGCTTGCGCAGCGTGCTGAGAATCTCGCCGACGGACCAATCGATCTCCTGGATCACGTCGCTGTAGATCCCGTGCTCGGATTTCCCGCTGAAGGCCTCGCTGGCGTAATGAGGACTGTGCGGCATGACGTGCGGCAGGTACACGAAGAACGGTTTGTCCTTGTTGGCTTTGATGAACTTGACGGCCTCGGCCGTGAGATTCCGGGTAAGCTGTCGCTGGTCCGGCGACAGCTCGATAATCGTCTCGTTCCTAAACAGCGGCAGGTGCAAACCCCGGTTGCCAGTCTGACCCTTGCGCGGACCCTTCCGCTTCATGTCGTTGCTGTAGGGGATGCCGTAATAGTAGTCAAACCCCTGGCTGTTCGGCATGAACTCCGGCTGATCCCCAACGTGCCATTTCCCAATGCACGCCGTGCTATAGCCTTGCCGCTTGAGCAGTTCGGCGATCGTGGTTTCAGATGGATTCAAGCCCTTATTGTCTCCGGGCAGGAGCACATAGGGCCCCCTCGAACTGCGGGACATGTCCACGCGCAGGGGATAACAGCCTGTCAGCAAACTGGACCGGCTGGGGCTGCAGACCGGAGCGGTCACGTAGAAATCTGTGAACCGGATCCCCTCGGCCGCCATCTTGTCAATGTGCGGCGTCTTGTTGCGTTTCGATCCGAAACAGCCGACGTCGGCGTAGCCCAGATCATCGCAGAAGATCACGATGAAATTCGGCTGCTCACGCGTTGGCGTGTTGACGGCGGGGTGGTTTACCGGCTTGGAGACAGACTGCTGAGCGGACACATCCTCGGCCGCAGCATTGAAGGAAAATCCTGTTAGCACTAAAACAGCCATAGCCAATACGGTTTTGAATCTGTTACTTTTAATCATGTTTGGCATGTCCTCTACGGTTCGTATTTCCGGTTCGCAAAAAACTTTACTCTCAAGCTGTTAAGTGCCCACGGCTTAATTGATTTCGGCAGTTTCTTTACTTTGGCGTGTCACCTCCTGCTTCCAGGTGTCGATGGCTGCTTTCATGGCTTTTGTGCGCTTGGGGTGCCTTTCGGCAAGGTTGGTGGTTTCCTTGATATCCTGACTCAAATCGTACAACTCGACGACATCGCCCTTGGTCTGCATTTTCCAGTTTCCGTCTCGCATGGCCGTGCCTAGTTTGGGTTCGTATCCGAAGAAGACGCGTCGTTCAGGCACATCGGCTTGATTCAGCAGGTGGGCTTTTAGGCTGATCCCGTCAAGGGTGCGATCTTGCGGCACGTCGATACCCACGACATCCATAATCGTCGGCAGAAGATCCATGCCCGCGCACAACTCATCGCTTGTCCATCCCGCCTCGATGCGCCCGGGCCACCGGGCCACTGCAGGTACGCGATGGCCGCCCTCGTAGTTGCTGAACTTGCCGCCGCGGTAAGGGCGAACATTTGGATTCATGTGTACTGCGCCGTTGTCCGAAAAGAAAAATACGAAGGTATTCTCATCCAGATCGAGCTTCTTGAGCGTATCGAGAATCTTACCCACACCCTTATCCAATTCTTCAAGCATGATCTTGTACTTGGGACGCAGCCTATTGCGATCCCGCTTTTCTTTTTTGGTGAGATTTTTCGGCCGGTTTTCTACAGTGTCGTCCGGTGTCTGGTAAGGGTTGTGAACGGCTTGATGGGAGACGTAGAGAAAGAACGAATTGTTCTTATTGCGTTTGATGAAATCGACCGATCTATCTGTTATGATGTCAGTAGAATACCCCTCTTGCTCCTTGACTTCAGACCCATCCATCCAACGGCGATGGCTATGAAAATCGCATGCACCAGGGAGAAATCCGACAAACTCGTCGAAACCATGGTGGGTCGGATTATGTCCCGGTTCGCCGCCAAGGTGCCATTTACCAAACAGTGCGGTCTTGTAACCGTTCTGCTTCATGAGTCGTGGAATCGTCAGTTCGGTGGCTTCCAGTCCCGGTGTATCCAGATGTCCGGCAATCACATCGATGATCCCCACTCGCTGCTGATAGCGGCCTGTAAGCAATGCCGCACGCGTGGGACTGCACACCGAGCTGTTGGAGTGAAAGTCCGTGAACCGGACACCCTCGGCGGCCATCCGGTCAATGCGAGGCGTCTTGATCCAGCCATCGTAAAGGCTCATATCACCACAGCCCAGATCGTCAGCCAGGATAACAACGACATTGGGATGCCCCACAGGGTCATTCGCGGCCACCGGGCGCGGGTCTGGCGCTGGCTTGACACGGCCGTATTTGGCTTCGTACGTCTCTACGCATGCCCGTGCCGCAGCCAGCGCCTCATTGATCATCTTTGCTTGTTTTCCGGTTGCAGCTTTCTCGATGTCGGGAATGATGGCCTTGATGGTGGCAACGACGGGAGCCGCATCCTTACCCATCTTATTTGCGCAGTTGACCAGACCAATGTTGCCCCAGCGCGCACCGGTGAGGAGCCACGCACACTGCTGCCCCCTCATGACCTTCGTCATGCGCTGGACGGGTTCGAGCATTTCAACCACGTGTTCCGGGTGCCGCTTCATGTTGATATAACGCAGGGGTTCATAGATTTTGTTGACGTACACATTTACTTTGTATCCCTCGATGATCGGTTGCTCTCTTGCCGCCCTGGCCATGCCTGCAATAATCTCTTCACGCAGAGACTCGTGTTGCATGTGCATTGTCTTCAGGTGCCCCATCATGGAGCGATACGGATGCACAATTAACTCATTGGCGTAGCACTTCAGCAGGTCATCAAGCACGGTCCTGGCGAGCGTTGCGTCGGCCATCAAAGGCTTCGCTGCTGACCAGGCAGCGACACGGACCCACCAGTCATCGTGTTTGAGGTGTTCTCTGATCAGAGATACATTGGCCTTGACAGTTAGGGAGTCCGCTTTGCCCAGGGCCCACAAGGCACTGACCTTTTCCCACATGGGAGCGTCAGGATCTTTAAGTGGCTTGAGAATATGGGGCAGGAATTTGCCGGTTACGTCGTTCTGTGTGATGCCGTTGTTTTTTGATATTCGGTAGAACCACCACTGATAGATGCCGTGAATCGCATTGAGACCGGCCTGACGCAGTCTGGCATCATTGCTTTTCAGTGCTTTGAGAATATACGGAACAGCGGCACTGCCTTTGTCTCCCATGGCAACCGCAGCATTGAGGCGTATCTCAGGCTGGTAGTGGTGCATCATCTTCCAGCACCATTCGATCGGCGTTGCCTTGTCTTCGAACGCCGCCATGATCTCATGGGGAGCCATACCACCGTCATCGCCGCCGGCCACGTAGTTGTTTTTGTAGAAGTCGGTGTACTGCAGGCTCTCTTCAACTTTGGTCGGTTTGTGTTTCTTGCTGTAGCGGGTGCGTGGCTTGCCGGTGATGCGAAGGGTCTTGAGCGGCGCCGTGTAGGTCAATCCGACCATGCCGGCGGAGTAGTTGGGCGAGTTACCGATTCCCCGGCGACTGCCGCCGTTCGGTTGCGGCAACATCCAGAATCCGCCCTGGGGCAGACGGCAGAGATCATAGTACCACATGAGGGCATCCATATGGCGGCGGTAGTTCTGCTGCTTGTCTTGCGGCACCAGCGTCCCGGCGATGCCACGCCACATCACGTTGCCGAAGTGAGAGCCATGCCCGCCCTCATTGTTATAATAGGTATCGGTCTCAGCAAGCGCCAGAATCTGTGAACCGTCCTGAAACTTCTTGTCCGGCAGCAGCGTCAAGGCACACGCCAGCATACCGTTCTTGCCATTCGACACCATGCCTTCCGGCGGGTGATTGCCATATGAAACACCGCCATGACCGGCAAACCGGAAGAAGTATGTCAGGGCTTTGTCATACGTCGATTCATCGAATTTGACACCACACTCGCGCGCCAGGATCAATGAGGTGAGCACCTGAACCCCCGCAGGGTTCATCAGGCCGCCCTGGACGTAGCCGGGTCCGGCATCATCCCAGTGGTTCCAGCCTCCATAGTATTGACGTTTGGTGGCGTCGTCGCACAGCGCCTTGAGGGTCGGCAAAACGCTCTTGTCTCCGGTCGCGAGATAGTATTCCCCCAGGAACAGACCCAGGTATCCGTTGTTCCAGGTATGACTGCCGCAGGTGCCGGTGGCAAAATGGTGTGCCCATTTCTTCGCTGCCAGACGGTACTTCGGTATGCCGGTTGACAGCAGAAAGAGGCCATCAATACTACCGGTATAACCGGAACGCGGACCGGCTTTGAGAATGAACTCTGCTGTTTCCGTGATGATGGTCTGCGACTTTTTGCAATTTAGAGGCCAGGTCTTGCTGTAGGACCCTATGGGCCTGAGCTTGATGCTCACATCGACTTCTTTGCCGTCGCGCCTGACCTTGAAGACCATCCTGCCGTCACTGCCCTCGGCCTTATTGATGGCTTCACCGAGCGGATGCCGTGGATCCTGTATCTCCAGCGATGTGCCATTCACCGCCAGCAGCACATCACCGGCTTTGAGTCTACCCTCTGCCGGCGTGTCGGGTGTAATCTGCGTGATGGCAAACACACCCTCTTTGATCGCGGCATTGAGTCCAGTCACACCGATCTGGAATTCGGGGTACGGTTTTCCGGTCGGCAGTGTATTGCCAAGAGCGACAGATATCGTCACAACCACAAGCAGAATTGCTGCTACAGAGTATTTCATCATTATTTCCTTAACTAAGCATACAGGTGTTTGTTTCTTTCAATGTATAGAAATTCTTTCGTAACCATTTGCGCTTGTCAAGCGTAAATAGGACCATAGGGACATCTGACCTATCCTATTGATTTTCAAGCGTTTGCGCACACGAGCCCACACAATTACCATTTTCAACTATTCTATGCTATAATGCTCACCGACACAGGGATTTTCAGTCCGAATTTGCCGTTTGTAAGTCCTTGTGGCACAAGGGTTAACAATTGCAAATTAAAGACTTATGAAACTGACAGTAGACCAACGTAGAACCAAAGGTGCAAGCTTGGTACGCGTTTTGGTACGCGTGGTTCGGTTCACACTGTATACGTATATAGCAATATAGACGCAAGTTCTGCCAAATTCCGGTCGTCGTGTACAACGACCGGAGTACCGGCTTGCCTGTCCGTTGCTCGCGTATAAGTTGCTCAGTCATCCGGGTCTAGAAAGAATGCGGAAGAATTACGACAAAGAACTCGCATCCTGGAAGACCCACGCAGTGGCCTACAACAACTACCAGAAATACGCCACACTGTTTGATCGCAGCATAGCATGGTCAGAAAAGACCCCTCTTTCAGATAAATCAGGCAAGAAAAACAGAAAGAAAGAATGAAATGAGTAGACGGGTGTTTCTCAAAAAAACGGGAGTCAGTGTTGCGGTTTTAAGTTTACCTGGCCGATATGCATTTACCAGAGAGGCTGACAAGCCTAACATTTTGTTTATTATGACCGACCAGCAGTTCGCAGACATCATGAGCTGCCGGATGGGCAAGAAATATATAAACACCCCGGCCATGGATTCGCTTGCGGAAAACGGGATGCTCTTTACCGAGGCCTACACGGCGAATCCGCTTTGCGTGCCTGCGAGGAATTCTATCTTTTCCGGAAGGTATCCCCATGAAACCGGATGCCAGAGAAACGGACAGACAATCAGAAAGAGTGAATTTGATCACAAAGAATTTCCCTGCATGGGAACCTATTTCAAAAACGCAGGCTACGATACCGGTTATGTAGGTAAGTGGCATTTGTGGTACGAATCCGAAAACAAAAAGAGCCATGGGTTTGATTTGACTGCGGTGCTTCACGGCAAAGGGCATGATGATGAGATACCTGCGCCTGCGGTCGAGTTTATGCAAAGAGAAAGAAGTAAGCCGTTTATGCTGGTTGTGTCGCTGAGCAATCCGCACGATGTGTGTCAGTTGGCCAGGCATCAGAAGCTTCCCAGCGGACCTATTCCGCCGTTGCCGCCGATTGATGACAGACCGCCAATGAAGAGCAATCATCAGCCGCCGGTAAACGAATCGGATGCCATGACGCTTATTCGAAAGTCGTTTCATAGCTCCAGCACATTCCCAGTAGGCAATTACGATGAAGACAAATGGACAAGGCTGAGCTGGGGGTACTACCGGCTGGTTGAAAAGGTCGACGCGCTGATTGGCAAGGTTATCGAGGGGCTCAAGCAGTCCGGCCAGCTGCACAACACGCTCATTTTCTTTACCAGCGACCACGGTGACTGCCACGGCGCACACAAGTTCAACCAGAAGACCGTGTTCTACGAAGAGTCTGCGAGGATTCCGTTTGTTCTAAGCTATAAGAACGTCATCAAACACGGCACCAGCGATACACTGGTAAACACCGGTGTGGACATACTTCCGACCATGCTTGATTTTGCAGGCATCGAAAAGCCGGCAAGACTGCCCGGTCGAAGCCTGAAACAAATCGCACTCGGGCAATCGCCCAGGGACTGGCGTGATTGTGTTGTGGTGCAGAACTACATGACACAGGGCGGTAAGGTTAACGGCAAAATCCCCAAGGTAAAGGGGAGAATGGTCAGATCGAAAGCGTACAAATATTGCCCGTATGACCATGGAAAACAGCGTGAAGAACTGTTTGACATGAAGAATGATCGGCTGGAAACGGAGAATCTCGCTGTAAAACCGCACACCTTGGAAATTCTCAAACAGCATCGTGAATACCTCAGGGCCTTTGCAGAAAAGTACAAGGATGACACTGCATTAGAAATGTTAAAGCAAGTGTGATATGATTGTACAATAGTAATAGTTCAAAAAGACAATTGTACACCAAGAAGGGACCCGCAGTGATGACTACGATGAAAATGCATAGACGAGAATTTATGAAAAGGGCAGTGGGCGGTTCTGCGATGCTTCTGTCTTTTGGATCAACCGGGGCTCTGGCGGCCAAGGCAAATAGTATCTTGAAAGATCCGTCGATCAAGGGAAGCCTAAACCTGTTGAACCTGTGGGGACAGCAGCCGGAAATTACCAACCGGCTTTACACGGCTGCGTTCAAGATTCTAGAGGCGAAGAAGGACGCGACCTATGTCGATGTGGCAGCCGACAGTGAGGTCCGGCAGCTTTGTGCAAGTCAGTCCATGACCCATCTTGGCGGGCCCATGCTTGGCTCGGTCAGTTCCACCGGCGTGCGCGTTTGGATTCGTACGCTGCGAGCAGCAGCCGTGCAGGTGGAGGTGACTGTAAACGGTTTAGTCAAGAGATTTGGCCCAGTGAAAAGCGGCCCGGACACAGATATGGTCGCCATCGTGCCTGTCACAGGTCTGGAGCCGGCAACGCGTTATCCCTATCGAGTTCTGGTAGATGACAAACCTGTAAAGATCCCGGCCCACGCTGCAATGACCACATCCCCGGTTGGATCAACCTCGGGCAAGGTTCGCATCGCTTTCGGCACATGCACGCACAGGTGGGGACTGGGCAACCAGGCACAGTGGGCGCTCATTCGTAAACGTAAGCCCACGGCCATGCTGCTCGGTGGCGACATCGCCGTCCAGGACAGGAATAATCATATTGGGCTTCATCGTGCTGACTACCTGCTGCGTGACTTTATGCCGGCATGGAAAGATTTTAGTTCAACAGTCCCGGTGTATGCGACCTGGGACGACCATGATTATTTTGACAACGACAAGTGGGGTATTCCCCAAGGGTATACTCTCAAAGACAAGCAGAATGTCTGTGATGTGTTCACTCGGTCGTGGAACAATCCGTCCTCCGGTTTTGGGGACCAGCGCAGAGGCGTTTTTCTTCGCGCGCGCATCGGCCCGTGCGATGTGATCATGGTTGACAATCGATATTTTCGCGAAGGTGTCAAGGGGTCATTCCTGGGGGATGAGCAGATGGACTGGCTTGAAGCGCAGCTTCTTGACTGTCGGGGGCCGTTCATCATCCTTTCGTGCGGTACGATGTGGAGCGATTATGTGGGCAACGGAAAGGACTCATGGGGCAGATGGGATCCCGAAGGTCGTGAGCGCATATTCAAATTCATTGAAAAGAACAGGATCGCCGGTATACTGCTGATCTCGGGTGACCGTCATGGCGCACGCGGATTTCGCATTCCAAGGCCAGGCGGTTTTGAGTTCTACGAATTCGAGGCAGGCAGTCTTGGCGGCAGAAGCGGACCTCCGGTAAGGAACTCAAAGTGGGACACACAGCTCTATGGTATAGCAGGCAAGTATGCCTTTGGCGAGTTCAGCGTTGATGCCACTTTGCAGGATCCTGAAGTGACGTTCCGCTTGATCCGGGACGATGCTGAAGTTATCCACGAATTGAAGCTAAAACGCAGCCAGTTGACACCAGAGTAACAGGCAAGGCTATAAGAAAAACGAATGACAGCGGTATTGTTCATGCAAGGGACGAGCCAGTCATGAGAACAAAATCAGCAAGTAATGCAATGAAAATGGTTATGATTGTATGCACAGTAATTGCCCTCTGCAGCTGTTCTGTTTTCGCAGCGAAATCAAAGACAACCAATCAACCCAATATCATCCTGGTAATGACCGACGATCAGGGTTACGGCGATCTTGCCTGTCACGGCCACCCGTTTATCAAAACGCCAAACCTGGATAAGCTCTATACCCAGAGCACTCGCTTTACAGATTTCCACGTAAGTCCGACATGTGCCCCGACCCGTTCGGCACTTATGAGCGGCAGGGCACCTTTCAAAAACGGTGTTACACATACGATTCTTGAACGCGAGCGTATGGCACTCTCTGCAAAGACCATTGCCCAGGTTCTAAAGTCTTCCGGATACAGCACCGGCATATTCGGCAAATGGCACCTTGGCGACGCAGACGCCTACCAGCCGGGCAATCGAGGATTCGATGAAGTTTTCATCCACGGCTCCGGAGCTATAGGCGAAACCTTCCCCGGCACCCAGAGAGCGATCCCCGGAACCGGTTATTTCAACCCTGTCATCAAGCATAATAATACATTCGTTAAAACCTGCGGTTACTGCACCGATGTTTTCTTCCAGCAGGCTCTTACATGGATAAAGCAAAACAAAGACAATCCATTCTTTGCCTATATCCCGACAAATGCCCCGCACCTGCCATGGATCGTTGCCGAAAAATATAAGGCATTGTACAAGGATAAGTGTACAGACAACCAGGCAAGATATTTCGGAATGATCGCCAACATCGACGAAAATATGGGCCTGCTAATGCAAAAACTTGACCGTATCGGAATTTGTATTTGTTGGCTTATGATGCATTTAGATGGTTGTCAATCAGTTTTGTCTGTTGCAAAGCAGGTTAGACGGAGTGATCGGGGTGTTGGAGCGACCGTTTCACCGGTTCAGAGGGGT
>Ga0180431_10007454_pt1 | contig 12737 bp, 10 predicted proteins | sample SS_ome_11_FD_132459 | JGI IMG/M metagenome (GOLD analysis project Ga0180431, IMG submission 132459) | Hypersaline lake sediment archaeal communities from the Salton Sea, California, USA - SS_1_MS_1 metaG | ecosystem: Environmental > Aquatic > Non-marine Saline and Alkaline > Hypersaline >... | reverse complement strand
TCCTTCTCAACCCCCAATATGTCTAATATTTTAAAAATTCCCCCTGGATTCGGTTTCGGATACTTAACATCAAGCGCACAAACGATAATATCAAACCATTTATCCAGTCCAAAAATATCAATAACCATTGGCATTGTAGTGCTTCGGTTTGTTGATATAGCAGTCAACATTGGGGGTCTGATAGATTCTATAGTATCACCGACCCCCGGCTCCATAATCAAATGGTTAAGAAAATGAGTGTAATCCACCTGCTGACTATAAATCATTGCTTCCTTAAGATCTGCCGCATAATCCTTAAATAAATACTTTATTGACTCCTCGGCAGTGTGCATATGCACAAAGCAAAGCTCTTCTTCATTCATTGGCCTGTGTCCGAATTCATCAAGTATTGCATTATAATAGGTTTTATTGGCCTCCCTGGAATCCAGAATCACACCATCACAATCAAATATGGCTAGATCAAACCGACCCATTTTTCTTACTCAAGCCTCTTCATGATATTTTTTAGTGAAAATCCTTTTAAAGCCAAATCCGATGAAACACCCTTTCCCTGCACCAGTACCTTGTGAGACTCTCCCATTCCTTGAGGTAACAATAGCATTTTTACTGCGGCCAACTCAGGTGAAAACGGATCAAACTTTCCACCTGAAAGTTCTAAAAAGGTTTCCTCAAAATCAAGTCCTGCTAAAAAGGCCCATTGGGGCGCATATCCCAGAGTGAAAAAACCCGCATCCTGTCCCCATCGGTGTAAATCGCTAAAATTAACATGCGCCGTCAAATCCTGCTCCCCGGGTCTCTCATACAAATTCTCGTTTACTTCGTGATTACCGTAAGCCAAAAGGGTTCCTCTGTTTCTTGCAGGATGGAAGTATTCTTTTCTTGTGTACCCATAATCTATTGTAACCACAAAACCTTCGTAAATTATTTCGGCCAACTCCGAAATCCATCTCTTCATGCCCAGATTCACTTCTGTACGATAACCCTCCGCGATCTCTGAAGGGATCGTTTTTGCGTATTCCATCAGTTGATGAACACTAAGGTCTCCAAAAACCTCCGTAGCCCCCTCATCTTTCCTGAAGTCTACATAAATTTCCTGAAAACCTGAAAACTCCTTTTGAATAACATGGACAGGAAAAGAATCTAAAAGCTCATTTGAAATAATACAACCAGTTACGGAATCCAAATCTAAAAGACTATTTATCCAGCTGATTTTATTAATAAATGGTTTTAACAACTTCTGCTGGCATGAAGCAGTTGCGGCCTTATGTTCTACTATTATGTAATTAATCGCTTTAAAAATTTGCCTGTTTGAGAAATAAGACAAAATATCTTGTGCAAGATAACCGGCTCCGGCTCCCATTTCCACAATGGTAAAGTCCTTACGATCTAATATGTTCCAAAATTCCTCTATCTGCCTCGCATGTAATGCACCATAAAGACAGTGTGTATGTGGACTCGTGATAAAATCCCCTTTTTTTCCAATAGGCATATACGGACCAGAGTAATATCCATATTTTTCATGATAAAGGGCTATGTCCATGAAATCCTTGAATGTTATTGGCCCCATGTCTCTTACTCTGTCACTGATAAATTTAATCAATTCATTGGAAAATTTTTTCATTTTATGGTACCTTTACACGCATCTACAATTATTCATAATGCATCTTCTTTAAACATGCAAAATTGTTTTTGTTAATTTTATGTTGAAAACCTGTTAGTTTTTTTAATAAATGACCATATCTTTTTTTTTGAACACTTAATTAAGACTGTTAAAAAGATTCTTGCCTGCTTGATTTTTATATAATATCAATTGATTAAATAGTTTTAAACTATAATAACAATATTTATTAACACTATCTTTATTTATACTACGTTTGGAGTAATGATATGCTAAAATTCTCGGTTAAAAAAAATGATTTTTTGAATCCTCTTTCAAAGATTCAAACTATTATAGATAAAAAGACCTCGATGACTATTATTAATAACGTACTTATTTACACCGACGAAAATTATCTATTCGTGGAAGCTACCGATTTAGAAATCAGTTACAAGAGCAAGATCCCTTGTTCGGTTACAGAACAAGGGGCTATTACTATTAATGCACGAAAATTTTACGAAATAGTTAAAGAATTCCCATCTGAAGAAATATTTTTTGAAGAATATAAAGATACATGGTTAAAAATTGGAGCTGATGAAAAAGCTGAGTACAAGATCGGAGGAATAGCTCCGGATGACTTTCCGAAATTTAGAAATATAAGTAGAGAAAATGCTGTTGATTTAGAATCTTCAATTATAAGAGAGATGATAGAAAAGACAATATTCTCTTCATCTTATGACGATCGTAAATACAGCCTTTCAGGTATATATTTTGAGGAAGAAAATGATGATGAAGGAAAGTCTCAAATACGTATGGTAAGTTCAGATGGTCACAGACTTAGCTTAATGGAAAAGAATATTACTGAAAAAGGCCTAAGGCTTGAACAAGGAGTTATTATTCCCAAAAAGGGGGCACAAGAAATAAGAAAAATTATAGAAGGTCATGAAAGAATGGTTTGGGGCTTTGATAACAACTTTTGTTTTGTTAAGTGCAATAATGATCATCTAGTAGTAAGATTAGTTGAAGGTAAATTTCCTGATTATCGTAATATAATACCAAAGAGTAGAGATCGTTACCTAACTTTTAACAGATTAGAGGTTTTTAATACACTAAAACGTATATCAATTTTTTCGTCAGATACTACTTTCAGAGGGGTTAAAGCCAGTGTTAAACCAAAATTAATTGAAATAGAGTCACTTTATAAGGAGATTGGAGAAGCAAAGGAAACGATTAATATAGATTATAGTGGAGAACCTTTTGAGATAGCCTTTAATGCAAAATACCTTATGGATGCATTATCTGTAATGGACTCTGATAGGGTGGAATTAACTGCTAATAATTCCGAATCTCCATGTTTGCTGACAGGCAAAGAAGATATCGGATTTTTAGGATTAATTATGCCAATGAATCTTGTTAAAGAATAAAACAAATAAGAGGATTAATTATTAATATATGGAAAACAATAATAAGATAGATGAGAGTGAACAAGAGTATGCTTCTAAACAGATAAAGGTGCTTACAGGATTGGCAGCAGTCCGTAAAAGGCCTTCTATGTATATAGGAAATACTTCTATAGAAGGTCTTCATCACCTCGTATATGAAGTAGTAGATAATAGTATTGATGAGGCGATGGTTGGTTACTGCACTGCTATAAAAGTTATAATTCAGGAAGACGGATGCGTTGTGGTTGAGGATAATGGTAGGGGTATACCTGTGGATATTCATCCAACAGAAGGAATACCGGGCTTGGAGTTAGTAATGACCCGTTTACACGCTGGTGGCAAATTTGATCATCAGACATATAAAGTATCGGGAGGTCTTCACGGAGTAGGGGTTTCAGTGGTCAATGCCCTTTCTGAATATCTGAAGGCAGAAGTTTATAGAGGTGGAAAGGCTTATAGACAGACTTATAAAAAAGGGGATCCTGTGGGTCCGATAGAGTTTCTTGGATCTAGTCAAAAGCGAGGTACAAGAATAACATTTAAACCGGATACTCAAATATTTAAAGAAACAACAGAGTTTCAGCATGAAATATTACAGGCCAGAATGAGAGAATTGGCTTTTCTGAACCCATCTGTCAAAATCTATCTCGAAGATGAAAAAACCGGAAATAATAAAGAATATCACTTTAAGGGGGGAGTCACTTCATTTGTGGAGTATCTTAATAAAAATAAGGAGTTGGTTCATGAAAAGCCCGTTGATATTCATGGGGAGCGAAATCAGATACAGGTGGAAATATCTTTTCAATATAATCAGGCCTATTCGGAGAGAATCTTAAGTTATGTAAATAATATTCGTACTAAAGAAGGCGGTACTCATGTAACTGGATTTAGATTGGCCCTGACAAAATGTATTAATAAATACGCCGGTGATGACATTGTTCCAAAAAAATTGAGGGAAAAGCTAGAGGGTGAAGATGTAAGAGAGGGTCTTACTTGTGTCCTATCAGTCAAAGTGCCGAATCCTCAGTTTGAAGGCCAGACCAAGACAAAATTAGGTAACAGTGAAGTAAAGTCAATAGTGTCTTCAATAGTTCACGAGGAACTTTCGAGCTATCTTGAAGAGAATCCTTCTGTGGCCAAAAAGATCCTTACTAAGGCCGTGGATGCGGCGAGGGCAAGAGAGGCGGCCAAAAGGGCAAAAGAGCTAACAAGGAAAAAAGGCGGCCAGGATATTCTTATGGCCGGTAAATTAGCTGAATGTCAGGAGAAGGATCCCGCAAAGAGAGAAATTTTTATTGTGGAGGGTGATTCCGCAGGCGGTAGTGCAAAACAAGGAAGAGACAGGCGTTTTCAGGCAATTCTACCTCTTCGAGGCAAGATTATGAATGTAGAAAAGGCTAGATTTGATAAGATGCTTGCCAGCGAAGAAATACGCAATCTTGTTGCCTCAATTGGTACTGGTATAGGCGCTGACGAATTCGATCCATTAAAGGCAAGGTATCATAAGATCATTATTATGACAGATGCCGATGTAGATGGCGCCCACATAAGGACACTCCTGTTGACCTTTTTTTATCGTCAGATGATCACACTTGTGGAAAACGGTATGCTTTATGTAGCCCAACCACCTTTATACAGGATGGCTTTGGGAAAAAAGAAGGAGTTTTTCTTTAAAGACGAGGCAGAACTTGACAAATATCTTTTTGAAAGGGCCATAAAAAACATGGCTATAAGGCCTGAAAACAGAGAACGATCTATAAAAGGAGAAAAACTTAAGTCGTTTCTGGAAAACATAGTGTCTTTTGAAGACGCTCTGAAAGTAATGTCCAGAAAGGGCCTGTGGAAGAAATTGAGTCAGGATTTATTGATACTTGGGATTAAGAATTCAGATCAGTTTCATGAAGAATCTTTTGTAATGAGTCTGTCAAAAGAGCTCAGAGAAAAAGGGTATAAGGTGGGACGGGTTAAGCCCTCAGCGTCTGAGGTTTCAGGCTATGAATTCATAGTTGGGGTGGAAGACCTGGCTTATTTGACCATCAAAGTGGGGCCTGATTTGATACATCAGGCAGAGTTTCGCCGTCTGGTAAAGACATATAATAAGCTAGAATTAATGGTTAATACCTCTATTGAGGTCTATTTTGAAGACAAACCCGTCAAGAGATTAGAAAGGCTCGATGAACTTCTAGACTTTTTTCGAAACGAAGGGAGAAAGGGAATCTCGACCCAGAGATATAAAGGATTAGGAGAAATGAACCCCATTCAGTTGTGGGAGACTACCATGAATCCGGAGAAGCGGACTTTGCTCAAGGTAACCGTTAGAGATGCGGATGAAGCAGAAAGCCTGTTTACTACGCTGATGGGTGAAAAGATTGAACCTCGCAGGGAGTTTATACAGACCCATGCGCTAGAGGTCCGGGAATTGGACATTTAAAACTATTTGCAGAAGCCTTTATGTTATAAGTCCTGTATTAGGAGATGTTGAGATGGAGTGTCAAAAGGAAGAAAATATTAAGAGTTGCAACTGTACATATGAACCGTGTCCTAGAAAAGGTATCTGTTGCGAGTGTATAAAATATCATCTGAAGATGAGACAACTCCCGGCTTGCTGCTTTCCATACGAGGCAGAGGCAACTTATGACAGGAGTTTTGAGTTTTTTGCGGAGCTCGTTCAGAAAGGAACTATATAATTTCACCTACCAGATCATAGACATGAGAATCCGTTATTTTAACAGTCACAATATCTCCATAATCGGCGGTTCCTTTGTTTAAATATACTATCCCGTCAATCTCGGGGGCCTGATGTCTGGTCCTGCCAATAAGAAGAAGCTCGGTTTCAGAGCTTACTCCTTCTACAAGAACCTGTTCAACCCGACCAACCATATCTGATTTCTTTGCCCTTGATATCCTGGCCTGAAGACTCATGATTTCATCTTTTCGCATCATTGCCGTATCTGGAGGCACCTTTCCTGGTAGATTGTTTGCTGCACACTCCTTTTCATCTGAATAAATAAAGCAACCGAGGTGATCGAACTCCCATTTTTCCACAAAATTTCGTAATGATTGAAAATCATCTTCAGTCTCTCCTGGAAAGCCAACCATAACTGTCGTCCTTACCGAGACATGAGGAAGCAAACTACCTATCCTAGACATTAAGTCCTCAATGTACTTGTTATCATATCTTCTCCCCATAGATCGGAGAATATTAGTGTTTGCATGTTGAATGGGCACATCCAGATAGGGACAAATGACAGCGTTTGCAGCGATCGTTTCAAGAAGTTTAGTGTTTACTTTGCCAGGGTTCAGATAGAGCAATCGCAACCACGGCGAGTCCGTATCTTCGACAAGGGTTTCTAATAGATCAGTAAGAGTCTTTCCGTCATTCCTGTATGCTGTGAGATCTTGGGCCACCAGTGTTATTTCCTTAACCCCTTTACTGACCAGTGAGTTGATCTCCGATACTATTTCTGTAATTGGACGGGATATTTCTTTGCCTCTTAACATAGGAATCAGGCAGTAGGTACACCTGTTTGAGCAACCTTCTGAGATCTTGACATAGGCCCTCCATGGAGGAGTAGTCAAGATTCTGGAGCACGGCGATTCTACCTGTTGTATAGCCTGTTCTTCAACAAGACTTACAAGTGATCGGGGCGACCCTGTGCCGAGAAAGATATCCACCTCTGGCAGTTCCCTTTTCAACTCTTTGCCATATCTCTGGACCAGGCATCCCATAACGACAAGGATCTGACCATCAGTTTTTTCTTTTGCTACAGCTAGAATTGTATCTATTGATTCGGATACGGCCTCTTCTATGAATCCGCAGGTGTTTACTATCAGCAAATCCGCTTCCTGAAGATTATTTGTGAGCTTTACTCCCGAATTTGTTGAGCCCAGAGAGCCCAGGGCCTCCTCGGTATCTATGGTGTTCTTGGGACAGCCGAGGCTTATGGCAAAGACTTTCATTATGAGAAGAAAAAATTCAGGATGACGAACAAGATGATCAGGTAGAGTGCCACGGAATTTCAGTCCGCTCTTTCAACCGATTTTTTGCATCTACCCAGACCAAGATGCTTTTACCTGTAGCTATCTGATCTTCAGAATACAAACCATAAGAGGCTATAATTATCAAATCCCCGGGGACCCCTTTTCTGGCCGCAGCTCCATTAAGACATATATGGCCCGAGTCCCTTTTACCTTCTATTACATAGGTGTCAAACCTGTTACCATTTGAAATATTATAGACCATTATCTGTTCAAAAGGAAAGAGGTCGGCGGCCTCCATTAAGCCAGAGTCTATAGTAAGACTTCCCTCGTAGTTGAGGTTTGCTTCTGAGACAGTGGCCTGATGGATTTTTGATTTAAGCATTGAGCGTAACATAATGACGTAAGTCCGTTTATTCTGGAATTATAAGTTAAGGCTCGAAGTTTGTTAAAGAGATTTAAATTCCTAAATTAATCTATAATTAAATAAATATTAATCCTTTTGTTCAGTGTTTGCGAGTTTATGAAAAGGGAAAATTGGTCGCGGGCATTTTATGTTTCTGAGCCTTTCGATTTGTCAATTTGATGTGCCTGATTTGCTTGTTGCTTCAGCAAGGTGTTGTCGATCAAACGAGTTTTTCCCACCCATACTGCCAGTGCGAGAAGGGCTTCACCAATAATCTCTCTGCAAGGCCTCAGAGATTCAGGATGACCGAGAAACACATAATCAATCTTTGTGTTGCTAAAGGATTGGATATGTTTTTTCACGGCCCTTATGATCTCTGGAACCGATATATTGCCGCTGGCCACCATTTTTTCGGCAATTTGAAGGGCCTGAAAAAGGGAAAGGGCCGATTCACGTTCTTTCATATTAAGATAAGTATTGCGTGAACTCAATGCCAGACCGTCTGGTTCTCTGACTATAGGATGGGCTATTATATTAACCGGTATGTTCAGGTCCATCACCATGCGGCGAATGACCTGAAGCTGCTGAAAATCCTTCTGACCGAAAATCGCCATGTCCGGCCGGACAATAATGAAGAGTTTTGCAACTATTGTAGCTACACCGCGGAAGTGTTCAGGTCTTGATGTGCCGCAAAGCCCCTGACTTAAGCCGTCTACGCATATCCAGGTCTGGAATCCTGGTGGATAGATGTCCTTGATATCCGGATAAAACAGGCAGCTAACCCCTGTATCTTCAGCCAGCTTCGCATCCCGCTCAAGGTCTCTGGGATATCGGTTTAAGTCTTCATTCGGGCCGAACTGGGCAGGGTTTACAAACAGGCTTACTACAGCACGGTCTGCCTTATTTCCAGCCGTTCTCATCAGGGAAAGGTGGCCGTCATGGAAAAACCCCATAGTGGGCACCATAGCTATAGACAATCTCTCCTGTCTCCACAGTAGAACCTGTTTTCTCATATGTGATATAGAATTAATAATTTTCATTTATGGAACATGCACCACCTTCTATTCCGAAAAGATTTTCCAGACCCCCATCCAGTGAGGGCATTTCTTGAAAACAGATATTCTGAATGTATTTTATGATGTTTCGTTCACCTTTAATAAAGGTAAATCCATCATGATCTCTGGCTATCAGCACTGGAACGGTATCAATGCCTAATATTTTCAGGGCATTAGTATTTATTTGCGGTAAATACTGTTTATTAGGTCTTAATCCCGGAAGGATGTCAGCACTTATTTTTTTTATTGGGTTGAAATGGAATTCGCAACGCGTGCATCCTTCCAGTGATTCTATGACCTTATAGCAGTGAGGGCAGTCTTTTGAAAAAATTAGATAGAGCTGTTTAACCGGGTTAGAGCATCTCTTTACGGCATATGTCCCATTGTCCAACGTGAGTCCGCGCAACTGTTCTTTTGACGCTTCAAATCTTAGTAGAGAAAATATAAACAATTGTATTACAATTATTGTTAATCCCAAAGTTAACTGTCGAAATCCCATCAGCATATTAAGGCTGACGATCAGAATAAAGACAAGCAGGCAGTAAGAACAGAATACATTTGCAACAAAAATTTGGTATCCCAGCAATACCCCGGCGGCGGTAAGACCTGAAATAAGTAAGATGCCGAGCACCGGCTCGATTCCTGATCTTGATTTTGTGATCAGGGCAGTACATAATACCGCAAAAAAATATCCAACACCCAACAAATTGAAATAAAAAGACGGAATAAGTGTCAGGGTTTCTACAATTTTACATCCTTCGTTAACACAGAAGGCTTCTTCCTTGACTATTATTGTCAGTGCTTGAGCACTTATTATAACACAGGCAAAGAGTGACAGGTATGTTAGTGCCTGGAGCGGTCTGTTTTTCATGAACATCCTAATGCTTATTTTTATATGAGGAGGAAAGTTCGTGTTGGTTGAAGTTTGATGGATCTTTTGGTGACAAACATGGTCTAAAGGAATAAAGTCATTATCATTTGGTCTTCAGAAGTAAATTAATAACCCATAATAATTATCTTGAAAACCCTTTATGTTATAATTAGAGTTCTTTCATGACCCTAAAAGATCAAGCAAAACAAGGTATAAAATCCAAACTTATTGAGCGTTGTGCCCTGGACGAAGGCCTGGATCCTCAGCTTTTAGTTCAAGCTGTGGGGGCAGGAGAAGTGGTGATACCACATAATAGGCACGTTGAGCTTATCCATCCCCTGGCATTAGGTAAGGGGATTTCCACCAAGGTTAATGCAAACATAGGTACCTCAAGGGATCATCCCGAACTGGAAGTCGAACTGAAAAAGCTCAAAGTGGCTTTGGAGGCAGGAGCCAACACAATAATGGATCTTTCCACCGGGGGTTCGATAAAGGAGATACGACAGGCTATCAGGGACACGTGTCCAGTACCCCTGGGTACAGTTCCTATTTATCAGGCCGCGGTTGAGACCGTGGAGCGGCGTAAGCGTTCAGTGTGCGAAATGGACGTAGATGACCTGCTGAGGGTAATTGAGGAACATGCTCAGGAAGGAGTAGACTTTGTTACAATTCACTGTGGTTTAACTCTCAAGGCTGCGGAGCATCTCCAGATGAGAGAACGCTTAATGGGCGTGGTTAGCAGAGGAGGTTCCTTTATTCTGGAGTGGATGATGTATAACCAGAAAGAGAATCCACTGTTTGAGCGCTTTGATGATATACTGGCAATAGCTCGGGAGCACGAGCTGACCTTGAGTCTTGGTGACGGTCTTCGGCCCGGGTGTCTTATGGATGCAACAGACGGTGCACAAGTACATGAGCTGATAGTCCTGGGCGAGCTCACACTGAGGGCATGGGACAAAGGGGTACAGGTAATAATTGAAGGCCCTGGTCACATGTCAATGGACCAGATACCAGCCAACGTTCTTTTAGAAAAGAGGTTATGTCACGGAGCCCCGTTTTATGTACTTGGTCCTCTGGCAACCGATATTGCCCCTGGATATGACCATATTACCAGTGCCATTGGCGGGGCCATTGCGGCAGCGGCCGGTGCTGATTTTCTCTGTTACGTGACACCGGCTGAACACCTGAAGCTGCCGTCACTGGAAGACGTGAAAGAAGGGGTGATAGCTTGCCGCATCGCTGCTCATGCGGCGGACATAGTGAAGCAGGTTCCTGGTGCCATAGAAAAAGACAGGAATATGGCCGAGGCCCGACAGCGCCTTGACTGGAAGGCCCAGATAGATCTTTCCATAGATCCTCAAAAGGCCCGCCTCTATCGTGAGGAGGGGGGAAAATACCGGGGATCAACCTGTACTATGTGTGGAGAATACTGCGCTATAAAGACTTATCAAAGAGCTATGAGAAAAGGCCGGGGGGAGGCAAGAAACGATGAGAGGAAATGAATCCTGGTCCGGTTCTGACTATTGCTGGCTCTGACTCAGGTGGCGGTGCTGGTCTCCAACAAGACCTGAAAGTCTTTACGGTTCTTGGGTCCTATGGCTCAAGTGTTGTTACCGCACTGACGGCTCAGAACACCCTTGGTGTCCACGCTGTTGAATCTGTAGATCCTTATTTTGTAAGGAAGCAGCTTAATGCCGTACTTGATGATATTGGCCCAACAGCCATCAAGACCGGTATGCTGGCTACGGCAGAAATTGTAGAGATTGTTGCTGATTGTCTGGATAGGCATATTAATAAAGACACCATACTGGTCGTAGACCCTGTTATGGTTTCCAAAAACGGCCATCGACTCCTGGAACAGGATGCCGTAGATGTCCTAAAGACCAGGCTTCTTCCTGTTGCGAACGTATTTACACCTAATATCCCGGAGGCTGAAGTCCTTCTTGGCCGGCGCATCCAGACACCAGAAAATATGCGGCTGGCTGCCCTTGATCTTCTCAAGCTCTCAGGTTGCCCTGCTGTCATTCTTAAAGGGGGCCATCTCCATTGCCTGGATACTGTAGATGTTCTTGCCCATGAAGAAGGGGTTTTTGAAATGACAGGGACTCGAATTCAGACACCTCACACCCATGGAACCGGCTGTACTTTTTCCGCCGCACTCTTGGTGTTTCTGGCTCGTGGACTGAGAATAGCAAATGCGGCCCAAAAGGCCAAAGAATTTGTGACCCGGGCAATCAGGGGAGGAGTGCCGGTTGGCAAAGGTACAGGGCCAACGAATCCTTTCAGTGTCGTTGAAGACGATATTGCGCGTTACCCCGTCATCGAGGCCCTTGAGAAGGCATGGTTGCTTCTTTTGTCACATCCGTGTCGATGTCTGGTCCCAGAGGTTCAAATGAATCTTGGATATGCAGTTCCGTGGGCGAGTTCTGTGCAGGATGTGGCTGCTTTTCCCGGAAGGATTGTAGGCCTGGAGCAGGGTGTGGCCAGGATAAGGGGTCCGGCATATGGGGGTTCAAGCCATGTGGCCAGGATAATATTGACCGCTATGGCCCATAATCGTGAATACAGGTCTTGTATGAATGTACGCCACGACCTCAAGTATCTCAGGCGGACACAGGACCTTGGCTACTTAGTGGCTGAGTTTTCCAGAAAGGATGAACCTGAAGAGGTAAAATTCAGAGAAGGCTCTACTCTGGTATGGGGCGTAAAGCGGGCCATTGAAAGTGTGGGTGAAGTACCTGATATCATACATGATGCTGGCGATATGGGAAAAGAGCCGATCATTAGAGTGCTTGGACACGATCCCCTGGAAGTGGTGGACAAGGCCTTGAGATTGGCTGGATTTTCGTCGCCCAATAAGGGTTAGATACAAAATTATAAAGAGATAGAAGTGTCAGAAATTTTGAGTCCTCCGAGACTCCTGATTAGAGGCAATACACTGTTTCAAAGTGAATGTCTCTGGATACGGAGTAGCTGCGAGCAATGAGTCCTTTCTGATCTGGGGGCATTATGTGTTGCATGGCAGAAATCCATTGTGTCAAATATCTTGATTACTTAAGCAATTTAAATCCAACACTTCCGGGTCTCTGGTTGTCAGATGAAGACAATGAATTTAACAGAACGAGAAATCACTTCGATAGTAAGCAGACTGATACAGACCGCGAGCCGTGAACTTCCCCATGACGTTGAGACAGCTCTTTTGGCTGCAAGGGATAGGGAGGAGTCGCAGACCGGCAAGCAAATGCTTGACATTATAGTGGAAAATGCATGTATTTCCAGGCACACGGGTCTTCCCATATGTCAGGATACAGGTATTGACGTTGTGTTTGTGCAAATAGGTCAGGCGATTAATATTGAGGGTGATCTGGTTAAGGCAATAAATGAAGGC
>Ga0180431_10007453_pt1 | contig 12737 bp, 7 predicted proteins | sample SS_ome_11_FD_132459 | JGI IMG/M metagenome (GOLD analysis project Ga0180431, IMG submission 132459) | Hypersaline lake sediment archaeal communities from the Salton Sea, California, USA - SS_1_MS_1 metaG | ecosystem: Environmental > Aquatic > Non-marine Saline and Alkaline > Hypersaline >... | reverse complement strand
GCCTATTGCAGCGGAGTAGTCGCAAGCAGTACCATACACTTGGTCCCTTTGCCTACCTCGCTCTGAATCTGTAGGTCGCCTCCCATTTTCGTCACGATGCTCTTGCAATACCACAGACCATATCCCCCTCTATTTGGAGCCTCTTCATCTTTGCCTCGGGTGTAAAAGAGATCGAATATCTGTCTCAACCCCGCAGGGTCTATCCCACACCCTGTGTCCTCGCAGATGACTGCGACACGGTCTCCGTCAGCTGGTTCCGAACGTATGTTCAGCTTCTTTTCGTCACATGCTTTCATAGCTCTGATTGCGTTGCTCATCAACTCAAGAAACACTTCTACAAGCCACCTGTTTCCATTGACTTGAGGGACGTCCCCTTCAAGGAAATCCAGTTCAACATCGCGCGGTATTGCTGTTCTGCGAATAGCTTCCCTGATCAATTGATTTACGTTTACTAAGCCCACCGGGGTCTCGGCTGCATATGCCGGTTTGAACAACGCGTCGCTCAATCTAATCAGATACTCATTGTCACGTTTGATCTTGTCTAGGATGGCATGTGCATCGCTGTTATCAGGGGGTATCAGCTTCCTCAGGTTGTTCACGTGTAGTCGAACCAATCCGCCTTTGCTGCCGACACGGTGCGCCACGCCACCGGCCAGCAAGCCCAGGTACTCGAGCTTTTCGGCCTCTGCCCGACGTTTCTGCTCTCTGCGATCAGCATCCAACCTCGTGGCATTTTGCACGGCGATCACCACTTGCTCTGCCAGAAGTTTGAACAGTGCTTCGTCATCTGAATCGAAGGCATTCTCTCTAGGATCCTCAACATTGAGTACGCCGATTATCGTCCCGTGTTCGATCAAGGGGGTGGCCATCTCGGATCGGGTGTCCTCAAGATAGCCCAAGTAATATTCAACGTCCTCGACATTGCCAATGCGGATTGTGCGTTTCTCCTGGGCTGCTACACCCGTGACACCTGTGCCTATCTTGATCCTGTGCAGGTCAGGGTCCAATTCCTTTCCTTCAAGACCCCTTTGGGCACGTATGACCAGTTCATCGGTTCCCTCTTCAACTAGCTGGATGGTGGCGTAGTGGGTACCAAGCAACTCCATTGTCATATCTAGGATGCGATCCATGCAGGCCTGTGGGTCAATCTCTGTGACGATGGCGTTGGCAACATCTCGTGCTGTCTCCAGTTGGCTGCGGCGTTTCTCTGCCTGGGTGTACGAAGCTACGTTATCCAAAGCGATAGCAGCTTGGTGACCTATCGCTTGCAAGATGTCAAGATCATCTCCACCGTATACACACTCCTTTTCCAGGTGATAGATGTCGATCACCCCGACGATCCTTTCCCCTATCATCATTGGAACGCCCAGCCAAGATGCCCGTGGCTCTTCTATATACCTCTCTCGTCCCTGCTGAGCGTACCAACTGTGCTCTTCTTCCAGTGAGGAGAGCAAGATTGACTTCTTGGTCCGGATAACCTCATTCGTTTTGCCTTTTCCAGCAAGGCCTGGACGCAATCCCCATCCCGGTTCCTTCTCTACATCTATCTGCTTGCCGTGGCGCATAGCCAGTCCGAAACGGACTGTGTCTGTCGCTTCGTCATACAGCGCGATGCTCATGTTGTCGGTGTCCATCAATGGACTAGCCTGCCGATAAATCAACTCCAGAACCTGTTTCTCGGTCAAGAACCGTTGCTCTCGCAAATGAGTACCGGAAGTGACCTCTTGGGTGAATTCAATCAGTGTCTCGAGCCTGTTAAGTACGCGTGAGCTGTCTAGCGCGATAGCGGCCTGATTGGCCATTGCCTGCAGAATGTCCAGATCCTCTCCGCTGTACACATAGTCCCGGTCAGGGTGATAGACGGCGATTACGCCCAGCACTCTCTCACCTACCATCATGGGTACGCCGAGCCATGAGGCTAGATATGCGCCGATATACTCTTCGTGGCCTGGCAGGGCATACCATTCCTTCGCCTCTGCCTCTGTGGCGTGGAAGAGTGGCTCCCTGGTGCGGATGATCTCTTCTGTCTTCCCTTTACCTGCCCTGCGTGGTTGCCAGCCTTGTTCCATCTCCACATCCACACGCCTGCCCTCCACGAACGCCAACCCAAACCGGACAGTATCCGTCGGCTCGTCGTACAAAGCGATATACATGTTGTCCGTGTCCATCAGCTGGCTGGCTTGCTCGTGGACCAGTCCCAGGATCTCGGCCTCTTGCAGGCGGATGTGGGAGGTAACCGCTTGCCCAAACTGCACAAGGGCTTTGAGCTTCTGGTTGACATTGAAGAACAGATGCGCGTTATCTAGCGCGATGGCGGCCTGATTGGCCATTGCCTGCAGAATGTCCAGATCCTCTCCGCTGTAGACATAGTCCTGGTCAGGGTGATAGACGGCGATTACGCCCAGCACTCTCTCACCTACCATCATGGGTACGCCGAGCCATGATGGTAACGCACCACCCACGTACTCTTTGTGGTCTGGCAGGGCATACCATTCCTCCGCCTCTTCCTTTGTGGCGTGGAAGAGCGGCTCCCTGGTGCGGATGATCTCTTCTGTCTTGCCTTTTCCTGCCCTGCGTGGTTGCCAGCCTTGCCCCATCTCCACATCCACACGCCTGCCCTCCACGAACGCCAACCCAAACCGGACAGTATCCGTCGGCTCGTCGTACAAAGCGATATACATGTTGTCCGTGTCCATCAGCTGGCTGGCTTGCTTGTGGACCAGTCCCAGGATCTCGGCCTCTTGCAGGCGGATGTGGGAGGTAACTGCCTGCCCAAAGTCTACCAGCGCGCCAATCTGGCCGAAAAGCGCGGCGTTGTGGAGAGCTACGGCAGCTTGGCTGGCCAATGCTGTCGCCAGTCTCTCATCTTCTTCACTGAAAGCATCATACTGTGGGCTTTCCGCATTCAGCACTCCAACGAGTTCATCCCCCATCAACATCGGCACATCCAGCTCGGAGCGTGTCTCCTCTACATGCCTGACATACCGGCTATCCTTTGCAACATCCCCCACGCGCACTGGCTCGCTCAACCGTGCGCACGTGCCCATGAGACCTTCTCCCAACCGGAGCCTTGTCCATCTTTGCTTGCCCATTGCGTACTGAAACACCAGCTCATTCGTGTGCTTGTCAAACAGGGCGATGGACCCCTGTCTGCACTTTAAAAGACGCAGCGATTGCTCCAGAATAGTCTGAAGCAGTTCATCTAACTCAACTTTCGACGAGATCTCGCGCGCAATCTCCGTGACGGCAGCGCGCTGATCAAGGAGTTCAGCCCGGTAAACCGCGGTGGATGCATAGTTGGCCAGAATCTGTATGAGAGCAAATTCGTCAGCAGAAAACGGGTGTTGTTCCTTAAAGCTGACATAAAGCACCCCCAGAGGTTCATCCAGGCTGATCAGGCGGGTCCCCACATATGCCCTGATGCCTTGCTCTTTGACATACCTGCTGAGCGTGCTCTCGTCTGCCTGAGTCTCGATATCCTCGCAAATGACGCGCCCTTGCTCAAGCACCTGCGCGCCTAACCCGCCTCTGCTGCGTGGCTTCTCCATGCCCGCCCGAGCTTCTGGGGGATAGACCGCAGAGCGCTCCAGATCGTAGAACTCTTGCTGGGCAGGATTGTACAGATGTGCAGTGGCGATGTCTGCACCGATCACCTGGTAAGCGCTTCGCACGACTTCCTGCAGGATGTCGCGGAGATCCGTGGCGCGGGTAAGACGCACTCCCACATCGTGCAGTGTGTTGAGCGCGATGATCCGCTCCTCATTTTCTATGGTTACAGCAGTCAGGCTTGCAAACCCTCTTATAAGATCGCGTTCCCGGGGTGTGAACCCGATTGGCTCACGCCTGAATACGCACAGGACCCCTAGCCGGTGCTGTTTCGATGAGACCGGTACAGCCAGCATATATCCCCACGTGACCGGGCTGGCAACGTTGAATACGGCCCCAGGGTCGGTTAGTGGACTTTCGATGAGCACTTCCTTCCCCTGTGCGAAAGCAACAGATACCAGGTTGGAACCGTGGATGTCTGGGTTTACCAAGACATTGTCTACAAAGCTACGTTCCATCCCCGCGTGGATCTTGATGCGCATATCCTGCCCGCCCCGCTCTCGAGCCCACAGGGCGACATCCACATCTCCAAGTATGTTCCAGAGCCTTGTGATTACCTCTTGCTGTCTGGCTTCCTCGAGTCGGAAGTCTGTCTCCGTTCGCAGTGCATGTCGAAGCGCTTGCCCTTGATCACCTTTCAGACTTTGACTGACAATCTCGGCAATTTCCAGAGCCCGATTCTCGATCTGTTCGACGCATTCTGCCTCAAACCGGTACGGATGACGATAGTTGACAAATAGCACCCCCATCATTTCTCCCGAATCAGGAGCAACAAGTGGAAAGCCAGCAGCCGACTTTACCTTCTCCATATGGGTGAATGGTCCGGTTAGGTCGGGGTGTTGCTCTGCGTCATGTGCAATGACAGGAGACTGTGTACGGACGACCTTTCCTGCTACCCGATCCATGTTGGGCACACCTTGGATGAACCGGCGTTCGTGAAGGAGGTTCACACCAACAGGGAAGTAGAGCCTGTCTCGGTGTGGGTCATACAGGTGCAGGGTCGCGTTGTCGGCCTGTAGAGCAGCTTTCAGATCAGTGAGCTTCTGCTCCAAGACCTGCTTGAGTTCTTGCGTGGTGCGAATTCTTAAAGGCATCCTACTTTCTCCTGTCATTCGCTTCAATTGTGAGGCTGCATCTTCCAAATTTCCAATGCCTCTTTGTATTCTGCTTCCGCGAATGCCAAACTTCTCTCTCGCAGTGCTTTGGCGATCAGAATACTAGGTAACCCCCACTTCTTCTCCAGGCGGACTATTTGCGACCCGGAAAGCGTGCCGCCGTCATTCTCCCTGAGAAACTGTTCAAGCTGGCGTTGGCCGCGTCTGATCGTTCTCGCGAATCGCTTTGACTCGGCAGAGAAATAGGAGTATAGTCGCTGTTCCTTGGCTGGTGCGCCCTGCAAGTTGCCGTGGATTGTCTGGGAGATACAGCCTGCCAGTGCGGACAGGAACTCTTTGGACTCGATGCCCAATATAATCTGCCGTGCTATAACACCTCGAATCAAGAGCTTGATGATGCGCTCTCGCCCGTTCTTGCCCGGAGGCGGAGCTCCGTCTTTGATCAGAACGTATAGGGCCCTCATATAATCTGCTATGACACGCTCGCAGTCAGTTATCAATGGTTCTGGCAGGCTGGGTGCGTGGGCGAAACTGTGTATGGTATCTATGACTGGCCGATAACTGTCTGTCTCGAATACCGAGTGAGCCCCCTGCAAAATCATTGCTATTCGCTCGGTGCCAATGACAGTTTCGGAAAATGGCTCTGCTGCTTGGCGAAGGGGGCCACCATGTGAATCCAGTTCGTGACAGATAAAAAGGGAATTTGAGAACTCTACGAAACGCCCGCACTTGCAGCCCGGCCTGCAATCCGATCCACATGCTCTCTCAGGCCCCCTGTCGTAGAACAGTTCGGTATTCGGACCAGCTTTGCGTAGTCTGTCCATCCCGTCAATGCCGCCGCCCTGCACCCAGTAGTTGTCGTCTGCTTCAAGTCCAACCAGGTGGTTCTCAGGCACTCCCAACTCGATCCAGGCTCGGCGCGTTGCAGTGTCACTTGGCAAATGATCATCTAGCACCTTGCCGCCCCTGAAATACGAAACCCAGATTCGGCTTTTGTCTATTCCGAGAACCGAGGTCGCCAATGTCCACATTCTGTGAATGGTTCTGGCCCTACCATTTGGCTCGAAAACGAAAGCGCCGGGCATCTCAAATAGGCTTAGGTGAATATCATCAGTCCCCACCTTATCCAAGTCAAAATGCCGGAAGCACTCTTGGACTAGAACGAATTGATTGCCGGGTCTATCTTTTATCTGAGTCAAGGATGTCTCAATTTGAACCAGACCGGCGCTCATTACGAAAGACATGGGGATGGATGGATGGAGCATAGGGGCGCGTGGTAGCAGATGAAAACCCAGCCCTCTGTAATACTTTACAAAGCGCCGCCGAATCTCAACGGAGTGCATACTGAGATCCTCCCTTCAACTGCGCCTACCACTGGAGCTATGATATAATAGCACACTTGTTTGAAGCACGCAAATTGGTCAGGCTCATTCAATTCTGGAACAGATTGGGCAGCGGCTGCACTGACCTAGACAGCTAATGTAGAATGAGCAAGTCGGCCCTTATGGGGCCCTTCTCTTCCGTCCGCCGCTAATTCGCTTTGACCACGGGGGCTATTCGCGTTTTCCCCGGCCAAGTGTCTGTAGAGATCCTGTGCCAAGACGAACCTCTCACCTATTATGATACGCCTTTGTTCACATAGCGTCAATGTGAAGTGAGAAGTTGCCTAGAGTCGTATTGCCGTTGGAGGGTGTCAGATCGCTCTTTCGGGTCCCAGTTGCGCTCAAATCTGGGACGAATATTCTATCGCCACGTTGTCGAAATAGCATCGGGATGCTCGTGTTTGGTTGGTTCGTCAGACGTATGCTAACGAGCTCTCTCAAGCCATCGTCAACGCCAAGGCTATTGCCGACACCGCCGGCACCGTCAAGTTATCGATCCCCCACGGCGAGAACGCCTCCACCAGCACCGCGCCGAGCGCCGTCGTGGCGGCGGCTCCCGTCATGGCGGTGAAATCCAGGGGCCCCGATGCCAGCAGCACCAGCGCCACCAGCGTCGCTGCCCAACTGACCAGGAACATCACCACCGATCCCTCCAGCGAGCGCGTGCTTCCGGCAACGCTGTAGCGCCGTTGGCCGATCCGCTGTCCCACTATGGCGGCCAGCGCGTCACCCCAGGTCATCGGCATCAGGCTCGCCACCATCAGGTGCGGGTGATCCCACAGCAGCCAGATGAGTGCCGCGAACGCGAGTGGAAAGTAGACCGTACCCAACTGCCCCTTTTCCCCGGTTTCCATCGCCTTGAACGTCCCCTGCCAGTAGGAGAGGGCGTTGATGGCGACGAACGCCAGGGGTGGGATGATCGCGAGCGCGCGGCGCTCGAACAGCAGCACCGTCCCAAACGCCCACATGCCGACAGCGATGTGGATGAACTTGCGCGTGAACTCAACCGAGTACCCGCGCCACTTGCGCAGGCCCTCGGCGATGCCGATCATGGCGAAGACGTAGACGAAAGAGACGATAAGAGCAATCCAATCCTGAATCATTGATGGCCTGCCTTGCTTGCCGGAGTTTCCTCTGCTGACCCAACGATCACTGGACGCTGGGGAACCATTCTGCGTGTCTTTTCGCTTTCAACAGACCAATGACGGAACCATACTCTATTTCAGAGACCTTTTGAGTCTCGGTGATTTCTCCTCCAATAATGTGTCGCCGACGTCTTGATGTAACAAAGTCGATAGTTCCTGTGTGCTCGTCGCGCTCAAATCGGCCTATGTTCCACTTCCTGCCTGTCCACAGAACCCCTGGGCCTTCCTGCGTGATTTGCGCTTGCACCAGTGCGAGATCCTCTTGTGTGCTGACAGGACAGGGCCAACCATTCACAGGCACAGGTAAAGCAAAATGGACGGTGCCGACCTCCAGTCCGAGTTTACGTCTCTCAACTGCAGCATCAATCGGATATGGGACGTACGTGAACGTTTCCTCCAGTCTCTCAACGTGGAATCTATCAGTGGCCAAATAACCGATCATCTCAGAGGGCTCCGTCAGTTTTTCGGGTCCATCGGCCAACTGCAGGATAGGAATGGAATTCAGGGGGCAACTTCGAGAGCGTTCCTCCCAATCAGCATTCTCAATGTTCTCTTGGATGCGTTGAATTGCCTCAACGAGTCTTCCACAGAACTGTGCTTCCTTCATCGATCCGCTGGCCTTCGCCTGGAATTCGAGCTTTTGACAGGCTTTGATCGCTTTGTCGTATTCCCTGTGTCCGTCCATCAGGTCCTGCCGCGCCTTGAAACGCGCAAGCAACAGGTGAGTCACCAACTGCTTCCACGAGTCATCCTGCATCTCGAACACTATTCTTGCGCTTTCTGCATCGGTGATGGCTTTCTCAATGTGACCAACCTGTGCTTGAGCGTCAGCAAGGTAAAGCTGGATTATTGCACGACATTCATTCCAGATCCACTTCGCCGTGAGAGCGTCCTTACAGATGCGAATCACTTCATCCAAGTCGGAGTGCGCACGGGCTTCCGCTATCTCCCGCATCACGGAAGAAGGCACAGGTCTGTTCGAGTCGCACCTGTCAAGCAAAGAGAGAGGGTCACGAATACTCGGCAAGAGTTCATCTGGTTCCCGACTCCCGTGATTTATCCACTCGAGTTCATCGTCCCAAGAGATGTCCGGGCGATGCTGTCTGGCGATTCTTACGAGTTCAGAGATGCAAGCGTGGCGCTCGGCATATGCGACTAGTTCTCTGGCCTTGTTTTGTGTTCCTCTACCTGGAAGGGCATCGTAAGATATCCCCAAGTCGAAACACAATGTCTCCAGTTCGCCTTCATTGAACCGCATGGCCAGTAGCTGTCGCAATCTGACCAACGGCTGCCGCTCTGGTGTCTTGCTCACTGTAGCCTCCTTAGCTGATCGAGAGCTTACAGCTTACAGGGGAACCAGCATCAGTCTGAACAGCAAATGTGTCCTGTTTCCTGAGCAGACCAGTTTTCAGGATGGGTCTTCTTCTGACCCACCCGCTCTTGGTCCAACTTTCGGCAGAAGATGATTGGGCTCGACGAGCTGCTGCAGGTCGCGTTGCAGTGATTCCCACATTGCGAATACCTGGGTGGACACGGAACCTGCTCCAGAGCTAGACCAGGTCTGGCGTAGCGCTTCCATGAACCGCAGGATCACGATTTCGGCGGGCGGCGCGACTTTGCGATCGAGGGTGTCCTGGAACTCACGGGCGAGGCTCAGGATGATCTCCATCTGGGCGTAGGCACGCGCCAGGCCCCGCTGGCGAATTGCCTCTGCCTCGCCCTTCGCCTCCTCTTTCCGTGCCCTGCTCGCCCAGGCTGCCTGCCAACTGCTGATCCGTTCCTGGGTCACCTCTTCCAACGCCGGTTCCAACGGTCCCATTCGGACTTCTAGAACCTCTGCGCCGATGTTGCGCGCAGAGTTGTTGGCCGCTCGCTGGAGACTCCCGCTGATATCTTGACGGGGGTCTCGTCCGGGCTCGAATGGTTCCAGCAGTTTGTCCAGCTGATAGTCGGCGATGGTCGCTCGCATAGCGCCGCCCACGCCCACCTGATCGGCCCATCTCAGCACCGCTTCCTTGCCCTTCTCTTTGTTGACAACGCATTTATAGCACTGCCCGGCGCGAACCAATGCCCACTTGTACACTGGGTGGGGGGCGTCAGGCGTGGGAGGTACCTGGCTGGCTGGCGGCCGGGCCAATTGAAAGCGCACCTGTACCTCAGCCTGCACCGGGATGCCGTCCTTTGTCACTGCTTTCGCCGTGGAGCCGCGCTCCTGGGGACGCAGGTCCAGCACGGCGTGGATGCGCTCAAAGCGCCGCAAAAAGATCCTTCCCGGCCCGGAGACCCGGGCAAAGCGCCCGAATCGCTCGAGAAAGACCGCGCTATCGTTAAAGATGGTCACGTTGCCGGGCCCGCCGAAGCGAGCCAGCAGCGTGTCCTCGTGCTTTTCGTCGATTCTTCCATGCCGCACGGTTATGGCGGGGTAGGGCGCGATGGGATTTCCAGAGGGCTTTTGATCGAAAACGGAGAATGGGGCGCGGCCGAGCAGGAGCAGCCGCACGTACCCCAGCGCCGAGTCCCAGTCCCTGATGGTGTAGACCTCCCGCACGAACGCAGCCGACACGCCCATCACGGCGACCAGTGCCAGCAGTCCTGGAATCGTCCCTGCCAGCCAACGGAATGGGCTGATGTTGGTCTCGCCGACTGCAGCCCGCGTGTACTCTAACACAAAGCTGAACAGGACGACGGCAACCACAGCCGCCACGAGCAGCCAGACGCGCACCTGGGTTCGCCGGATGTGGTATCCCATGAGCGCTTGCTGGTCCGGCCGCTCGAGCACCGACTCGGCGGCCCAATAGTCCAGGCTGTAGGGTGGGGGTTGGCGTCTCTCGCTCACGTCAAATGTCTCGACTACTCTTCTTCCTCGTCGTCACCGCCCGGGGTGTCTTGCTCCAGCAGCAGGCGCAATTGCGCCGGTATGCCTTGCACCTTCTCCGGCAACAACTCGTGCACAGGTTGTCCTTCTGCGACGTCCTCCAGGACGTCGATGAAACGCAGTGCAATCACGTGGGGAGGGACAGGAGTCCCGCTATCCGCCATCTGCTGGAAGGCCTCGGTGATGGCCACGATCATCTGGCGCTGTGCATCGGCGCGGGCGTCCTCGATCAGCCGGATGGCCTCGGCGTCTCCCTGGGCCTCTTTCTCCAGCCGTCGGCGCTCCCAGCTCGCTCGCCAGCTTTCCACCCGCTGTTTGAGTACTTCTTCGTCCTCGACCTCGATGTTGCCCAGACCGACGCCCAGGACCTCTATGCCGTATGGGGCCATGGCCTGGATTAGCTGCTCTTTTGCGCCTGCGCCAATCGTCTTGAAGGGAGGCCCCATATCCTCTTCGTCGCTCTCCAGGAGGCGATCCAACAGCGTCCGGGCGATGGCATCCCGTACGAGATCCGCTGCCCGGTCCACGACGAGCTGATCCCACCCCAGTTCTTCTTCCTCTTCGTCTTCCTCCCCGGGGCCTACACCCTGCGCGCGCACGGCGGCGAACACGGACCTGGCGTCGAAGGGGTACAGGCAGTCCCCCTTTGCCCTCCGGCGATCGACCTGGAACACAGCCGTCACCGGTACCTTGACCGGGATACCGTCGCGGGTCAGGGCGTGCACGGTCCTGGGGCGGATCTGGGGTCGCAGGTCAATCAGAGCATATGGGCGCTCTTTGGGATTGGTAAAGACCAGCCCATGCCCACCGACCCGCGTATCCCGTGTCCCGGTCGTAAAGGGAATGGCATAGTGGCTGCTGGCCATCACAAAGCCAGGCCCCCCTTGAGGTGACATGATGCCAGGCGGCCGGGTCCGACCCGCCACCAGCTCTTGCAGCTCTCCATCTACCTCGCGGTAAAAGGGGCGGTTCAGACCCCAGGCATATGCACCGAGGGCCTCTCCGGCTTGCATCCGCTGCTCGCGGTTGGTGGGCGTCACCGGGAGCAAAAAGATGGCGCTGAGCCGGAGGCCGTGCCGGAACAGGAGCCAGGCGGGCAGGAACAGCAAGAGTACGCCCAGGAGACCCCACTTTGCTGTGTGCAGCGACCAGAATGGCGTACTCTCACTTGCGATTGAACGCCCTGCTATCACGCCTATGATCAGCGCCCAGTCGAACGGTGCCAGGGAGGCGATGGCCATTCGACGGCCGCGTTTCTCGCCCTCTGTTCCGTAGAGAATGACCAGAACGTGGAGAGCGAGAAGGCCGGTCAGGCTCACCAGCCGGATCAGATCGTGGAGGAATGCTTCATCCATACCGATGTCCGGGACCGTCCAATCCCTGAAATAGCCCCCTCTGCACGGGGGTAGGCGCTATGCTAGTATTGTGGTTCTCCTGAATGACGGGCGATCTTTATGATGCGCCCCCATCGATCGGCTTCTATCCTATACGTCGTGGATCCAGAGTACTCTGGCCAGGGCCCCGCCTGGCTTTCTGCACCTTTGGACTCCTCACGCGCCGCCTGGGCTCGGAGCTTGATGCCGCCATCGGCGGTGCGCTCCAGTTCCTCCCAGATCCACCGCTGGTTTCCTGGGCCGGGTTCCGATTCCGAGTTACCTCCTCCCAGGACACGGCCACTGGGGGGCGATGGGTGTCGCGCTGCGGGCGAACTCAACTCCCGCGATAGATGCCGTTGGGCTTCCTCCTGGACGACCCTGGCCAACAGCTCTCCCTGCAAGAATATGGGGTGCGGGAGCATCTGGTTCATGCGGTTAGCGTATCCCTGGGCCAACGTCATCGAAGAGGCATAGACCAGCGTGGGAAACAGGCCGATATATCCGATCAAGAGGACCAGGGGCAGCGCGCCCCGTATTCTGTGCTGGATCTCTTCCGGCAAAATGGTCACTTCCAGTGCCTGATCGTAGGGTTCGAGGACCAGCCACCTGGCAATCTTCCACAACAGCTCCGACTGGATCAGCATAAAGTTCAGAAGCAGGACAAAGCCGATGACGGTCAAGGGGATCAGCATGGTCCTCAACTGCGCGTTCAGATGGATGTTGGGTATCTGCTGGGGCTTGTCGCTGGATCCCGCTCTCTGCACATGTTCTAACAGGTACTCTTCGCGCAATCGATAGCGGCCTGCATACGTACCTTGAATGATGAGCAGGCAATACCCGACCGTGCCCGCGACTGCCAAGAGCCGCACGGCCAGGGTGACCCCTTCCCAGATTCCCGCGATCCCCATGACTGTGATCGGCTTTGTTCTGCTTCTGAACTTTATGCTGCTCCAGTCGGAGCTGCTGTGGAAGATTGCCAGGTGGCTGGTCCTCGAACCCTACGATCAGGCACTGGACGTGAACATTCTGCCAGAAGAGGTCCAGCACAGAATACGGGGCGCGCTGCCCCTGGCCCTCCTGATCGGATATATCGGCCTCTTTCCCACGCTGGTTTATGCCTCTTCGATGATGTTGGCCCAGGGATACGCTCGCCGGATGAACCAAATGCTCCCGCACCCCATATTCTTGCAGGGAGAGCTGTTGGCCAGGGTCGTCCAGGAGGAAGCCCAACGGCATCT
>Ga0180431_10007451_pt1 | contig 12739 bp, 9 predicted proteins | sample SS_ome_11_FD_132459 | JGI IMG/M metagenome (GOLD analysis project Ga0180431, IMG submission 132459) | Hypersaline lake sediment archaeal communities from the Salton Sea, California, USA - SS_1_MS_1 metaG | ecosystem: Environmental > Aquatic > Non-marine Saline and Alkaline > Hypersaline >... | reverse complement strand
TCGGCGCGCTGTTGCGGCGGCCGACGCTCGAGAACATCGTCGCACACTACGCCCGCGGTCAACTCGACTTCCACGGTACTGACCTGATGACGTTCATTGAAACGCTGCGGGTCAAGAACTCGCGGCAGCGAACGCGGAGTATCAGCAAGTGGGCCACGGTTCGCGATCTGTGGCCTTTTCTGTTCGTGCCAGCCGAAAAAGCCGAAGTCGACCCGACGCTAGCGGTCAACGGCAACGAACAACAACGAACCGGGGCCGACAATCGGGCCCTGATTCAGTTCCACTACGACGTTGGCAACGACTTCTATCGGCTGTTCCTCGATAACAACATGGTCTACACCTGCGCCTACTTCACCGACTGGAACAACTCGCTCGAACAGGCGCAGTTGGACAAGCTCGACATGGTCTGCAAGAAGCTACAACTCAAGCCGGGTGAGCGGCTGCTTGACGTCGGCTGTGGTTGGGGGGCACTGGTGTGTCACGCCGTCGAGCACTACGGCGTGGAGGCACACGGCGTCACACTCTCACAAGCGCAGGTCGATTTCGCCCAGCAGCGGATCGGCGCGCTGAACTTGGACGGACGCGCCAAAGTTGAACTGAAAGACTACAACGACGTTGAAGGTCAGTACGACAAGGTGGCGGCCATCGGGATCATCGAACACGTGGGTATCGCGAACATACCCAACTACCTCAGTAAGGTCCATTCGCTGTTGCCCGATCGGGGCATCTTCCTCAACCACGGTATCACGCGGCCCGCCAAGAAGTCGCGGCGAGGGTTCAAGCGAATTCGTCCCGAACAGCGGCTGTTGAGGAAGTACATCTTCCCCGGTGGCGAACTCGATCACATCGGCCACACGATTGATATGATGGAGACCCATGGCTTTCGCGTGCACGATGTCGAGGGGTGGCGCGACCATTACGCGTTGACCTGTCGGCTCTGGTGTCAGCGGCTGTGGGAGAACCGCGACGAGGCAACGCGGCTGGTCGGCCGTGAACGATTCCGACTTTGGCTGGCATATCTGGGTGGCGTCAGCCTTGCGCTGGGTGACGGCACCGCCTGTCTGTTTCAGACGGTCACGACGAAACACGCCTCGAAGGGGCATTCCCTAGTGCCACCCACGCGCCGCCATCTATATGAATCGACCGCGGCCCGCCAGGCGGCCGCTTAAGCCGTAGTTCTCGAAGGGCACGGGCGAATCTTGCCGCGAAACTGAAACGAAAGCGGAAGGCTTGGCGATAGCCGCATCGCGCAGCTTGGCTTAGCGGAGCAGTTCAAGGGCGAATCCTGGAGTGCCTGGCTTATGTTATTTGGATGGTTGTCGTGAAGTTCAGCAAAGCAGATCCCAGCCTGACGCTGGGCTTCGGCCTGCACGGAAGGGCTGGTGAAAGCCGCTGGGCCATTATACCACTGGCAGTCAGCGGAAAATCAGGGTAGGGCTTATGGGGCTTGTCACCGTGGCGTTAGCGTCGTAAGCTTAGTGGCATGGGAGGAGTCTCCGGAACCTCGGGTAAGGTTGTTGTAAGGATATTATGCCAACAGCAGCATCCCCTCGCATGGGTTTTGGGTATCGGATGCGGGATCGTACATCCTCCCCGGTCTTTCTGGAGGATCAAGTTGGGTACTTAACTTGAATAATCACAGTCACTTACGCTTATGGCGGCGTAGCTCAGTTGGTTAGAGCAGCGGAATCATAATCCGCGTGTCCGGGGTTCGAATCCCTGCGCCGCTACTCTCCGTGGCTGGAATGCCCATTGATGTAATGGGATTGCCTGTTTGATTCCACAACCCGCGGGCAGTCGGGGTCGGGGGCGTCTTCGTTGCCCGTTACGCTGGCGCTTACGGCGTGACATCCCCCTTTGCACAGATCCAGGTACGCGCAACTTGCACATGGCTCGCAGATTCGTTGCGCCCAGGTACGAAGGCGTTGCAGCCGAGGGTGATCGTTCCATGCGTCTTTCAACTGAAAGACCGAGATGCCTTCGTCCGGCAGGAACGAGCAACCACTGACGCGTCCGTTGCTACGGGCTCCGACCAGCACGTTTGCGGCCTCGCAGCCGTAAGTTGCCATCGCGGTCAATACTTCGCGGGGGGGGGCATGGTAACAGAGCATCGGGATCAGTGAGCAATCGATCTTCGTGGTCAGTCGGTGTTGTCTCGACAACTCCTGTAGCCGCGGCATCAGCGCCACGTTCTGCTCGTATGTGGTTCGTTCCCGTAAATAGAGCGGAACCGCGCGTCCGGCGGGCTTGAAACGCAGCACTTCGATCTCGTTCACGCCTTTGCGCGCGGCATAGTCGAACAGTTCCGGCATGCCGTCGAAGTTCCGCCGTCCCAACACACAGTTGATCCCGGTTGCCACCCCGGCGCCGAGCAGCAGGCCGATTGCTCGATCCACTTGCGAGAAATAGTCGCGGCCGCGAAAAACCGCGCTCAACGGACCGACGCCGTCCAGCGACAGATTGACCTGGCCGAAGACGGTCATTCGTCCGGCATTTTCTTCACTTACCAGCAGGCCGGAGGTGGTGAGGTTCGGCACCAGGCCGACCTTTCTGGCGTGATCGGCCAGATCGAACAGGTCGTCGCGTTCGAGCGCCTCGCCGCCGCCCAGGGCAACGTGAAACACGCCCATCTCCGACAGCGCCGTGAGCGCCTGTTTGAAGGTCTCGGTATCCATCTCGCCGGGGTCCGGTTCCGAGGCGTCCATATAGCAGTGCGGACAGCCTACGCTGCATTTGTTGGTGCATGCGAAGTGTACTTCGGTCGGCGCGGAGAGCAAGCCGATTGATCGATCATCGGTCTCCCACAGCGGCGATTCGCCGGCGCCGATCTCCCGCATGAACTGCCGGTCGACGAACGCCAACAACGGAGGATCGTCGCTGGACACTATTCCTCCAAAGTTCTCAAAGCGGTACTTCATTACTCATCTTCAGGCAAGTCCACGGGAATATCCTTGACGTGGAAGTTGAGCGTGGAACGAACGAACCCACTGACGCCGTCGCCGCCGCGGAGCAATAGGGCGTCGCGCGAACAATGGCCAACGTAGTACAGCGTCATGGCACTTAGAGAAATCGCCAATGACGCAACCGTGTTGGCAGCGATCCGCCAGTGTCCGCGGCGGATACCGGCCGTACCGAGACAGAAGACATAGGAGCCGCCTGTGGCCGCAAGCCCGTAGAGGAACAAGGGTATCAGGTTCTTCGAGCCGCTTTGTCCCGGCAGCGTGTGTATCTCGATCGGCTCAATGTACGAATTGGTCGGTTTCGGCAGTTCACCGCGTCCGACGGTCGCCACCAGCACGAAGAACGCCACGCACCAGGCCGACAGCACCAACGCGGCGCCCGCGGCGTGAATCCACCGTAGCCGCCGCCAGCGGCGATGGCGCACCGCCAGCACGACGGTCGCCAGGGCGAGCAGTGCCAACACGCCCCAGGCAACTCTAGGGCAAAACCAGTTGAGCCACTCGAAACGAGATATCTTCAAATAGTGGCCGCTCGGCTGGACGAGCACCAGGCCGGGCCGCAACTGCAAGGCCCGGCGAAAGGCGCCGACCGCCGCGCCGTACTTCTTCAGCCACATCAGGTTCACGCCCCGGTAGTGATGAACCTTGGCCATTTGAGGATAGTCGGGATAGCGGACGATCACCGATTCCAGATCGGCGATCCGTGCCTGCAATTCTTCGGTGTCGTCGCAGAGGAATCGGGCGTCATCGAGTATCTGATTCGCTTCGGCGTACTGTTGTTCGTAAGAAGCAAGCCGGGCGAGTTGTTCGCGAGCGTTTGACTTGGAGGGATGATCATCCGCCATGTCGGTTTCGATCACCGCCTTCCAGCTCAAAGTGGCCAAATGCAGGCTGCCGACGGTGTCTTCGTAGAATCGGGCCAACTTCTCGTGGATTCGGGCCTCCTCGACGGACGTCAACTCAGCCGCGTCTAACGTTTCGGTCAGGACTCGCCGGCCGCCGATGTAGTCGCCCAGCGCGAATGCCGCATCTGCCCTCGCGGCGGCGTCAGGGCTCGGACTGCCTTGGCCGATCGCGGAAAAAACGCCTAGAGTAACGAAGAGAATGCCGAGCAAGGACGATTTGCCGGTTCCCGCGTTTCCCCAAGACTCTTTTCCGGCTGTCCGCGCAAGATCGCTCCACGAAACGGGTATAGAAGATTGAACGGACGCCGCGGAAGGCGTTTCAGACAAGACTCAACCCCCACTAATACTAGGAGCCACTATCATGGATATCTGCCTGGCCTTGATCAGCATCTTCGCGATCTGCTTCTGATCGCAGCGCGCCGTGCGGCGTCGGAGCGTCGTGAAGGCATTTGGAACAAATCATCCCGGCGACGGCGCTGAACACGATCGGGGCCGCCAACATCGCCGATGGGAAGGCGAAGATAATCGTACCCAGCGAACTGGAGTTCGGATTGTAGCCCTGTTTCACTCGCAGCACGCGGCCCTTGGGTTCGCTCATTGCATCCACCCTATGTTGTGGACCACCGCCACGGCCATCAGCGCGAACAGCACGGTCAGGCCCAGCTTGACCCAGGCTACGTGCCGCCGAAAGAACTCGACCATGCGTTGGGAAGTTACTCCCAGCACGGCCAGCAGAAAGACGGCGGCCAGCGGCAGTATGAAAGCTATATTGTAAAGCAGCAGATAGAGGAAGGCAACCGCGCGGTGGCGTGGTTCGGCGATCATGGTCACGATCGGCAGATAGACCTGGCCGGTGCAGCCAAGTTCCATCCCCGCGATCACGACGCCGAGCACGAACGCCGCCACGCCGGCCGCGGCCCGCTGTTTGGCAAAATGGCGAATCCGTACTCGGATGCCGTCCTTCAGCAGTGCCGGTAGTTGCAGCGTCATGTCCTCGGGCTTGCCGCGACGGCAGCGCGTGAAGTCGACGAAACTCAGCACCGACAGCACCGCCAGCGCCGCGAGCATCACCACTTGCACGACAAGCGCTACCGAGTAAGTGGCCATCAGCCACGAGGCGATCTCGAACAGAAAAACACCGATGATCATGTAGGTAAGAAAGACCGCGGCCGTGAAGATTCCGCCGGTCGCGAGTATCTTGCGGCGGTCCGATCCGATTACGGCCAGATAGGAAACCAAGAAGATGATCGTAGTAAACGCGCAGGGATTGACGCCGTCGAGCAATCCCGCGCTCAGCACGATCAGCACGGTGAGCGTCTCGAAAGCGCTTTCGCGCATCGTCTTCGTGTCTCTGATCTGCTGAAAAGGCACGATGCGCTCGTCGAGGTACGCCCGCGGAGAACGCGAGAAGGCCAGTAGCTGGGCACGTAGGCCGTCTTCGATCTCTCGCTGGCCGCCGAGGACCGCGCGTCCCACGAAGATCGTCGGCACCTCGGCGTCCTGTCGGGCGAAATCCGCGCCGGCCGCCATCAACAGATCGTAGGTACCCCGCCGCGACAGGTCGTAGTAGATCACGCGCAGAGTCACGCCGTGTTGCCGGGCCCAATTCGGAAGCAGCCGGCCCAGCAGTTTTCGGCAATAGCCGCAATCGTAGGAAAACAAGTAGATCGGCAACTCGCGGGATTGCCGGCCGCCGTCGAGGATGATCTCCCGCCGCAATCGCCTTGCGGTCCGGCGGAGCCGCTCTTCGGCCCGCGGGTCGAACGATCGCGGCGGCAGGGCTATCCGGTCGAGCACGGTCCCGTCGTCGGCGATTGCCCGCAGCGTCAAGGCGCCGGCCGATGCGTCGACCCGGCAGAAGTGATGGCGTCGGGCTTCGGCCTGGGCCGGGAAGGCCGGATTCCTCTTGTTCCAAACCAACTCCGCCCCCGCACCACCGCTGAGCACGTAGTGGACCCCGTCGTGATGCGATCGCTCGTACATGTGCCAACTGCTGAACACCAGGTCCACGCGGTGCTTCGCAAAGATCGGTGCCCAAACGTTCCGCATCACGTCGGCCGACCGCCCGCGACAGATATAGACCGGATCGTGCATGAAGACCACGCGAAACGGCGCGCGTTGCACTTCATCGCGCGCAAGTTCCCCTCGCAGCCAGCGAATCTGTGGGCTGTCGGCCGCGAGTTGGTCGCGAGGTTGGGCACCGCGCGAATCCCACGCCTGCATGGCAAAGAAATGCACGCCGCTTCGCTCGAAATGGTAGTACCCCCGATCGAGCTTGGGGAAGTATTCCCGATACAACCCTCGGCCGCCGGCACGGTCGTTGTCGCCCAGTACGGTGTACAGTGCCGCTCGCCGGGCTACCGGTCTTTGAACCGTGAAGAACTCGTTCCAATTCGAGCGGTCGCCGCCGTCGTCGACCAGGTCGCCGAGAATCAGGCACATCGACGGCTCGGCGGCAACGATTTGCTCGACCACGTCGCGGTGATGCCGCTGCGTGCCCGTGTCGCCGGGGCGACAGTCGCCGTACACCGCAAACGTAAACGAATCGCCCGAGCGGCCGGCCGTGCGGATCTGATACCGCTGGTCGCCGGGGGGAGTTTGCGTTAGTGCGTCGCCGCAGATTACTTCATACCGATAGACCTTGCCGGCTTCGAGGCCCGTGATACGCACAAAGTGACCCGTGCTCGCCGGCTCGGCGGCATAACTTCTCGCGCCGGCCGAATCGTCATGCAGCTTAACGGTGGCAGTCATCGCCGTGGGAAGATGAAACGCAACGGTGGCGGCGTCGGTCGTCACGTCCAGCAGGTACGGTCCGGCAGTAAACCGGCCAGCGGTCGCATCGGTCTTCTCGTCGTCGGCGATTGCCGTCGAGCCGCCCAAGAGCAGAAGGCAGACTGTCAAGGCGAGGTATTTCAAGGTCTTGCCGCCTTTGCCGCCAGAAGCCGGTCGATCTGCCGCCCGATCGCCGATTTGTCGGTCGGGCCAAATCCCTCGCAACTCCAGGCAATCTTTCCGCCGGCGTCGATGATGACCGTCGTGGGAAGCGACCGCGCGCCGAACGTCTCGGCAACCCTCGTACTCCCGTCCTTGATCGTCTCGTCGAGCAAAACTGGATAGCCGAGCGCGAGGTCTTCGGTTATCCGCCGGGCAAGGTCGATATTCTCCGGGTCCACGCACACGGAGGCCAGCGTCAGTTCATCTTCAGCGAACTCCTTGCGAAGGTCGTTCAGGTACGTCAACTCCTGCTTGCACGCGATGCACCAGGTGGCCCAGAACACGAGCACCACCGGGCGACCGCGGTGCCGATTGAGATAGAACCGGCCATGGTCGAGCGTCTCCAGGCGAAAGTCGTTCGCCGTGCTCGAATTGGCTTCGCAACCGGCGATCATCGCGCCGACGGCCGCGGCCAGCAGCAGAAGCGGAACCGTCGGCCTCAACGTGTTCATCCTTCCGCCTCCGCCTCCGCGTCGGCGTTTTCCGGAGTAGTGGCTTGACGCAGAATGCGCTCGCGGGCCACATCGAGCAGATGCAGGGCGATCGTGGTGGCGGCACCCGCCGAGGCCGCGATTGCCAGAAAAGTGGGGATATCAGTCCCGACGGAACTGGAGTTGGGATTGTATCCCGTCTTCAGCCGCAGCACCCGGCCACGCCGATTCAAATTGTCGGACATCGGCTCCTCACTTCAACGGGATCCCAGGCAGGCCGTTCCGAAGGTTTGCGACAAGGAGCGGGACGTCCATTTTGTCATAGCCGGCGTCGAGAATCGCGCTGATCGTCGCGTCAGCGTCGGGAGCGAACCGCCGGATGCGATCCTCGATAATCCTGTAGAATATCACCGCTTCCATCCTTTTCACGTCGCACGCAGCGAGGTCCTTTTCTCGCAGCTTCTCGATCTCCTCAATCTCGTAGAGCACGCAAAGGGCATACGTTCTGGCGATCGCTTCCTCCAGCGATTTTCGCGGGCCGAAGATCTCGCCGCTCTCGGCGGCCGATTTCAGTTGTTCCAGGGCGGCGTCGGCCGCGGGCTCGAGTGCCTTCTCCCCGGAAAAATAGTCGCTGTCACGGCGGACGAACGTTGGCCGGATGCCCTCGAACAGGGCCGATATCCTCGCGGCGGCCGCCGATCGCTCGGCACCGGAGGCCTTTGCCATGGCGTCGAGTTCTCGGCCGATGGCGGCAACGGTAACGTGCTGCAAACCCTTGGCCAGGACCTGCTGGTGCACTTTCGGCCGCTCGCCCGACTTGCATTTCCGTAGCGCCGCCGCGATTTCCTCTTCGTACGTCAGGCCGAAGGCAGCGTCGATATCTTTGACCATCGGCCGAGTGATTTGCAGTTGTTGCTCGATCGCCGCCCAGTCGGTGGGACTGTCCTTCTGTTTGCGCAATCGCTCGATTTGCACTTCCGCGGCGGCGTAGTCCTTGACTTCAGCCAGGCTCAGCCCTTCCGGTGTACTTGGCCGACAGCCGCTGGAGAATGCGCAGGTCAGAACCATGCCGATAACCATCAGGCGTAAGTATTCGCTACGGGCTGTCTGATAGTCGTTGTTCGCTCCGCGAACAAAACGTTGGTTCGCTCCGCTAATAGAACGTTGGTTCGCGGAGCGAACCACGACTATTGTTGATTGGCTGGCTCTTTTCATCTTCATCCTCACAGATTAACGACAATCAGGTAGTGTGGATTAACGTAGTAGATTACAAGATATCCGCCCGCGATGAACATTGCCAGCCCGAACAAGCAGCCCAAGATAGCCCCGGCCACCCGGCCTTGGCGTCTTCGCCCGCGGAGTTTCCGCCCCAAGGCCGACGAGAATGGCACGCCCATGGTAGACACCGCCGCCAGCGCGATCGCCAGCACGATCAACTCGGTGGTCGAAGTGAACTGTTCTCGAATGAACCATCCGCAGCCGAGCAGGAACAGCGACAGCAGGATCAACGCACACGCGGCCGGACGCCACTGCCCGAATCGGATCCCAACCGGCGGCCAAAACAGCCCCGCCGACAACAACACTCCGACGACCAGCCAACCGCCAACGGCCAGGTCCTCCCGTCGCAGGTTTCGCCGGGCACGGTCCATCTGCGTGCGGATTTCATCGGCCCGGCCGGCAACCGCTCCCAACGCCTCCTCGAACACCGACAACGCCTTTTCGTATTGGCCCGCATCGTAGTAGGTCTCGCCCATCTCGATCCAGGCGTCTTCCGCCTGCGGACTATCGGCGTGCCGCCGCAGAAGAGACCGGTAAAGCTCGACCGCCCGATCCGGCGCGTGCCGGCGATACTGATTGGCCAGCCAGTATTGCATCAAGGGGGCGATCTTGCATTGCGGATATTCGGCCACGATTTGCTCGACCTCGGCCAGGCACGCATCGCGGGCCCGCCGGTCCTTCAAAGACCGCGCGAACCGCACCCGGCGCACGCGCTCGAAACTCGCCAGCGGACGGTAGTCGAAATCGGCATGGGCCGTAAGGAACGCGATCCGGCCCCGGGCCATGGGGGCCGACGTGCAGTCGGGATACTCCTCGATCAGCCGTCGGTACCAGCGAAGTGCTTCGTCGTAGCGGAAGAGTTGCTCGTCGAGGATCTCGGCAATCGCGTAGTGGGCGTCGTCGATTTGAAAATGCCCCTGGTTGCTCTCTATGAAGGCCTCGTAAGCGGCGATGCTCTCTTCGTACGCCCCCTGGTCGGCCAGGCGGCGGCATTCGGCACAGGTGCGCTTCTGCGCAAGCGGCGGCTCCCGCAGCACAATCTCATCGGCTTCGGCGACCTCCGCCGGGTGAACAAACGTCAATCGGCACGATTCAACGGCGACGTCGATTCGGGCAGCCCCGCTCGCGCCGTCGCGCGAGTCGATCGCCACGTAGCGCACCCGGTCGATCTCGATGTTCGTATCGACTAGTGCGGGCACAATCACGAACGCGACCGGTCTCGACGCCGATCGCCGATTGTGCTCCAGCAGCGCCGCGTGGAACGGCGGTTGTTCGATCGCTTCGGCGCTCAGTCGGCCATCGATCAACCAACCGCCCGGCAGCGACCGCAAGATCACACCCACCGTATGCGCCGCCGGCGAGGCCGCCAGATCGGAAATGCTGTGCCCATCGTCATCGAGCACAGCAAGCCGCAGGCCACCCCAGTCCAACGTCCAACCGTCGTTCTCGGCTTTGTCGCTGGCGTCATCGCCGAGCCGGTCCAGATACGGCGAGTTGACTCCCCGCGGGTCGTAAACCGGCAGGTACGGCCGCACCGAATCGAACGGATCACGCCGGGAAAAATCTATCGGTGTCAACGAAAAGACGAACTCGGGCGTCTCCGACATCACCAGCGGAGCCGCCGACCGGGAAACGTCGCCCCAGGTCAAAAGAAACGAAAACGGCCCGCTCACCGGCGGCGCGGTCTGAAACTCCCAGCGCGGGCCGTCTTCGGCGCCGTCGAGCCAATAGCGGTATCGAGTGCCCGGCTGCAAACCGCCGATCACGATCTCATGTGCCGTTGTCGCCCCCAGCGGATCGGCAACCACGGTGCCCGGCTCCCGGCCACGCACCGGCCGGTACCAAATCCTGCCCGGCAAAGGTCTCGCGGCGGTCCACGCAATTGTGACTTGCGTGGGTCCGACCGCCAACAACTCGCAGGAAGGCATACTTGCAACATCGCGGCCGGCGAACCGCCAAAGCAACAAGCACACGCCGGGCACGATAAACACAACGACGCACGCGATTGCGATCTTCCTGTTCATCTACTAGGGCCATTTAGAACTTCACTTCAAGCGTCTCGTTCTCGTCCAACCCCAGTGATTTCACGCCCTTGAACGTCTGTTGCTGTTCCCCTTCGCCTACCTTGATCGTGTAGGTCCCCTTGCGGAAGACCTTGGGCCGGAACCGGTCGCCCTTGATTCGCAGCGTGTAGACGATCTCGCCGTCGGCTTCGTCGACAATCTGAACCACCGGGTCGGTCTGTCCGCTGACCGTCACGGTCGGAAGACCGGCCACGGCCTTGCGGCGATAGTTGTCGAGCTGATCGATCGTGACCGGCCAGCCGAGAAACTGCTTCACTTTCGGGTCGGTTACGTCGACCTGCCTCGGCCAGCACTCGATGGTAATCTTCCGGGTTTTCCGGTTGAACTTCACGATCCCGTAGCCGGCCGAGCGGTCTCGCAGTGGACCGGGCGGCAAGTATTCGCGATCGGAAAGCACGCCCGGGTTGCCGGCCGCCAGCACCGTGACCTTGTTGCCGAAGCCGTCTTTGAACTCGCCCGTGTAGGCCGGCATTCCGTCGAGGTGGTTTCCGCCGGGCTCCAGCGGCGACCACCACCGCAGGTAGAGGTTCGCAATCGACGGCACGCAGAACGAATAACCCGCGTCGTTGAAATCGTCGATCCCGTGGTGCGCCACCGTGGCCAGGTGCTGGTCTCCGCAGAGCATGACGGCAAAGCCCTTGCGGATCTCGGCCAGCGCCTTGTTGCGGCCCGTCTGGGGCCAGCCGTTGGAGTCCATGTCGGCGTGCAGCCGGTTGTTCGCGCCGCCGTGGATGTGGGCCAGGTTGGCGAAGACCGTTTGAGAAAGGACCGCCTTCATGTCGGCGCCTTTCCAGTCGGCGGCCCAATCGGCAAGGAATTTCAACTGGCGCTCGCCCAGCAGTTTGGCGCCGGGTACGTCGACGCTCTTGGGGTCGTAGTCGGGGTTGCGTATGTGATCGGGCCGAGGGCCCTGTTTCGGCACTAGCCCCTGCGGTCCCGACTTGAACTTGCGGTCTTCGATGATCGCGAAGCTGATCCCGCCCAGCGTCATCGATGTGTAGTACACGCCGATGCCGCGTTCGATCGGAGTGGGGTCGTATGGATCGGGCAGGTGGCTCGTCTGTGCCCGCTCTACCATCTTGACGTACTCGACCGGCCTGAAGTACCCGCCGTCGTGACCGGCGCCCGTGTGCGATTGCTTGCCGCCGGCGCCCCAGAGGTTGGCGTGGCCCACGTCGTGGTCGTCGGGTATGCAGACGGTGGGTATGCTGGCGGTCAGTCGGCCGTAGGTTCGTCCGAAAGTGAGCCAGGCCCGCAGGTGGTTGTTGTGGTCGTAGACCTGATCGCCCGAGAAGAACAGCAGGTCGGGCTTCTGGGCGTCGAGGTTCTTGAAGATATCTTCCTTCGACACGTTGCCCCCGTGGCTGGCGTGGACTGAATTGCCGGTGAAGGTGGCCACCACGATCGTTTCCTTGTCGATCGGGTCGCGGCGGATCGTTCCCGTGCAATATGCGGTCTTGCCGTGGGCAACGCGGTACTCCGTGTCCTTGGTCGCGTCCCAGTTCTCGACCCTCAACGGCGCCGTCCAGCCGTCCTCGATCACCTCGGCCTGGGCGATCTGGTGCCACTGCCCGTCGCGTTTGATTTCCAGACGCACTGAGCGCGGATCGTCGTCGGCCAGGGGGTAGAGTTGCGCGGTCAACTTCAGCACGTTGTTGTGGACCGTGTAGAGCGTGAAGCAAATCAGCTTGTCCTTCGTGACCTGCTCGATGGGAGTGGGTGCCGCCTTCTTTCGCGGCTGTTTTGCCTTCCGGGCCTGTGCCGCCGCCATGGAGCCTGCCGTGATTGCCGCCACGAGTACGACGGTGGTTAGCGTTGAGTTGATCCGAGTCATCGCGTTTCTCCCGAGTGTGTATGCCAAACAGAACTCGCCCGGTCGCCCGGACCGTTACATTACTCAAACTGTAAACGGGAGTGAAAAAGGGGGACTGGCTCCGAGCCCCAAAACAGGTCAAATCTTCGCAAGAACGGCTGCCGCGAGGTGCCTGTCCCCCTTTTTCACGATGCTCGCCAATGGCGTCCGAAAAAGGGGACAGGCACCGTCGGCAAACGCCCCAACCACTTCAAAACCAGGCTCTCGACGGAGC
>Ga0180431_10007450_pt1 | contig 12739 bp, 6 predicted proteins | sample SS_ome_11_FD_132459 | JGI IMG/M metagenome (GOLD analysis project Ga0180431, IMG submission 132459) | Hypersaline lake sediment archaeal communities from the Salton Sea, California, USA - SS_1_MS_1 metaG | ecosystem: Environmental > Aquatic > Non-marine Saline and Alkaline > Hypersaline >... | reverse complement strand
GCGCCCGGCGCGCCGGCCGAGAAGCGCAAGGCGCGCGCCAGGGCGAAGACCGACCAGCGGGCCGAGTCGCTCCGCGCGGTCGCCGAGCATCTCGGCGTAGGGCCGGGCTCCGTGATCGCCGACGTGGGAGCCGGCCGAGGCCGCGACACGTGGACGTTCGCCGACGTCGTGGGCACGAGCGGCGTCGTGTTCGCCGAGGAGATCGAAGAAAGTAAGACCAAGGCGATCGAGAAGGAGGCCGAGCGGCGCGACCTGCCGCAGGTCAAGGCCGTTTTGGGGGGAGTTGAAGACCCGTCGCTCCCGGCCGCGTCGGTCGACATGGCCTTCATGCACCACGTCTACCATCACGTCTCCAAGCCGCGCGAGATGCTCCGGGGCATCTGGCGAGCCCTGAAGCCGGGCGGTCACCTGGTCGTCGTCGACCAGCGAAAGGGCACGCTGGTCGATTGGGTCCCGCGCGAGGATCGGGCCAGAAAGCACTACTGGATCGCCGAGACCACGGTCGTGCGCGAGGCCCGCGAGGAGGGCTTCCTGTTCGTCGAGTGCGCCGAGCGGCTCTGGCACGCCAACGGCCCGTTCGTGCTCGTGTTTCGCCGGCCGGCCGGCCGGGACGCCCCCAACCGCGATCCGGACTCGCCTTCGCCGATCCCGCCCGGCACGGTCGAGCAGCTCCTGCCGGCTTCGGGCGCCGCCACCGGGCGCGTCGTGTTTGTTGCCTTGGGTGAAGGACGCACGCTGATCGCCCCACTGCTGAAAGCCACGCGCTCGACGGCCGTCGACGTGGTGCTCGAAGAATGGGCGACACAGAAGGACGAGCGCCCGCCGCTTGCGCCCGGCCTGACGTTGCCCTCCGTGCTGACGGAGCAGGGCGACCCCCACCTGGGCCCCGAGCCGGTCGACGCGGTCTATTTCCTCGACGCGTACCACCTGCTGTTTCACGGCCCGGCGCTGCTCGCGCAATTGCGAGAGCGGCTGACCGAGTCGGGTCGCGTGTACGTGTTGGATCGGGCGGCGCCGCGCGTCATCCCGCACCGCGAGGCCAGCCACCGGCGCATGATCGCGCCGGCGACCGTCCGGGAGGAGATGGGCCGGGCCGGGTTCGCCTTGGTGCGCGAAGCGCCCCGCCTCTCGGCCGACCGGTTCCTGCTCGTCTTCCGCAAGACCGGCGAGACGAAGCCCGCCGCAGGTCGCACGCCCGAGCCGTAGCCGACTCGTTGGCCCAAAAAGCTCGTAACAGGCCGTACTCCTCACGCTCCGCGTGAGGTCCATTCAGGTTCAGGTGCCTCACGCCGAGCGTGAGAAATACGTTAGGGCGCGCTCACAAATAGGTTGAACGAATTGTAGCAGGCACACGGCGTGTGCCGTCCGCCGGTTACGGCACACGGCGTGTGCCGACTACATCGCACTTGAACACGTTATTCGTGAGCGAGCCCTTGGGTCGCTCACGCGGAGCGTGAGGAGTACGTTCTGTCAGGGCCTTGAAAGGAGAAAAGCGGTGCGTACGGCATACTCGCTCTCCAGTCTCCTTGCATTGCTGGTCGTCTTCCCATGGATCGCGCGGGCCGCGACGTTCAACGTCCGCGATTTCGGGGCGCGGGGCGACCAGCGCACCAACGACGCCGCGTCGATCCAGGCGGCCATCGACGCGTGCCACGACCAGGACGGCGGCACGGTCTGTTTTCCGCCGGGCGACTACCTCTCCGGGATGATTCGCGTCCGCAGCCGCGTCGCGCTTCGGCTGGAAAACGGCGCCACGCTGTGGGCCAGCCCGCGCGAAAGCGACTACGTGCGAAGCGACCACGTGGGCAGCACCGTCAAGGTCATCTACTACCTGCTGGTGGCCGAAGATCAGGAGCAGATCGCGCTGGAGGGGGACGGGCTCATCCACGGGGTGGGCCGCGACGACCTGCTCCGCCGGGCCGGCACCCAAGACACCATGCCCCCGTTCCAGATCGGCACGCTCTTCTTCCAACGCTGCAAGCACGTCTCGGTCCGCAACCTCGAGTTCCGCGACAGCGCCTTGTGGACGCTCCATTTCCGCCGGTGCGAACAGGTGTTCGTCAGCGGCGTGGGCATCGTCAACAACTACTACCGCACCGTCACCGACGGCATCGATCTGGTCTCCTGCCGCGACGTTCACGTGACAGGCTGCCACGTCTCCACGGGCGACGATTCCATCTGCCTGAAGACCAAGGACGGGCACCCCTGCCGCCACGTGGTGGTGAGCAACTGCACGCTCGAGTCGTGCGCCACGGCGATCAAGCTGGGAACCGAGTCGGAGGGCGATTTCCACGACGTGCGCGTCGCCAACTGCACGATCCGCAATTCGACCGTCGGCGTCGGCCTGTATATCAAGGACGGGGCAACCGCCCAGCGCGTCTCGTTCGCCGATCTCTCGATCGGAACGGTCGAAGACCCTTCGCAGCTCCGCACGTATTCGCGAGAAGCCATCTACCCGATCTTCGTCGACATCGAACGGCGCGAAGAAGACTCACCCGTCGGCACCGTTCGCGACTTGAGCTTCCACGACGTCCAAATCCACAGCGACAACGGCGTTCTGCTCCAGGGCATGCCCGAAAGCCCGCTGGAGAACGTCAGCCTCCGCCACGTCACCATCCGGGTCGATCGGGGCTTCGACTACTCCCACCGCATGAAGCACGGGGGCGGGAAGTCGAACGCCAACGACGACCGCCGCACCCGGTACGCCCGGCAGCCGTCGTACCTGACGGTTGCCCACGTCGACGGGCTGTTGGTCGACGACGTCCGCCTGCTCGCCGCCGCCGACGTGTTCGCCAGGCACCCGCGCGCGGCGCTCTCGATCCACGAGTCGAAGTCCGGCACGATTCGCTCCATTCGGCGCGAGCCGGCCGGAATCGAGGGCGGGGAGCCGGTGATCCGCCTGCACAACTGCCGCGAGATGTTCGTCACAAGCTGCTGCCCGGCGTCGGGCACGCCCGTGTTCCTCGGGTTGACCGGCCCAGAGACCGCGCGTATCAGCCTGGCGGGCAACGACCTGAGCGGCGCACACCGCGCGGTCGTCGAGGACCCCGACGTGCCCGCCGATGCGACGCGCCGCCCGTAGCGCCGGGGCGAGGCAAGCCGAGTGTCACCGGTTCCTGCGAACAGGCGCCAGTTCTTGACCACTCACCAGCACCTTCTCGCGCCGGCCGCGAGTCGGTAGAATGACGTACTTGGCTTCCCCCGGCAGAGGAGGATCGCAAGATGCACGGACTGATCGAAGAGCTCACGGCCTCCGGGCCGGTGGTGACGGATGGCGCTTGGGGCACGCAGCTCCAGGCTCGCGGTCTGGAGGTGGGGGGCTCGCCCGACGCCTGGAATCTGGCGCATCCGGATCGCGTCGAGGAGGTGGCCCGGGCGTACGTCGAGGCCGGGAGCCAGGTGATCCTGACCAACACGTTCCAGGCAGGCCGCTTCGCGCTGGCCCGGCATGGTCTGGCGGAAAAGGCCGCCGAGGTCAATCGGACCGGGGCGGAAATCTCGCGCCGGGCGGCGGCCGGTCGCGCCCGGGTGTTCGCCACCATCGGGCCGAGCGGCGTCGTGCTGATGATGGGGGAGGCAACGCCCGAGGAGCTTCAGGAGGCGTTTCGCGAGCAGGCCCGGGCGTTGGCCGAGGGCGGGGCCGACGCGATCGTCATCGAGACGATGTCGGACCCCGAAGAGGCCAAGCTGGCCGTGGCCGCGGCCAAGGAGACGGGCCTGCCGGTGGTCGGCTGCATGACGTTCGATTCCGGCAAGGACGTTGACCGCACGTCGTTCGGCACCACGCCCGAGCAGGCCGCCGAGCAGTTGACCGAGGCGGGGGCCGACTGCATCGGCTCCAACTGCGGGCAAGGGATCGAGGGGTTCGTGGCGATCTGCCGGCGTCTGAAGGGGGCGACCGATCGGCCCGTCTGGATCAAGGCCAACGCGGGCTTGCCCCGGGTGGTCGACGGCAGGACCGCGTGGGACGAGACCCCCGACCACTTCGCTTCGTACGCGCCGGCGCTGGTCGAAGCGGGGGCGAGCTTCATCGGCGGCTGCTGCGGCACGACCCCCGAGTTCATCAAGGCCATTCGGGAGAGACTATCAGCATGAATTCACGCGACCGCGTGTTGGCGGCCATCCATCATCGCGAGCCGGACCGCGTGCCGATCGATCTGGGCGGCACGCGCCAGTCGGGCATGGCGGCGTCGACCTATCACCAGGTCAAGCAGCGTTTGGGCATCGACACCCCCACCCGGATGTTCGACGTCTACCAGATGATCGCCGAGATCGAGCGCCCGGTGATGGAGCGGTTCGGCGCGGATTGCGTCGGCCTGCTGCCCCGGTCGGTGGCGTTCGGTATTCGCAACGAAGGCTGGAAACGGTGGCAGTTCCCCGACGGCCTGGAGGTGGAAGTGCCGGGCGGATTCAACCCGGTCGTCGAGCCCGACGGGTCGATCGTGCTCAAAGAGGCCGACGGCACGCTGGTCGCCAAGATGCCCCGCGGCGGCTGCTACCTGGATCGGATGCAGAAATACCCCGGCGCGGCCCATGCCGACCCGGAGACGCTCGACCTGCCGCTCCTCTCCACGGAAGACTGCGACCACTACGGCGCCCAGGCGGAAGCCTACCACGAGACCACCGACTACGCGATCATCGCCCGGATGGGGCCGCCCTACGAGTTGTTCTGGGGGCTGGGCACGGGCGACTTCCAGAGCTGGATGGTGACGCTGGCCACGGAGCCGGACTACGTCCACGCCCTGTACGAGAAGCTCACGGAGGTGTGGCTGGAGAACCTGCGGCGGCTCTACGCGGCCGTGGGCGACCGGGCGCACGTCCTCCAGTTCAACGACGACCTGGGAACGCAGGACGCCCCGTTCATCTCCGTGCGCATGTTCCGCGAGCTGGTCATGCCCTACTACAAGCGAGGGCTCGACTGGATCCACGAGAACACCCCGTGGAAAGTGTTCATGCACAACGACGGGGCGATCTTCGAGCTGATCCCGTCGCTTCTGGAGATGGGCGTCGACATTCTCAACCCCGTTCAGACCACGGCCAAGGGGATGGACCCGGCGCGGCTGAAGCAGGACTTCGGCGACCGGCTCGTCTTCTGGGGCGCCGCGTGCGATTGCCAGGCGACGCTCACCTCGGGCACGCCCGACGACGTGGCCCGGGAGGTCGAAGAGAACGTCCGCATCCTCGCCCCCGGCGGCGGCTACGTGCTGACCTCCGTCCACAACATCCAGGCAGGCGTGCCGCCAGAAAACGTGATCGCGCTGTTCGATGCGGCGCTCGCTGCCGGGCGGTACTCGGCGAAGGCTTGACGTTGCGCGTGAAGCGCGTGAAGTAGCGCGTAGGGTGCGTGAAACCAGCCCTTTCAAGGTGCTGAGTGCCGGTTCTAAGCTGGTGTGATTGTTGGGTTTATGGTAGCTTGCCGCTCTTGGTCTGGTTCGATGGGTCCTGCTATGGGAGGCAACAAGGATGTTGCTTGGCAAGCCGTTTGGGGCGTTCGTGGAGGGAAGCCCGGTAAGCGTGATGGTCCGCGGGGTTTTGGAAAGGGCGTTCAATTCGGAGAGGATCGACGACCTGTTCGAGCGAACGGCGGAGGTGCAGTACACGCGGGAGTTGACTTTTTCCACGGTGGTGGGACTGATGAGCGAGGTGGTGCTGGGCGTTGCGCCGTCGATTCATGCCGCCTATCAGGAGGCCGGCGAGACGATCCCGGTTGCGATCGCCTCGGTGTACAACAAGCTGAACGGGGTGGAGCCGAAGGTCTCGGCGGAGTTGGTCCGCGACTCGGCACGCCAGTTGGAGCCGGTGATTCGCCGGATGAAAGGCACGACTCCCGAACTGCTGCCCGGCTATCGGGTGCGGCTGTTGGACGGAAATCATCTGTCGGGCACGGAGCATCGGATCGAGGAGTTGCGTTCGCTGCGGGCCGGGGCGTTGCCGGGCCAGGCGTTGGTGGTGCTCGACCCGGAGTTGATGCTCGCGGTCGACGTGGTGCCTTGCGAAGATGGCCACGCTCAGGAGCGGTCGTTGCTGGGCGACGTGCTGGCGATGGTCGAGCCCGGCGACCTTTGGATCAAGGACCGCAATTTCTGCACGACGACGTTTGTGTTCGGCATCGCCCGCCGCGGGAGCCACTTCCTGGTTCGTCAACACGGCTCGACCTTGCATTGGGAACTGGTAGGCAAGCGAAAACGTCGAGGCAGGACGAAAACGGGGACCGTCTACGAGCAAACCGTCCATCTGCATGACCCGAAGACCGGCGAGACGCTGGTCGTGCGTCGGATCACGATCGAGTTGGATGAGCCCACGCGTGACGGGGAGACCGAGGTCCACCTGCTGACCAACCTGCCCGCGCGAGACGCCCGGGCCAAGCGGGTGGCCAACCTGTACTTGAAGCGTTGGACCATCGAAACCATGTTCCAAGAATTGACCGTGGCGTTGAACTGCGAGATCAACACCTTGGGATACCCCAAGGCAGCGTTGTTTGGTTTCTGCCTGGCGTTGGTGGCGTACAACGCGGTGTCGGTGGTGCGTGGTGCGTTGCGTGCGGTCCATGGGCACGAGAAGGTGAGCGAGGAGGTCTCCTGGTACCATCTGTGCAACCACCTCTCTCGCGTGTACGGCGGCATGATGATCGCCATTCCCGCTGGCCGCTGGCAGATCTTCCGCGAGTTGACCAGCGTCCAGTTTGCCAAGCTCCTCAAGGACCTCGCCGCGAAGGTCGACCTAAGGCGTTTCCGCAAACACCGCCGCGGTCCGAAGCGACCCCCGCCCAAGAAATCCAGCGGAGCCAAAACCAAACACGTGTCCACCGCCCGTATACTCGATAAGCGAAAACCCCATTAACAGCACCTTGAAAGGGCTGGTTTCACGCACCCTACGGAGGTCGTCGATCAGCCGGTGAAGTAGAGATACGCCGCCAGGATCAACAAGAGCACGATGCACGAGGCGATCACGTCGCGACGGTTCCAGCTCTTGCGCGACTCCTGCCGGTGCTCCTCGGTCACCGTGGCGTAGGTCAGCCCGGCGATCTTCTCCGGGGCGGGCGACTCGGTCCGGTAGCTGACGACGACCATCACCACGACCGAGACGAGGAACACCAGGAGGCTGTAGTACTGGAAGTAGACGTGGTTGATGATCCAGAGGATCGAGCCCTCGGCGTAGCCCTCGAAGCCGCCGATCTTCAGGGCGACGGGCGTGTCGATGGCCAGGCGGATCACGCCGAGGAAGAAGCCGACCACCAGCGCGGCCAGGCACCCCTTGGCGTTGAGCCGCTTGTTGAACACGCCGAAGAAGAAGACGACGAAGATCGGCGGGGCGAGGTAGCCTTGCACCGTCTGCAAGTAGTCGTACAGCCCGCGCTGCCCTTGGATCACGGGGATCCACGCCAGGCCGATGAGCACCATCGCGCTGGTCGCCACGCGGCCGATCCACACCAACTGGTGCTGCGTTGCCCCGGGCCGCAGCTTCTGGTAGAAGTCGATCGTAAACAGCGTCGAGCTGGCGTTGAACACGCCGGCCAGCGAGCTCATCAGGGCCGATAAGAGCCCCGCCACCACGATCCCCCGCACGCCCACTGGCAGCACGTGGGCGACCATCAGCGGGAAGGCGGCCTGGCACTTCTCGTTGTCCAGCGCGCCGGCCGTGTAAAGCTCCTGGTAGAGCGCGGGGGCCTTGCCGCTCTGGGCCAGGGCGAAGCAGATCATGCCCGGAATGATGAAGATGAACACCGGCAGGATCTTCAGGTACGAGGCGAAGATCGTGCCCCGCCGGGCCTCGCGCTCGTTGGGGGCGCCCAGGGCACGCTGCACGATGTACTGGTCGGTGCACCAGTACCACATGCCGATGATCGGGGCGCAGAAGAGCATTCCCAGCCACGGGTAGTTGCCGTTGAAGTACCAGGCGATGCGTGTCGGCTCCATCACCGGGGCCCAGGTGCCCTGCATCCCGTCGGGCACCAGCGGCTTCCAGAGGTTGAACATCTCGGCCCCGGCGACCGCGCGCAACTCCCCCCAGCCGCCCAGCTCGATGAGCCCGAAGATCATCACCAGCACCGAGCCCACGACCAGCACGACGGTCTGGAACGCCTCGGTGTAGGCCACGGCCCGGAGGCCGCCGAGCACCGTGTAGACGCCGGTCAGCACGATCACCAGGATCGAGCCGACCCAGAAGCTGTTGAGGACGACGAAGCCCAGGTCGAGCCGCAGCTCGGGCAGGAGCGTGCCGAACACCACGCCCCCGGCGAAGATGCCCACGGCGATCTTCGTCAGCACGTAGGCCACCAGCGAGATGACCGAGAGGACCCAGCGTGCCGTGGCCGAGAACCGTTTTTCGAGGAACTCGGGCATGGTGTAGACCATGGATCGGGAGTAGAACGGCACCATCACCCAGCCGAGCACAAGGATGCACCAGGCGTGCAGCTCGTAGTGGGCCATGGCCACGCCGTCGGTGCAGCCCGACCCGGCCAGGCCCACCAGGTGCTCCGAGCCGATGTTCGAGGAGAAGATCGACGCCCCGACGATGAACCACCCCAGGTTGCGCCCGGCCAGGAAGTAGTCGTCAGCCGTGTCCTTGCCCTTGCGGATCACCCAGATGGCGAGTCCGAACAGGGCGGCGAAGTAGAGGGCGATGAACGTCCAGTCCAAGGGGTGCATGCTTTGGCCTATCGCGGTTCTGGTTGTGGTTCGCAGAAGACACGTAGTAGGGTGGGTCGAGCGGAGCGAGACCTACGCGTCCGGATCTCCCACTGGTTCCCGTGGGTCTCGCTCCGCTCGACGCACCCTATAGGGTTATCGAACTAAAACGGCAATCGCGGCGTATACAACCCCGGCGTCTCCTGCGTGGCGTGGTACATGTCCATGTCGAGGTAGTTGCCCAGGGCTTCCCAGAGGGCGTTGCCCACGTGGGTTTGGGTGATCGCCACGTGGTGCGGCAAATGGCGCAGCAGCACGTCGCGATAGAGCAGCTGGAGGTTGGGGATCCGGCACCAGCCGTACACCCCGAAGGTCTCGGCCGGGTTGTCCTCGACGTGCCCTTCGGCGATGGCCGCCTTCCACGCCCCGTCGGCGTCCTGCGTCAGCCGGCAGAGCGTCAACGGCGACGGCTTCATGCGGAACTCGAGCGTGCCCTCCGAGTCCTCGTATCGGGCCGCTCCGCTCGAGGCGATGATCTCCTGCAAGCCCAGCTTGGGCGGCGACCCGGCAAACGACTTGGGGAACGCACCGCAGTGCCACACGTTCACGAGCTCGTCGTCCTCGTTGTGCAGGTTGTTCCAGTCGGCCAGCCCGGCGGGCGCCCCGCTGGCCAGCATCGCCGCGTGCATCGAGAGCGTGCCGAGGATATCGACCTCGCAGGCACAGGGCACGCCCTCCTCCCCCAGGCGGCTCATCGTCGTGCAACTGCACACGCCGTAGTTGGCTTGGATCGAGTTCCAGCACTGGATGGCCATCGCGTCCAGCCCGTTCTCCTCGCGCCACCGGCGGAGGAACAGCTCCAGCTTCGCGCTGCGGAGAATGCTCTCCGGCTTGACGGCCGACGCGTCGGCGTATTCCCTGATCTCCTCAACGATTCTCTGCACGTCGGGATCGTCGTCCGCAAGCGCCGTGGCCCCGGCGAAGACCTCCGACAGATCGATCACCACCGTGGTCACGCCCAGGCGCTGGAGCTGCTTCTCGTTGAAGCGGCAGGTCCAGAACGCGTCGGGCCGGGTGCCGACCTGGCCGTATCGGGCGCCTCGCACGCCCCCGACCACGCGGCACACGCGCACGAACCAGTCGAGGCTCTCGGCAAACGCCTCGTCGGTGGGAAAGCAGATCGGGCGCCGGGCCACGCTATACTTCGAGCCGATCTGCCGCAGGACCTCGCCGATGGACAACAGGCCGCAGAACGAGTCGCGACGCTGCGTCTTCGGTGTCAGCACCTCTTCCTCCTGGCAGCCGACGATCATCACCGGCACGTCGAGCCGGGCCTGACGCACCGTCCAGGCGGCCGCCTGCTCGTCGCCGAAATTGACCGCGGAAATCAGTATGCCGTCGACGTTCCGCTCGCGGAACAACGCCGCGCAGGTCTCCGCCTCGCCCCGATTCTCCACGCAGCCGACGTTCGTCTGCTCCGGGCTGGGTACGACCACGTTCACGCCCCGCGCGGTCATCACGTCGATCGTCTGCTGGCGCATCTTCGCCGCCAGGTCCGCGCTGAAGAAGGCGCGATTGGCCGGCACAAACCCAATGCTGATCGGGTCTTGCGGGAAGCTCATTTGCATCTCCCAGTGTGGTGCCGCGGTGGGGCTGCCTTGTGGCTCGCCCGATGTACCCCATGAAGATAAGGGCCGCCACGCCGTCGGACAAGCCGTGGGGCGGGCGTTTTGGCCCGGTCCCGCCTTTCGAGGGGTCGGGGGCCGCGCGCCCGCCTGCCTCGACTGTATATTCCCCCCGGACTTGCTTGCGATCGCCCGCCGTCGGCGATAACTTCGGGTAGCCGTTCACGGCGGACTGGTTCATTTTTCGGCCGGTTCGTGCTGCGTCACCTATCGACGCGCAAGCCGAAAACATGGACCGGTCCCCTTTGGCAGCGCGAGGGGGATAGTCCCCGTGAACGATCCTTGACCACGGGAAGGAGTCACCCGATGAAGTCGCACATCGCCGCCGTTGCTCTGTTTCTCGTCGTTGGTCTGGTCGGCAGCTTCCAGGCCTACGGGGCGGATGCCCGGCCCGCGAAGCCCGTCGCGTTGCGGGCGCGCCCGTTCGAGCTCAACCAGGTCCGCCTGCTCGACGGCCCGTTCCGCGAGGCCATGGAGCGGGACCGCCGCTATTTGCACGCCCTGGAATCGGAGCGGCTTCTGTACAAGTTTCGCGAGAACGCCGGCCTGCCCACGCCCGGCGAGCCCATGGGCGGCTGGGAGGTGAAAGAGGTCCGCGGACACACAATGGGCCACTACCTCTCGGCCTGCGCCATGATGTACGCGAGCACGGGCGACGAGAAGCTCAAGGCCAAGGCCGATTGCATAGTCGCCGAGCTGGCCAAGTGCCAGGAGGCCCTGGGCCCGAGCGGCTACTTGAGTGCGTTCCCCGAGTCGTTCATCGAGCGGGCCGAGAAGCTCCAGCCCGTCTGGGCGCCCTACTACACGTTGCACAAAATCATGGCCGGCCTGCTGGACATGTACCTGCACTGCGAGAACGAGCAAGCCCTGGAGTGCCTGGAGAAGATGGCCGCCTGGTGCAAGTCGCGGTGCGACAAGCTTTCGGACGACGCGATGCAGGCGATGCTCAACCGGACCGAGCAGGGGGGCATGAACGAGGTGCTGGCGAACCTCTACGCCGTCACCGGCAACCCCGATCACCTGGCCCTGTCGCGTCGCTTCGTCCAGAACACGTACAACGACCCGCTCGCCGCGGGGCGCGACGAGCTTCAGGGCCAGCACGTCAACTCCTTCATCCCCAACATGATCGGCACCGCCCGCCAGTACGAAATGACCGGCAACCCGCGCGACCACGACGTGGCCCACTTCTTCTGGCACCAGGTGACCGGCAAGCGATGCTACTCGACCGGCGGCACGAGCAACTACGAGCACTGGCGAACCGAGCCGGGCGTGCTCGCCAGCGAACTGAGCCCCGACTCGCAGGAAAGCTGCTGCACCTACAACATGCTCAAGCTGACGCGCCACCTCTTCATCTGGGACCCGCAGCCGATCTACGCCGACTACTACGAGCGGGCCCTCTACAACAGCATCCTCTCCACCCAGGACCCCGACACCGGGATGATGATGTACTTCGTCGCCCTCAACCCGGGGCACTGGAAGGTCTACAACACGCCGCGCGACTCCTTCTGGTGCTGCACCGGCACGGGCATGGAGAACCACGCCCGCTACGGTGAGGGGATTTACTATCACGACGACGAGGGGCTCTTCGTCAACCTGTTCATCCCCTCGGAGCTCCATTGGCCGGCGGAAAAGGGGACGCAGCTCTTTTGCCGGAACGGCCCGAAGGGTGCTTCGCACAAAAGAGCTGCGTCCCCTTTTCCCGGGCTGCAGCTTCGCCAGGAGACCGCGTTTCCCGAAGAGGCGAGCACCGCCTTGGTGTTCCACGTGGAGAAGCCGGTCGAGTTGGCCTTGCGGATTCGCGTTCCCTATTGGGCGACGCGGGGCGTCGAGGTGAAGATCAACGGCCAGACGCAGCCGGTCGCGGCCCGGCCGGCCTCGTATGTCGTGCTCGATCGAACGTGGAACGATAAGGATCGGGTTCAGGTCGCCTTGCCCATGGGGCTGCACCTCCACCGCATGCCCGACGACGCGACGCTGGCCACCGTCATGTACGGCCCGTTGGTTTTGGCCGGCGAGTTGGGCACCGAGAAGCTGACGTCGGAGATGTTCTACGCCGAGGCGCAGCGCGACTACGACGCCGGGCCGTCGATCGAGGTGCCGATGTTCGTCGTCAAGGATGACGATCCGACCGGCTGGATCGAGCCGGTGCCCGGCCGGGCGCTCGCCTTTCGCACGCTTGGCGTGGGTCGGCCGAAGGACGTGACGCTGGTGCCGTACCATAAGCTTTTCGCTCAGCGCTACAGCGTCTACTGGCGTATCGTGCGCGAAGGGAGCGAGAAGCAGCGCCAGATCGTGGCCGAGCAGGAGGCCCGACGCGCGAGGCTGGCCCGCACGGTCGACGCGGTCGAGATCGGCATGCGCCCATCGGAACAGGCGCATGGGCTGAAAGGTCAGAACATGGCGGCGGGCTTCCACCGGGGTCGCACG
>Ga0180431_10007449_pt1 | contig 12743 bp, 9 predicted proteins | sample SS_ome_11_FD_132459 | JGI IMG/M metagenome (GOLD analysis project Ga0180431, IMG submission 132459) | Hypersaline lake sediment archaeal communities from the Salton Sea, California, USA - SS_1_MS_1 metaG | ecosystem: Environmental > Aquatic > Non-marine Saline and Alkaline > Hypersaline >... | reverse complement strand
TATGAGCGAGGGCAGGGGGTGGTCGGCCTGTAGGGCTTTTACTACATATTATCTTGTGCTATACAAGAGTCATTTCCGAAGTTTGATTACTTCTCTGTTGCTGCGGAGACAGCTTCAACGGAACGGTCGGGAGAGTAGTCTGGCCAGAGCGGACAGTTGAGATCGATCCACGTTTTGAGTGCTCTCATTTCTTCCTTCGTAAGGGTCACTTCATTGTGCTGACTGTTTTTCAGTACAGTCCAGAGAGTACTCTGGAGGGTTCCAAACGAGAGTGGCTCAGCCTTAAAGTGCCTCATGCTATAATCCCAATCGAAAAAGTGCACATAGCCTCCTTGCATCAATGAGTAATAAGAGGCAGGTATACGATGCTGGTCAAGCTCACCCGTAAGAACGGGGCGTTTGGGCTGGCTTCCATCGTGACAGCGGACACAATTGTTGTTTAGCACCGGTTGTACAACCTTCTGATAGCTGAACGCTTCTGTGCCCCAGGGGTCTGGTTCAGGATGCCTGGCATTTTGTGCAAGAGCCAGGCCACGAAGGGGCAGCGGCGCCATTTGGCGATCTTCATGACAGCCAATGCAACCGCGGATTTCACCAGGCTGTAATTGGATGACGCTGCGCATACGTTGAATCTCATTGTACTGAGCGTCAAGCAGATGAAAGTAGAGAACCTTTCCCGCCGGTGCAAGGAAGTTTGCAGAACCATCTTCAGCAACAGGCACCGTGCCATGTGATTTCTTCGCTTCATAGCTGGGCCTACCCCACCCCCCTAGTATCTTGTATAGCCCCGGCTCCACCTCCTCCACATATGGCCCCGACCGCCTTTGGTAGTCAGACTTGTCAGGCCACTTGTAATTCGTACGTAACCGACCCACCATGGCATTTGTAGTCCGCGTCAAATACGGCTGGTTGAAATATTTTGTGTACACGCGTTGATAAGGCGAAGCATAGAAATCTGTAAATGGATCATGATCAGCACGATATTGACCGCTGGCAAGCTTTTCGAGCGTGGCGGGAAGCTCCTCCGAAACACGAATGTATTTCACCTTGCCACGGGCAACTTCAGGACCCAGTCCCATGTAAACGTCCTGTACGGTGAACCGGCCTAACCCCTTTGCCTTTAGATCGGCATTTAAGGAACCGGGGATTACCGGCGGGCGTTTACGTTCACGAAGCGGCTTCGGGGAGAAGCTGCTTATACTGGGGTCGGCATATAACAACTCCCTGTTGCCATACCGGTCAATGACATACAACCCATAATGTTGTCTGTTAGCTGCAGGGTTATGTGCCACGAGAAACAGGTCGCTGGAGATGGGATAAGGATCGCGGAAGGCTTGGCACGCCATGCCGGAAGGCGTATCCATCTCGTAGAGCGGACGGACGTCGGGCGTGATGTTGGTTATCGCATCGATATCATACATATTCCTGTTTCTGTCAATAAGAGCAACAGGTCCGGAATGGCCGCCATGTGTCATAAGAGTTGCTATTATCTCATCGGTTCCTGGTACTTCATGCGCCTGACCATAGCAGTTGGGAGTATTATTGCCAAAAATTAAATCCGGATGCGTACCATCCGGTCTAATAGCCCACAGGGTGTGACCAAAGTCGGCACCCTTGTCCAGATATTCTGACCGGGTCCATAGAATACGCCCGTCCTGCATAACCGAAGGCTTCCATTCGGTCAGATTAGCATGCGAAAGTCTTTGAATATTTGAGCCGTCAGCTTCCATGCGGTGCAGAACATAGGCCTGCGGTCGCCAGCAGAGGAAGCGTAGCTTACAGCGTGTACTATGGAACGCCAAGCCGCCATCGGGAAGACACACCGCATCAAAATCATGGAACGGGCCGTCGGTGATCTTTTTTAAGCCAGAACCGTCTGCTTTCATGGAGTACATGTGCCAGTAAGGATCCCAACCTTCAACCAGAGGTTTATCAGGTCGATAAGCGAAATATATGGTACTGGCATCAAAATCTGAAACCGGTTCGCGAGCAATCCCGTTGCTGCCATCGAATAGTCGCACAATTGTTGCCTGTCCTGGCTGAAAGCGACGGTGCTTATCGCGGGGAATGTGCAGCACATACACCCCTCCGCCAGATTCCAGAACTCCATCCAGGTGCTCACTGTAGTTATGTGATTCTAAATACGGATACCTTTTGACGAACAGTATGCGTTCGATTGGAGCCAGGGCAGGATCGCGGAAAAAGAGATCACGTTTAGCCTGTCTCGCCTCCAGGTATAGCTCATCGGAATCCGGTTGGTGGCTTGCCTTTTGCCGTAATTGGTCTGCGAGGGCCTGCTCCTTTCTGACATCAAGGCCCTTCCTATCAAGCCGCTCTATCATTTCCTCGAATAGCACAAGCACGCGTTCAAGGGGTTCTAAACGGGCTATACGTCCCCAATAGGGTTCGCCATGGGGAACGGCAGGGCGCTCGACTACCAGTGGAGAAAGATGATCATCCGCGGGTATCTGACTCCACAATGAGCGTTCACGAAAGAGGGCGTACTTGAACAATCCATCCCAACTGTTTTCTGTCAATTGGTCAGCCGCCAGATATAACTGCGGACGCAAGAAGAAGCGACTATACATAGATGGATCCCACCGGGCAACAGATGTCCATTGCTGTCCATCCGCGGAAAGAAGCACTTCAAAGTCTTTAGGAATATACGCCATGGCCTGGTTATTGATTGAAAAACTTCCCGACCGACTGCGAGATATGACGACCCTGGCAACTTTGGATGTTGTGGGCAATTGAACCTGCACCCACCAGGGCGCAGCATTATCCGCGGGAGACCAAGGAAGGATACGACCGCAACGCCCATCGTTAAGAAGCCCTGCCTTCGTCCATCCGGCAGTTGAGCATGCAGTGGCCACTGCGCCACCTGAAGCCAAAGCCAGGTTCTGCTTCCCCTCCGGACCAAATACTTCAAATTCGTCAATATTGGGTGGCCAAAAGCTGGTCTCGTGGATCAATATGCGCACGAATCGGGCTTGCCTGGCGGGAAAATCGAGAGGAAACCAATCCTGAGGCTTCCTGTCCTTAATCCGCTCCAACTGTTCCATGAACTCATCGGCAACCAGACGAGTCTCCGTGCCTTGACAGGTGTAATGCGACTGCGTCGAACCCAGCACTGTATTACCCGAAGCAGAATCAGTCTTATCCGTCAGTGGTATTTCCTGATCGTCCTTCAATGAAAGGCATCCAGAAGAACTCGGGTTCGACAGAGCATTGATTTGTGCAAGCGCAACAGAGGTATTGTTGCAAAGTTCATTGCAGTTATTCAATAACAAAGCATATACAAGACAGGCAATAAAAGGAATATGAGCATTACATTTGGTCATAGTTCAGATGTTTTCCATTCAAACGGTTACAAAACATAATTCAGTCCATTCGACGCAACTGATTTTACCAAATTCAAGTTGGACAATCAAGACGCCAACGACAGGAGTCCACGTTCAGGGAGAATGTGCCTAACATGTTGTGAATACAGGTATTTATGGCGGTTTTGCGGCTGGCACATCCTGACTTTCAAGTCGAACACGGCCAGGGATTATCTGGTGTCCAACGAAACCATCGCGGCACTGGAGAAGCTCCATTGCGGATTGCGGGTAAGTGGCTGGCGGGTGTCGTGGATTTTCGTTTGCACGGGAAGGGCATGTTCGGGGCGGGGAGCGGGGGAAGTGGGGGTGTGGGGGAGGGGCGATCGTGATGACGGAAGGGGGTGAGGGGGATTTTTTGGTTTGAGGGATGGGGTGGATGGGTCTATATTTGGTGTATGCCGTCGAGTGTTATTGTCATTTTGTTGGTTGTGGTGGCCTGTCTGCTGTGCGGGTGCCTGGTGTTGCTGTGGAAGCTGTTGCGTCGGCCTGAGCCTACGGGGCCTGGGGAGGCGTTGGGGTTGCTCAGTCAGCAGATGGCGCAGACACAGCAGCAGTTGGCACATTCGCTGCGGGATTTCAGTACGAACGTGAACGAGCGGCTGACGCAGTCGCAGAGTCTGGCGCAGCAGTCGCAGCGTTTTGTGAGTGAGCGTCTGGAGGCGGCGGGCAAGACGATGGGGGATTTGAAGGGTCAGCTGGGGCAGTTGTCGCAAGCGACGGAGCGGATTTTGCAGGTGGGGGGGGATGTGCGGCAGTTGCAGGATATTTTGCAGTCGCCGAAGCTGCGGGGGAATCTGGGAGAGTGGTCGCTGGAGACGCTGCTGGCGGACGTGTTGCCGCGGGCGCATTATGAGTTGCAGTACCATTTTCCGGACAACACGGCGGTGGACGCGTTGGTACGTCTGGCGGAGGGGTCGGTATGCATTGACGCGAAGTTTCCTCTGGCGCGTTTTCGCGGCATGATGGAGGCGGAGGACGAGCAGGGGCGTGTGCGGATGCGGAAGGCGTTTTTGCGGGACGTGCGTTCTCATATTGATGCGATTGCGTCGAAGTATATCCAGCCGGAACAGGGAACGCTGGATTTTGCGTTGATGTATGTGCCGGCGGAGAACGTGTATTATGAGGCGATGCTGGGGGAGGACGGTCTGGACGTGGGGGGTTATGGTCGCTCGAAGAAGGTGATCCCGGTGTCGCCGAACACGCTTTACGCGTATTTGATGGCGATAGCGGCGGGTTTGCGGGGTTTGCAGATCGAGCGGAACGCGCAGCGGATATTGCGTCAGTTGGGGCAGCTGACGAACGACTTGTCGCTGTTTACGAATGATTTTGCGGTGTTGGGCAAGCACCTGACGAACGCGCAGAGCAAGTTTGTGGAAGCACAGAAGAAGATGGATGTGATGGCGTTGAAGCTGGAGCACATTCACGAGCATTCGCTGCCGGGGGAGGAGGGGGAAGAGGGGTGATGTGGGAAGGGGGGGAGGTCGAGGTTGGAGTCGAAAGCCGAGGAGGGGGTCTGGTGGGAGCGGAGGTGGTGGTTTTTGTGCTTGGATTTGGCGTGCGGGCGTGAGGGCTTTGGCTTGACGGGGCTACCTCTGGCAAGTACAATAACTTATGAGGATAAGGTTTGCCGAGGGCCCGGCTTGGGCGAGCAGAGTCTTGGAGGGGGGGCCGGCGTGGGCCGGCGTGGGCCTTTTGCCATAAATGTTTGTCGTAAAGGGAGTTAGAGAGACGTTGATTCGGCAGGGGGGAGAGACGGGGCTCCGACCTGCATGGGGCCTTGCCCGCGGGGGCGGAAATGCCGAGACGCGCAACGTGCAGACGTGACATACCGTAAGCTTCGCAACGGACCTGCCTTGGAGCTAGCATGGCTAGAAAACGGAAGAAATTGGGCGATATCTTGCTCGCCTGGGGTGCCATTGACGACAAAGGCCTGAAGAAGGCAGCGAGTCAGGCGCAGGACACCCACCGTCGCTTGGGCGAGACCCTGGTGGAGATGGGGCTGGTGGATGAAGAACAGGTCACCAAGGCCATGGCGACGCAGTTCGACCTGGAATACGTGGATCTGGACCATCACGTGGTGGACATGGCGGCGTTGGACCTGATGCCGGACGAGTTGATTCGTCGTCACCTGGTGTTGCCGATGGGCAAGGAAAACGGGCGTCTGAAGGTTATTATCCACGATCCGCTGGATTTGGACACGATGGACCTGTTGCGTTTCCGGCTGAACACGGAGCTGGAATGTGCGTTGGCGTCTAAGAAGAAGATCAAGCGTTATATCGACACGTTTCTGGATCGTGTGAGTTCGTCGCTGGACGCGACGGTGGATGAGATGCACAAGTCGATCGACGCGTCGATTGACGCGTCGATTGATGTTGATGCGATTGCGGCGAGCGACCTGGACGACGAAAACGCGCCGGTGGTGAAGCTGCTGAACAAGATCATCCACGAGGCGGTGAAGCTTCGGGCGTCGGACATTCACATCGAGCCGATGACCAATCGCGTGCGGGTGCGTTATCGTATCGACGGGGTGTGCGTGGAGAGGGACAAGGTACCGAAGGCGTTACAACCCGTTGTCATGACGCGACTTAAGATCATGTCGGGCATGGACATTGCTGAGCGTCGTTTGCCTCAGGACGGTCGTATCAAGATGCAAATCGCGGACGACAGCATTGATTTTCGCGTGAGTGCGTTGCCGGGTTATCACGGCGAGAGCGTGGTGCTTCGCATATTGCGGCCTGACGCGGTTCGTATCGGTATTCAGGCGTTGGGTTTTGCCGAGGACGACCACAAGCGTTTCCTGCGTGTGATCAAGCGGCCTAACGGTATCTTTCTGGTGACGGGTCCGACGGGTTCGGGTAAGACGACGACGCTTTATGCGGCGTTGCAGGAGTTGAACCGTCCAGACCGAAAGATCATTACGGCGGAGGACCCGGTGGAGTACAACTTCACGGGTATGAACCAGTGCCAGGTGCGTTCGGACATTGGTTTGACGTTTTCGGCGATTCTTCGATCGATGTTGCGTCAGGCGCCGAATATCATTCTGGTGGGTGAGATTCGTGACCTGGAGGTGGCGGACATCGCGATCCAGGCGGCACTTACGGGACACTTGGTGTTTAGTACTCTGCACACAAACGACGCTCCGAGTGCCATAACGCGTTTAATTGACATGGGGGTCAAGCCGTTTCTGGTATCGAGTGCGGTTCAGGCGATCATGGCGCAGCGTTTGGTTCGGAAGATTTGTTCGGAGTGCAAGGCGCCCACGACGGATGTGGACAGCAAGCTGCTGAACATTCTGGGCCTGACGCCGAAGCACATGCAAGGCAAGCAGATTTACCGGGGTACCGGTTGCAGCCGGTGCAACGGTACGGGGCATCGTGGTCGCATCGGTATTTTTGAAATGATGCTGATGAACGCGGAGATACGGGAAATGGCTTTTAAGCGAGAGCCCTCGAACCGGATCCGGACGGCGGCCATCGCGGGCGGTATGCGTAATCTGCTAGAGGATGGTAAGTTGAAGGTATTTGAGGGAGTCACGACGCTGGAAGAGGTGGCGCGTGTAGCCCAGGCCGACGCTGCGGACTAAGGGCACAGGGGTGGTGGCAGGGGTGAGGTGTTTGTTTTGGGGGAGGTTGAGATGTCAGGGGGGGGACGCTGGTCGATGGGGATGGTTGGGCAATGATGTCGGGGATCGGGAGCAGGGCGCGGGTTGCGCCGGAGGCGACAGAGAAGCGATAACCAGTTGAATTAGAGAAGGTTACGACACACATGGCGATGGTACATATTGACAGGGTGCTGGAGACGTGCATCCGGCAGGGCGCGTCCGATATCCATTTGGTGGTGGGTCGGCCGCCGGTGTTGCGTTTGCACGGTTCGCTGCGGAGTCTGAACACGAAGGTGTTGGAGCCGGCAGACACGGTAGCGTTGATGAAGAGCATCACGCCTGACCGTAACCAGCAGGAGTTGCAGGAAGAGGGGACGACGGACTTCGGGTTCGCCTTTGGTGACGCGGCGCGGTTTCGAGTGGCGGTGTTTCGCCAGCGGGGTAACTTGAGCCTTGTGCTTCGGCTGATACCGAACCAGCTGCTGAGTTTTGACCAGATTGGTCTGCCGCAGACGATCCGGGCGTTGTGTCGGCGGCCTCAGGGTCTGTTTTTGGTGACGGGTCCGACGGGTTCGGGTAAATCGTCGACGCTGGCGACGATGATCAATCACATTAATGAGACGCTGGACGTTCACGTGGTGACGGTGGAGGACCCGATTGAGTTTTATCACCCGCACAAGAAATCGATCGTGAATCAGCGAGAGGTGGGGGTGGACTGTCCGACATTCTCCGAGGCGTTGCGGCGTGTGCTGCGTCAGGACCCGGACGTGATTCTGGTGGGTGAGTTGCGAGACCTGGAGACGATGGAAGCGGCGATTCGTGCGGCGGAGACGGGCCATTTGGTGTTCAGCACGGTGCACACGACGGGTGCGCAGGGGACGGTGACGCGTATTATCGACCAGTTTCCGCCGAGCCAGCAGGAACAGATTCGAGTGCAGATTTCGACGAACCTGATAGCGGTGCTGAGTCAGGCGTTGTGCCGTAAGCGTGGGGGCAAGGGTCGGGTGGCGGCGTATGAGTTCATGATGGTGACGCCGGCGATTCAGAACCTGATACGGGAGAATAAGACGTTCCGCATCAACTCGGCGATTCAGACGGGCAAGAAATACGGGATGCAGTTGATGGACGAGCACCTTTGGAGCCTTTTCAAAGGCGAGGTGATTGATGAGCAAGAGATGATTGACAAGGCCCGGAACCCGGACGAGTTGCAGGAAAAGGTGCGTAAGTTCCAAGCGTCCTTGCTGAACAAGGGTGGGGGTCAGAGCAAGGCCCAGGCGGCGACCTAGTATTGGGATGTTACGAGGTGAAGGCCCGCGGGTCGCGAGGGTCAGCAGGGTGAGTAAGCCGGTAGACGGTGCGGTGTGGGGTAGAGTCAAGAGAGGCCAAGTAGCGGGCGTCGCAGTGGCAGGCGTGAGCACAGGGTGTGTGAACGGGGTGGGCGTCCGCGGGTCACGATCGTATAATTGAGGCGGAAAGGAAAGAGAGCAACCATGCCCGGGTATCCTCCCATAGAGCAGTTGAAGGGGCGTCCACTGGGGCGCGTGCTCATCAAGATGCGTAAGCTCACGCGTGAGCAAGTGCACAAGGCATTGAGCGTGCAGAAGGAATCGCCGCGTTCGGTGCCCATCGGTCAGGTACTGATGGACCTGGGTTATATCACGGAGAACGACCTGAATCTGGCGTTGGCCTTTCAACTGGGTATGGGCTACATCGATGTGGGGGAGGTCGACGTTTCTGACGATGTTATTGCGAAGATCAACGGTCAGATGGCAATGACCTATCGCGTTCTTCCGGTGGACTACGATGAGGGCCGTAATGAGCTGACGATAGCGGTGGATTCTTCGGAGAACTTTCGGGCCACTGACGATCTTCGGACGCTGTTAGGTTTTGGCGTCAAGGCGATGATTACGGAGAAGAGCGGGCTGGAAAAGGCTCTGGCGCGGTACTACAGTACGGAAAGCGAGAGCATAACGGACCTGATAGGGGAGATGGCGGACGATGATTTTCTTGCGGAGTTTGTTGACCGGGGTGAAAGCGTTGATCTGAACGATCTGCGGGAGCTGGCGGACTCGAACCCGGTCAAGAAGCTGTTGAATCTGGTGTTGTTGCAGGCGATTCGGGACAAGGCGTCGGACATACATTTCGAGCCGTTTGAGACCGAGTTCAAGATGCGTTACCGGATTGACGGGGTGTTGTACGAGATGGTGCCTCCGCCTCGTCACATTGCGGTCGCGGTGGCGTCGCGAATCAAGGTGATGGCGAATTTGGACATTGCGGAGCGTCGGTTGCCACAGGACGGTCGTATCGCGTTGACGGTACAGGGTCATCCGGTGGATTTGCGTGTTTCGGTATTGCCGACTCTGTTCGGGGAAAGCGTGGTGTTGCGTGTGCTGGACCGTTCGCAGGTTCAGCTGGACCTTGAGCGTCTTGGTCTTCAACCCGAGGAGATTTCGTCGTTTCGTCAGTTGATCAAGAAGCCTAACGGGATTTTGATCGTGACGGGGCCTACGGGATCGGGCAAGACGACGACGCTTTATTCGGCGTTGCGAGAATTGAACACGATCGACCGCAAGCTGATCACGACGGAAGACCCGGTGGAGTATGACATTGACGGGATCATTCAGTGTCAGATTCGGTCGGACATTGGTCTGACGTTTGCGAGTTGTCTACGTAGTATTCTTCGTCAGGACCCGGATGTGGTGCTGGTGGGAGAGATACGCGACCTGGAAACGGCGGAGATTGCGGTGCAGGCGTCTCTGACGGGTCACCTGGTGTTTTCGACGTTGCACACGAATGACGCGCCGTCAGCGATTGCGCGTCTTTTGGATCTGGGTATGGAGCCTTTTTTGGTGACGGCGACGCTGGAGGGTATTGTGGGCCAGCGTCTGGTTCGTAAGATTTGCGAGAACTGCAAGGCGTCGTTCACGCCCACGGAAGAAATGCTGATGGAGCTGCAGTTGACGCCGGAGCAGGTGGAGAATCGCGAGTTCTTTTACGGCAAGGGTTGCGACTACTGCAACAACACGGGCTATCGCGGGCGGATGGGTATTTACGAGATCATGAAGCTGGACGACGAGATGCGTGAGGACATTATGAGCCACGCCTCGACGAATGTTCTGCGGGAGAAGGCGATCCGTAAGGGGATGCGAACGCTTCGTGACTCGGGGATTATGGGTATCTATGAGGGTTCGACGACGATAGAAGAAGTGGTGAAGGAAACGGTTTTGGATGAAGTGTAGGGGTGGGCGGTAATTGGCCGGGCGAGCCGGCGTGTGGCGTGCGGAAATGAGGACAAGCGATGCCGACCTATAATTATGAAGCGATGAATGCGCAGGGGCAGGAGATCAAGGACGAGATCGAGGCGTTGAGTGCCGAAGAAGCGGTAACGAAGATCCGCAACCTGGGGTATTTTCCGACGAAGATACGGGAAAAGGGGGGGCGTCGTTCGATCAAGGGTGCTGCGGGTGCGGACCAGGGGCAACCGACTAAGACGAAGCGTCCTCGGGGAACGGGGGGTAAGGTAAAGGTCAAGAAGCTGACGGAGTTCACACGTCAGTTAAGTACGCTACAGGATGCGGGTCTTCCGATTCTTCGTTCGCTGCGGATACTGGAGCAGCAGCAGAAGCCGGGCACGCTCAAGTCGGTGTGTCGGGCGGTGGCGGACGAGGTGGAAGCCGGTGCGACGCTTTCGGAGGCGATGTCGCACTACCCCAAGACGTTCAACGCGTTGTATTCGAACATGATCGCGGCGGGTGAGGCTGGTGGTGTTCTGGATTTGATTCTGTCTCGTCTGGCGGATTTCATGGAGAAGGCGGCCAAGCTGAAGGCCAAGATTATCAGTGCGATGATTTACCCGATCGCGGTGATCTGTATTGCGTTTGGGATTGTGATGGGGATTATGTATTTCGTGATTCCCAAGTTTGAGAAGATTTTTCTGGATTTCGATATTGATTTGCCAGCGCCGACGATGTTGCTGCTGAAGATGGGGCACTTTGTGGCGGAACAATGGGGTTGGGCGTATATCCTGGCGTCGCCGGTGCTTATTTTGATCATCGTGCGGCTATTGCGTACGAACCAGGGGGGGCGGCTTGCGTTGGACACGGTGAATTTGAAGATTCCGGTGATGGGTCAAATCATCTCGAAGACATCTATCGCTCGTTTTGCCCGGACGCTGGGGACGCTGATTGCGGCGGGTGTACCGATTCTGGACGCATTGAGTATTACGGCGGAAACGACGGGTAACGAGGTGTATCGCAAAGCGGTCACGGGGGTGCATGACAGCATCCGTAAGGGAGAGAGTTTTTCGGAGCCGCTGCGTAAGGCGCGTGTGTGCGACTCGCTGGTGGTGAACATGATCGATGTGGGTGAGGAAACGGGTGAACTGGATAAGATGTTGGTGAAGATTGCCGATAATTATGACGAGGAGGTCGACCGTCTGGTGGCCTCGCTGGTGTCGCTGCTGGAGCCGATACTGGTTATCTTTTTAGGTGTTATCGTCGGGTTCATCGTGGTGGCGTTGTTCATGCCGATGGTGACGATGATTCAGAGTCTACAGTCCTAAATCCCAAAGCCTGCCATAACCCCAAAAGGAGAAGGAGAAGATTATGGCGAGTAGAGTGATGTGGCGATTGATTGCGGTGTTGATGCTATTGGCGGTGAGCGTAGAGGCGGAGACGTACACGTTTCAGCAGGGGGTGGCGGATGTGGCGCATCCGGAGCTGGGGGAGTATGCGGGCGCGCACGACGTGGTGATCGCGACGACGACCTGGCCGGCGTCGAATCCGGACCGGTTGCGTATGAAGTACCAAAGTGGGACCGAGCAAATGAACACGTTGATCCGATTTGAAGGTCTTGAGGTGCTGCCGGATATGCCTGAGGGGATGCAGGTAAGCTCGGCCACACTGACGCTGACGTGGCAGTATGAGAACGTGTTTTGGAACGGAGCCACCGTGGACGTGTATGAAGCGTTGAAGGTGTGGGCCGATCCCAATGCCACGTGGGACGATGCCGACACAGACGCACCACTCGCATGGGAAGTAGCGGGGGCGCAAGGAACAAGCGACCGCGGCGAATTGATATCCAGCACATACATGGGCCCGCGGACCTTCTCGCCACCTGTACAGTATCAGGATGAACAGCAGTTCGTGTTCCCTCTCTCAGCCAAGCTGGTCCAATCGTGGATCAACGATCCAGAGTCCAATTATGGCGTAATAATGATTATGAACCACCAAGCCGCCTCGGATGTCACATTCTCCAGCAGTGAGGATGCCGAGGATGTAAGTTTTCGGCCTCTGCTGACCATTGAAGTCTGTGCGGCCATCCCCTCGGACCTGAACCACGACTACTACGTCGATATGGGTGACTTCGCACTGCTTCAGGCTGGCTGGGGCAACACTTATGGGATGACGGATTTAGCGATTATGGCACAGCAGTGGTTATTATGCAGTGACCCCGATAACGGCGCTTGCACTTGGACTTGCCCGTAACAGTGGGACAAAGCGCTTACTTGATTGTTGAGATGTATGAATATGTCATCATTCACCTTTCTTACACCGTTAAGGAGATCTACCATGCGAACGCGTAGAACAGGCTTCACACTCGTGGAATTGTTGGTCGTGATAGCCATTATCGCGATTCTGTTGGGCTTGGCGCTGCCAGCCCTGAACGACGCTCGGATGCGCGCGCGAGTTCTGGGTGACCGGGCCTCGCTAAGCAGCATCGAGACCGCCATTGAAACGTTTGCCAATGATCAGGGGCGATAC
>Ga0180431_10007448_pt1 | contig 12747 bp, 9 predicted proteins | sample SS_ome_11_FD_132459 | JGI IMG/M metagenome (GOLD analysis project Ga0180431, IMG submission 132459) | Hypersaline lake sediment archaeal communities from the Salton Sea, California, USA - SS_1_MS_1 metaG | ecosystem: Environmental > Aquatic > Non-marine Saline and Alkaline > Hypersaline >... | reverse complement strand
TTTCATTTCCAAGGGCGCTTCGTCCTGGGACTGGGGGTTGCGCGGTGCGGCGAGAGGAGGCCACAAGGATCTTGTCGACTTTTTCATTTCCAAGGGAGCTTCGTCCTGGAACTGGGGGATGTGGGGTGCGGTCCAAGGAGGCCACAGAGACCTTGTCGATTTTTTCAAAGCTAAAATGTCATCAGACTACTTGAAGGAAAAATTCTAGTAGTAAATGCCAACGAATATATTCGGTGAAAAACATCCAATTTAAAAACAAGTCTTTGGCTAAACACCGCTCCCACAAATCTCCGGCCCTATGCTCTGGACTACCTCACAACCTCTATCCAACGCCAAGTTGAACTCTTTGCCAAGTTTCTTTGCCAAAACGTCCGATCCTGTGAGGACCCTGCGGATTCCCCTCCCTTCTGATTTAAAGTCCTTAGATGCTATTCACTACCGCGGGCCCCCACCACATGCCGTCGCAGTTGTACGTAAATTCAAAACGTCTGAACCACGTTTAGCACTTTCGCAGTCACCATCAGACGTTCTTCCTTCCTACTACAAGCCACAGGTGTCTCAAAGCAATGTATATACCTTTCCAATGCTTGACGCTTGTTTGCCATATATGTTATCGGGTGGAAAAATGGTTTATAGCTTGGAGTTTTATTTTATCGACCTACCGGATCTTGGAGCCTCTGCCGACATTTGTCTGACCCATTCCACACCCAACATCCAACCCTCCCCTGCGCGATTAACCTGCATCGGCAACGTCAATCTTCTCAAGCTTCAACCCGGTGATGCTGCATTTCATCTAGTGGCACGGAAACCCTTCACCTACACAATTTCTTATACGTCCTCTTCCTCTAAAGTGACTTTATGCCGTGGAGATGAATTGACTATTCTTGCCGAGCATGACATGGAAACAATAAGCTTTGATCAGAAACTTCCCATGGTTATCATTGAAACTCGCAAATAAAATATACCCACATTTTTTTATCGGTCAGTCACCACGGCACTCTCGGCAATAGCCTTGCGACACTTGTTGATTGGGTGTCCGGGCTTCTTGCAGTAGACGCATGGCTCCTTGCACGTTCTTGTCGAGTGGCCAGGCTTCTTGCAGTTGGAGCATACATAGGTCCGCTTTTCGCGTGGAGGTCCGGCGGCCTGAACCGGCAAGCCAGTCAAAGTGGGGCACTTGGTGCTGCGGTGACCACTCTGGTGGCATTTGCTGCATCGGTATGCTCGTTTGGTACGGGCGGCTGCCGTCAGGACCAAAACAGCACCATCCGCACCTCTGGCCGTCGCCGTCATGTCGCCGATGCCTCCGGAAATAGCGGGGGGCATTGGAGGAGCGGGTGGCGGTGGAACACGGGTGCCAAAACCAATCGACGCCTCGACGCCAGCGGGATAGCTAGTCACCCCAGCCACTCCAATGGGTGCCGGGTTGGCAATAGAGATGGGCGCTACAATGGTAGAAGGGACAAGAGGCCCGTGGCAGATACACCGGCAGTTGTCGGTACGGAAGGAGGTTCCCATGCAGAGGCAACATTCTAGAAACCCGCACTCGTTGTAGACGAGGCTCCCCGACAGATCACGCTTGAGAAGCCGCTTGTTGCACACCACTTGAGGAATTCCGCGTTCTACCCGTCGGCGCTTCATGAAGAGTTGAACGTCTCGGTCGGTGATTTGACGTGTCTTTTCAAAGGCTTGGGGAACCGACGACGGAGGTGAAACGCGTGGGGGGCAATCGGCGGTGGGCGCTTCTTCGGGGAGGACCTCGTCCGCCTTGACGGGAAAAAGAGGGCTTTGGGGCTCGAAAAGGCTGGGAGAATCGAAGTCGTCGTCAAAGAGTGAGTCGGCAGCCAAGTCTGCCAAGTCCAAGTCATCCAGCGAGTTGTGCTGGGCATCGGATGGGTGATGGGGCGGTGACGGGAGGGTAGGAAGAGCGGCAAGAAGCTCCTCAGAAATAGGTGCTGAGGGTGCAGTGATGGGCTCTGCTTGCTTGGTGGTGAAGGTCTCAAGCTTGCTTTTGGGATCCATCGGCGATGGATTGGGCGAAGATGTTGTGTGCGGAGACGAAATTGAGTTCGGAGGTGTCGAAGGGTGCTGAGGGTCTTGGTCCTTGGGATGCGGGAAAATGTGATCCTTGGGGGACGGTTCGCTTGGTTTGCTGGGGCTTGTCTCCATTTCTTGCTTTTCGCTATTCATATTGAAAGGAAAGAGTGTGAAAGTAATTTTGGCAAAAATTGCAATTGGGAAAGAAATTTCTAAATTGAGAAAGAAGAATCTCGAACCCACTTCTTATTGGCCATGTGGTCAGAACGTTATCGGCCACAAACACTCAAGACCGTCTTGGGAGAAGAAGACGCAAAACCCTTAACTCCACTCGAAATTGGGTTGGCCAACATTTCTTCAAGGGGAACTATCGACACCCACCTTTTGTTTTACGGTCAGCCGGGAACAGGCAAGACTACGTCTGCCTTGGCGATTGCACGTCATATTTATGGAAAGGATGATGTGAAGACTTGGGTGATGGAATTGAATGCGTCTGATGAGCGAGGCATTGACGTTGTCAGGGGGCAGATTACTTCATTCTGTGAAACTGAAGCTCTCTTGACCCGCAGCGATCAAATCGTTCATCCTTACAAGCTCCTCATTCTTGACGAGGCTGACGCCATGACACCTGACGCCCAACGCGACTTGCGTCACATTATGGAAAAACACGCGACAACGGTCCGGTTCATTTTCATGTGCAATTTCTTGACCCAGATGCACCCGGCAATTCGATCGAGGTGTTTTATTTTCCGCTTCCCACCTCACCCACTCACAAAAGTCCTTGTCACCTTGGGACACGTTGCCACTGAAGAAGCAGTTGATGCTACACCTCCAGCCTTGGAAAGTGTGGCCCATGAATCGAAGGGAGACATGCGCAAAGCCATTCATCTTTTGCAGGCAGCTTGGATTTCCAAGTCTTCACTTTCTGCATTGACCCCTGAAGACGTTTACCACACCTTGGGAAAACCCTCACCCACGTTTTGGAAGGAGCTTTATGAAAACCCATTGCCCTCTCCTATGGTTCTTTGGGAGACCCATTTGGCTCATTTTCTTTTGGTTGACGTTTTTTATTCGTGGTGTGAATGGGTCAAAACCAACCATCCTCTTACATGGATTTCCATTGTGGGGAGAGTTGCCAAACTTGAGCAGAGGATTTTAGCAGAAGGTGGTTCTGGCATGCCCGTACATCGTTGGGCCTTTGTATCTCTTATGGCCACTGTGACTACCAAATAACAATCAAAAAACCATCGTTTTTATTTTTTTTTTGTTTAGAAGGATCCATTCAAAACCACCATGGGTTCATTTAGGCATCCGCCCATTTAGGCATCCGCCCAATCGTCAACCACACGGGTGGAGTGGATGACCACACGCGACTTGATCTTGCTGTCACCCTCAGTCTTGCCGTCACCCTTGGACCGGCCTCCACGCTTCTTCCGAGGAGCGGCGCCCACAGGAAGCTTGTGCTGGATGGGGGAAGACGGTGGCTTGGCGGGGCGGCTCAGGGACGACACGGGGTAAGTCGGCAGAGTCTTGCCGACCTTGAGAGCGTCGGCACAGTAGGTTGTTCCGCGGACGTAGTCCTGGGCAAGGTTGCGGCACCAGGCGCTACAGTACCACCCGTCCTCCCGCTGAGGTCCAGACGAAGACAGGATGATGTGGGACAGGTGTGGGAACACGGTGCGCATGCCCGTCGTGGAAGGGTGAGACTTGAGGCCACATGTGCAGCACGTCAAGAGACGCTGTCCAGTGTGGGGGTGCCACTCCTCGGGAACGGCTGGCCCCGAACCAAGCCAAGAGGGGATGTCCGGGAGCTCCTCTTGGTCCGTCCCGTTCCAACGGCGAATGACCGAGGGGGCCGGGTTACAGACGACGGTCCACCACCCACCAGGACGAACCAGGTACTCCTTCCCCGTGTCGGGGTCCTCCTCGTAGATGGCCCGCGAGAAGAAGGTGACAGCAGGCGCGCTTGCTAGCGAAGGGTCGTCCTTGGTGAGACGGGAGACTTGGCCAGTGTTGGAGTGCTTGGATGCGGAGGACATGGTTGATGAGGGAGAGAGGGAAAGGTGGTTGTGAAGCTCCTCGGTTGGCCAAGTTGAATATTTTCTTCTGCAAATCAAAGAAACTTCTTTGGATCTCTAAAAAGGCATAAATAAAAGACCACAACCCTTCCATTCTCCATATTCTCTCTACCATGCTAAGCCAAGGTTACGTCTGTGACTTGCCAAGTGGGGAAGGTGGGAAACCCAAGCGTCTTTATGTCACATCATCATCCGTCCCTCAAAACCCCTCCCTCCCACCCCCCGTCGTGCATGTGTGGTCTTCCCTCTTGGGTTCCGCCGCAAAAAAATCCTTGGCAAAAACTCTCATTGACACCTTTCCCACATTAACCCGTTTTCTCGAGGTCCCGTCAAGCCTATCTTCCTTGCCCCTCTCTATTGTTTCCCGTAACCTTGACGCCGTTCACGCAACCCTGGCCAAGCTTTTCCCCCTAGCCGAAGGAACACCAAGGGTTCTCGTTTACGGGCGGGATCCAACCGTGGCCTTGCCACCGGCTCCTTCTTCGTCTCTAGCCAAGTCTCTTGTGCTTTGGAGTCATTCCACAACAAGGCCACACGACATTCACCTAGTCGAGGTTCGTTTTGTCGAAGGGCCTGCATGGAAACTCGTTTCAAGTCTTGAGGATCTTGGTCCCCTTTATGATCCTGTCAAGCGACTCGCACATGACCTATCTCTCACCTTTGAAGCCGATTCTGCTCCTATGGGTGATTCGGTCACTTTCTACACACCGACACTCTCCTCTTTTGCCGCGGACTACTGTCGAACCGAAATTACCGAGCCATCGATTCTTCTCTCACCACCTTCACTACTCGCTGAGCCAGACTCTCCTCCTGCTTCTTCGCGCCTATACCACCTTCCCCCATCGTACTCCCTTACAAACAAGTCACACGTTGTATTTAGTTGGTTCATGCCGGCTCAGACATCTGCACCATCCCCCTTTCATCTCGCACTCGACGGCTGTCCGGTCCTACGTGAAGACGTTTTTCAAAAACTCGATCCCATCGTCTTTCTGAGGGAGATGCTCACCGCGCCCTCCCCTTGCTCAACATCTCACTTGGGCCACACTTACCGATTTATCGTCAGCGAGATTTGGGCTGCTTTTGCATCCTTTGTTGGGTCAGCGATTGCCTCGGAAACGATGGACACCTTCTCCTTGCAAGCCTCACAAACCGTCAACATGATGAGGGACAAGCTCAAACGCTTTGCAAAAGTTTGCACCGACGATAGTTTGGTGGAGCGTTTAACCAAGGCGGTTGACACGGCAAAGGAAGTGTGGTCTACTCTTGACGGGGTGTCTCTTCCCTTGGGGCCGATTCCTGAAGATGATTCTACAGAAGACGCCGAAGTTCCCCCAAGCCTTCTTCATGATATTGTCGGCTTGGCAGAAGAATGGTATGAGCGCCACTTGGATGGTCAAGCACCAGATGCTACTCCAGAAGCAAAACGTTGGACAAATTTTTGGAACTCTTGCACCTTTTCCGTCAACACAATTCGCCAGACGACGTCACGGGAACCTCTCTCCTTGCCTCCATCCCCCACCACCTTTTCACGGGGGCTCCGTCGGCAATATTCCTATGTTTCGTCAACCCACGTCCCCCCTCTTCCCCCATCCCTGATGTAATATAAATAACCCTTTTTATTCCATAAGCTCTTGGGCCTGTCGATTCAATTCACCGGTGAGGCCCCTATCCAATTCAATGTCTATAGAACCATCGTCATGGCACCTCATTGCCTCTTTAAAACCGTCCAAGGTAGAACGATCCAATGCTACCAAAACAATTTCCTTGACGGTTGACCCTTTACTTAAAGAAGTTGCATAGTGGCGAATAGCCTTCAAGGTAGCCCTTGCATCAAGGCCACTCACGACCAAAACGTATACCCGCGAATCACCTGCATGAGACGCCCGATTCAGCAGATCCTTTAGGCCTGTGTGTCTCCAGTAGCGTTGTAAGTCTTTTGGAATCTCTGTCATGTTTAGATTCTGAGCATCCATAAGAACATGGCTGCCGCTCCCTCTTGGGACACGGGCCAAGCCAAGCGTCACTTGGAGACTTCCTTCTCGTTTTGTGCAAGATGTTTTTGTCTCCCATCCGGACATTGCATCCTCTTCACCACTATCCTCCTGTCTTGGCACTTTGGGTGCTTGTCCCACACCTTGAAGAGGTGCTACTTGGCCCATGTCCAACACACCCTCTCCCTCTTTCCACAACAAAACCTCCCCCGGTTTTGCTCTTGACTTGAGAAAATTTTCCGTCTTTGCATTTTTCAAGGTGACCTCAACCTTGGAAGCAAGGACACTTGCGCCCCATATCGTCGGAGAATCATCACGAATAAAGACATAGGGTCCGTACCTCTCTTGACGAAGAATACATCCGTCCTCAAGAAGGCGCGAAAGCCTGTGTTTCATTCCCGTCAAACGAAAATCGTCAGCCAAGGAAGTCAAAGGGTCAATCCTTTCTGCTTGGCCAAGCTGAACCAACTCGAAATCCGACACATCAATTCCTCCAAAGGCAAATAGAGTTGCAAGGTTTGAGGCTACCCGTGCATCTTTTGACTCCCTTGCCCTGTCCAACAAATCAGCCACCTGGGTTGCCAAATCGCGTAGGACAGCGACATCCACAAACGCAGCTGGGGGTGTCACGGGTCCAGGTTGTAAGACATTCAATTTTGCCAATCTCGGCTGTGCCACTCCACACGCTTCAGCCGTAGATTTTAAATGAAAAACTTCACGGCTATATGGTGGCAACCACACCGTGTTTAGAAAAATAATTGCATCTTGAGCAACGGGGGCTAGACCTGAAAGAATGGAACGTGCAAGCGAAGGTCGAGGAAGGCCCTCCCAGGTTACACCAATAACGACTGACATTTTTTATTAGTCACCACACTTTCCATTCCCATCACAAAGTTGCCTGAAAGGTGAATTTGACGAATTATTTTACACCAAAAACTTTCTTAATCTTTTTTTCTTTACCGTTGATCTGCCGCCCTGCCCCATCTTCCCCGTCTCCCCCCACACAAGTGTTAAACGATGGAGAAACGTCGCCGCTCAGAAATCCAAGAACCCACAGAACTCCCACCAAGCCCCACAGCTGCAGACTGCATGGTTCTTCCTTCAACCCTCGGCGAACCTCCGCCATCTCCTTCCGCCATTGAAGCGCCTCGACCCGCAATTGAACCGCCTCGACCCGTCAAACCTCTAGGCCCTCCACCCAAGCCTTCACGCGAAACGGTTCACATCCTCAAGACATGTGCCAAGGCGGCCGCGACCAAGGTACCGACCGATCTTCCGCCTGGTGCCGAGATGCTCCTCAAGTGCAACCTTGGCTTCCCCATCGTTCCCCTCAAGGTCGGCAACGTCATGGCAAGTGCTTACTTTGCAAGAGGAGAGACGACTCCAGTCTTTGACCTCGTCCATCTGTCCACTTCTGTCCGCAATGGTGAGTACATGCCCAAGTATGGAACAAACAAGGGATTTCCGGCAGTCCTCTTGAAGATGCCCATCGTCGAGGGAAAACCGTGGACGACCTTTACCATTTTTGCCAAGGGTGTCGTCAACATTAACGGTGCCCTGCGTTCTGCCGACCACGCTTACAAGGCAGTCAAACGCATCCTTCTTCTTCTGCGGCGCTTCCACCGCGACCTCACTCTCACTACATGGAACATTACCAACGTCTACGCCACCGTTCAGATGCCCATCCAGATCCGTCTTGATCAGTTGTCTGGCCTAGCCTACGAAATCCAAAAGGCCAAACTGGAAGAGGACCACCCCCTGGTTCAACTCGTCCCCCAACTCTTCATTTCCTACAACCCAGAGGTATTTTCAGGTGCCAAGATTTGGTTCGAGCCTCGAAAGGACAGCTGGTCCAAGCGCGGACGCAACAAGGGACGCTACGCCTCCCTCTTTTCAACCGGCTACATCGTCTTGACTGGCAACAAGTCGGTTGCTGCTGCATGGGACGCCTACTTGACAATTCTTCGAATCCTCGGATGTTGCCCCTACATGTGGCGCCTGACCCCTCCCAAACCACCAGTAGCAGCAAAAACAAAAAAATCAAAAAAGAAATAAATTTTATTCACACTCCTTCATTACGCATGCGCTCTTGATACATAACTTGCTGCAAGAGGTTACCAACCTCCTTGGCATTCACCCCTGCTCCATCTGCCCCGGGACCACCTCCCACACCTTCAAACTCCAAAACGTCGTCTCCGTGTCCAATGTAGACGTGGGCCGTTTCACGCTTGCTCCGTTGGAGACGAAGAATGGCATGGTCAATCGTTCTTTGAGCCGCTTCTTTGTCGACCACTTCGTTATCCACCATTGTTGGGGGGTAGACGCCACGGAGCATGTGTGACGTCACTTTGCGGGTTTGCGACTGGCGCCACACTCGGTCACGTGCCTGGTCCTCCACAAACGGGTTGAACCAATTGTCCAAAAAGACAACTTGGTTGACAGGGTTCGCTTCGGTCCCCGTGATGGTGAGGCCGACACCTCCCGTTTGCAACTGAAGCAACATGGCCGGAAAAGTCGAGGGTGGTGCGGTCTTGAAAACATCCAAGAGCTTGGCACGCTGCTCAAGGTCAAGGCGCCCGTCAAACTTGAGGACTTGCATGTGACGACGAGAAAACATGTAGAGCTCAAAAAGGTCCATCATCGACGTCCACTGGGAGACGACCAAAGTCTTCAACCCGGCGGCTTGATTGGCGGCAATGATGTCGGCCGTCGCCGTAAACTTTGCCGACTCGTGGCGCATCAAGGCAGAGCCGGGGTCCGAGGGGCGCGGGGGTTCCGGTGTTGTCCTGTCTGACGCCTTCCACACAAGCCATGCAGTCTCCCTTGAGCAAAACCTCGACACGGCTTCTCGGCCCAAGGTTGCTCCGGGGTGAGTGGTCGCTTGGCGGAGGCGCAAAAGACGCAACAAGGCGGCAGCCCAAGCAGATTGACGTGCGCCCAAGTCCGGCGCAGCCATAAAAATCTTGTAGGCGTGGGCCGTGTTGTGGAGACAGTCCTCGTAGATGCGTTGCTCCAAGGAAGTGAGGATGACTTGGGTCTCCTCGGGCACAAGGGGCGGCAAGAGTGGGCCAAGAGTTGACTTTGGACGGCAAATCATGGCGACTTCTCGGAGACGCTTGACCATATCCGAACATCCGGCCTCAATTTCCTTGGTGTCTGGAGCCTTGGTTGGTCGCGGGTCAATCAAGGACAGGTAGGATGGAGACGCCCACTCAAAGGGTGAAAACCCGGCAAGAGCGAGTCGTGCGGCCAAGTCAGCAATCGAGTTGCAAATCGGCGAGGCCGTCATGACGACTCGAAAGAGGAACGGGTCACGGGTCAAGGCGTGAAGGGCCTGCCAAACACCAGAAGTCGTTGTGTAGGGTGCCTCGTCAATGAAGAGGGCGGCCAGAGGCAAACGGAAGAGAAACCCCTTGGCTTTCCAATGTGACTTGATGGCTGGATCCAGGGGTGCCGCAACGACCGGGATGTCTTTCAAATCCGTCTCCCAAACGGGTGAGGGTCCGCCAACAAAGAACACGTCGTCTCCAACCTTTGCCTCTGCCACGTCATCTCCAACTTTGGGTGTCGCCGCGCCACCTTTGCCGCGTCGTGTGGCAAGGACAGCTTCCTTGGATTTGTGTCGCAGGGCTTCAGTTGTCGCCCGACGCTCCATCTTGACCTTCTCTTTGGATCGCTTGACGTCAAGACTCTTTGGGTCACGTCGGTTAGACAAGTGGAAGATGCCGCCAGACTTGCGCATCCGTTCCAAGAGGGCCGTACGTGAAGGTGCTTGACGAAGAAGGCGGTTTCCACCAGTCATCTCCTTGGCACGCTTGGCAAGAAGATTCGGAATGTCTACACCAAACTTCTTCACCTTGGTCCGATCTCTCTTTCCCTTGGGAGATCTCAAGCCACCGTCCGAAACAAGGACGTGAGGTGTTGTCAAGATGTAGAGGGGGCAGCCACTCGCCGGTTTCCCACGCAAACTCTTGGCAAGTTTGTCACGTGAGGGGCCGTGGTAAATCATGACACGGTCAAGGTCAATGGACGTATGACTTGCCAGCTCTTGGCGCCAAACGACAAAGACACTCAGCGGACAAACAACCAAGACGGGTTGGCCAGCCTTGATGCGACGTGTCATGGCAAAGCCTTGAATCTCGCGGACGGCGAGTTGGACAGGTGGCGGCAAGGCGAGAATGGTCTCCTCTTCCAAAAAGGCGACAAATCGACAGACTTCAGCAAGACTAATTGTCTGGAGCGTCTTTCCCAAGCCGGTTGCGTCACTCTGCATGATGCCGAGTCCAAAGTTTTTGCCATAGTAGCCGTAGCCATCGGCGCGTTGGAGGTTTTCCTTGTGACCGGCGACCGTCCGGGACCATGATTGCTGGAGCAAGAGGCGTGCCAGGCCGTCTAGCTGGTAGGGGTAGAGCTTGGCCTTGATTCCAGCGGCTTGAACCAAGAAAGCCAGTACCTGGTGCACTTGGTTGCGGTGATCAGCGGTTGTGCTTGCTTCTGCAGCTGCGCTTGGTTCTCCAAGAGTCGCCATGAGGCAATGGTGAGAACTAAAGTGCGTTTGGTGTTTCAAACCTTGATTCAAATTCCTGAGTTGGGCTCTAAGAAATCAAACCCCTCAATTGAGTCATCACCCACACACCAAATTTAAAGAATATTGACTGAAAATACATTTTTCAAACTAACATCGCAAAATGGCAGCCGCATCTACGAGGTCCGGGTTGTCAAAGGAGAGGGCACGGGAAATGTCAGGCCAAGACGAGGATGGGGCACGGGCCAAAACTTCAGCCACGTTGGTGGGAAAGCCAAATGTCTTCAGGGCTCCAGACGTTGCCGCGACACTCGCAGATGAAATGTCGCCAGAACCACCAGATGTGGATGGCCTCACGGGCTCCCGCGTCTTTGGATCGTAGAGCAAAAAGTCATCGTTGAAGGGTAAAATCATCTTGGCGGCCATCTCGAGGGTGAGGTCTGGCATGTGGCTGACAGCATGAGCAACCGCGTCACATGGGCGTTTCCAGGAAGAAAACTCTTGCTTCGAGCTGGCACCGTGCCAAAGGGTAGCGCCGGCAGTCTTGGGGTTGGACGTTTGCCCCGTCATCATACGACCCCTTGACGGGGCAGTCTTCTTGAGCTTGCGTTTCTTGGTAGTGGTGTTCGAATCGCCCTCACCACGCTTTTGCTTCTTCATCTTGGAAGGAGTCTTGGGCTTTGCCTTTGACTTGCCACCTGTAGTCTTGCGGCCGCGGCGCGAGTAGGTAGACTTGTCCGGCGGGTACTCGTTCTTGCCCCAAATCTCGACAAGAGCCTCGTCAAAGGGCGTCTCACGTGACGAGTCGGCTGAAATCTTTTTCCAAACCGCGGCCCCCATCACACGCATGTTGCGTGCCGGGCCGGAAATCTCAACCTCTTCACCGTGACCATCCTCAGCTTCGGGGTCATAGTGGAAAACCTTGAACCGGGGCTGACCAAGACTGACGTCTTGTGGCTTTTGGTCTTTGTCAAAATTGACGACGGCGCCCGTCTCGTCGTCTCCCACCCGGAAGCCAACGAGGAAGGTAGTCACGGTTGGCAAGGTAATCTGTGGGCCGCCCTTGCCACCAATGATGCGGATGTGGGCCTTGAGATCTTCGCCGTTGTCCTCACTCTCAAGAAGCTCGACAGCCTTCATGATCAACTGGCGTGCCGAGTTGACAACAGTCTCCTCGTCAGTCAAGCTGTCAACAATGATGTAGGGGTTGCCCTTGAAGTTGCGGTGGTTGTCCGAGATGGATGCCTCAACCTTGTCAAGGGCTGCACGCCGAGCCTCTTGAACTCGCTTGACTTCCGGGTCGCCGCCGAGTGAAATGCCGTAGGATGCAAGAGATGGCTTTCCCTTGCCTTTGCCGCCCTTGCCTTTGCCGCCCTTGCCCTTGCCTTTCCCGACAACCGTCGTTGGAGTCGTGATGGCATCCACATCACCCTCTTCGTCATCCGGGGGAGACGCGCAGCGGGTAATGGGTCCCCTGTCTTTGCCCTTCCCATAACCTGTTGCCGGCTCAGAGTTCATGGCCGGCGGAAGAGTGGGTGGAAGAGGCGGCACAAAGTCTTCCTCGTCAGAGTCTTCCTCGTCAGAAGAAGAGTCGGCGTCAGAGACGGCCCGAGTCGGTTCGTCATCACCAAGACCGGCAGGAAAGGGAGGGAGAGAAGCCAAGCGCTCCATAGGAACACTCTTGCCTCCAATGGCTTGATCGGGAGTCGCTTGGTTTGAAGTCGCTTGGTCCATGGTAGGGTCGACAGAGAACAAAGACATCTTGTTGGAAAGTGGAGTGTGAACTTGGTTTGCTGAATTTTACAAGATTTTGATTTGAAATATCTTGGTCTTGGTTTCTTTTAACACCAAATGACTCTAGGTGAATATGATGAACTTGTGTGGATCGATGAACTTGTGTGGATCGATGATTTCGTTGGCTTGCGGTTACCCTCACCAGTCCCCAAACTATACTAGGGCTGAGGACAAATGAATTGATACTCGAAAATAAAGTTATGGCTCGACCCGACATAGTTTTGATTGACAAAAATACAGTGGTCTTTGACCACTACTGAAATGTCGGACGAGACCTAAAGATCGACGTAGTCGATCATTAATGATTGGGCAAAGCCCAATC
>Ga0180431_10007447_pt1 | contig 12749 bp, 9 predicted proteins | sample SS_ome_11_FD_132459 | JGI IMG/M metagenome (GOLD analysis project Ga0180431, IMG submission 132459) | Hypersaline lake sediment archaeal communities from the Salton Sea, California, USA - SS_1_MS_1 metaG | ecosystem: Environmental > Aquatic > Non-marine Saline and Alkaline > Hypersaline >... | reverse complement strand
CCGCCTGCCCCAATTTGGCCCTGTGCCCAACCTGTTTTGCCGAGAATAGCAGGCTGATTTCACGTGAGCTTCAGAAAGTAACTTTACTCCAGGCCATCTATCGTACTATATTGCAAGGGTTTAAGTAGCACTCGGCTGTCTAACGACCCACAGATTCTCTTGAAGAGGCAGAAAGAGAAGGGTTTGGGGCGGGATATGGAAGGGAGGGGCAGTGGGGGTTAAACACGCCTTTGACCGAACACGGTAACCGAATGAGGGGGATATGTATAATCTTGTTTCTTATCCCCCTGGATTCCCGCTTTCGCGGGAATGACAGTCTGAATCGCGGTATGGAGGTGGGGCTAGCGTGGCGGGGTCAGTCGCGTCGCCAGAAGGAGGGGACGAAGAGGCAGAGGATGACCATGACTTCGAGTCGGCCCAGGATCATGAGCAGGGCGAGGAGGAGTTTGGCCAGCGGGGTGAAGAAGAGGTAGTTTTCGGTGGCGCCGACCATGTTGAGGCCAGGGCCGATGTTGTTGAGGGTGGCGGCGACGGCGGAGAAGGCGGTTTCGAGGTCGAGTTGCCGTTCGGGGCCGACCTGGGCTTCGTTGTGGAGGACCATGAGCAGGATGGTGGCGACAAAGAAGATGACGAGGACGAGTCCGACGTAGGTACTGACGCTTCGCCGGAGGTCGTCGTCGAGGATTTTGCCGCCGATTTTGAGGGGGCGGACGACGCGGGGTCGGAACATACGTTCGCCTTCGAGCAGGGCGGTGCGTACGAAGAGCATGATGCGGATGACTTTGATGCCGCCGCCGGTGGAGCCGGCGGAGCCGCCGATGAACATGAGGACGATGAGGAGCCATCGTGAGAAGGTGGGCCAGGAGTTGAAGTCGTCGGTGCAGTAGCCGGTGGTGGTCATGATGGAGACGGTCTGGAAGGCGGCGGTGCGGAGGGCTTGTGGTGCGGGGTATCGGCTGGGGAGGTTGAGCATGAGGTCGGCGCTGACGAGGAGGATGGTGACGGCCAAGATGGCTAAATAGACCTGGAATTCTCTGTTTTTCACGACGGTTCGCCATTGGCCTCTCAGGAGGGCGGCGTAGAGGTTGAAGTTGGTGCCGGCAAGGACCATGAAGGCGATGATGGTGATTTCGATGCCGAGGCGGTTGTATTGGCCGATGGATGCGTTTAGGGTGCTAAAGCCTCCGGTGGCCATGGTTCCGAAGCTATGGCAGAGGGATTCGAAGATGTTGACGCCCTGGAGGAGCAGGCAGAGGACGTGGGTAGCGGAGATGGCGATGTAGATTTTCCAGAGTAGCAGTGCGGTCTGTCGGATGCGAGGTTGGATGGATTCGGCGAGTGGGCCGGGGACTTCGGAGCCGACGAGGAATTTGGCTCCGGCACCGGTTTGGCCGAGGACTGCGACGAAGAGGACGATGATTCCCATGCCGCCGAGCCAGTGTGTGAGGCTTCTCCAGAAGAGGATGGCGCGGGGGAGGTCCTGGGGTGCGGGAAAGACGCTGGCACCGGTGGTGGTGAAGCCGCTGACGCTTTCGAAGATACCGGCACAGGTAATGTCAAACCAGCCGTTGCAGTAGGGTATGAGGACTCCGGAGATGATGTAGGGGAGGGCTCCGAGGAGGCCGCAGAGGAGCCAACCAAGGGCGACGACGGCGATGGCTTCCTTTCGGTACATTTGTCCGATATCGTGGCGTGTGGTTTTGGGTCCGAGGCAGGCAGTTCCGGTGACGAGGCAGGTGATAATGGAGAACAGTATCGCCTGGAAGATGCCGTTGGAGGCGGGCAGGTCGCGGTCGAGCCAGGCCCAGAGCAGGCTACTGGCCATGCACGCGGCCATTAGAAGCAACAAGATTCCCAAATGCTTGATTACGAGTCTGTAATTCAAATGAGGTCTTTCGGCATGACTAAGAGGGGTTGGTCAAAGCCCCCCGACGATGATGCGGACCACCTTTTTGTGAAGTTCGGAGCGACAAATGACCAGGACGGTATCGCCGTGCTGGAAGAGGGTGTCGGCGCGGGGGAGTATGACATCGCGTCCTCGCTGGAGGGTAAGGACGAGGGTTTGGCCTGGCAGTTCAAGCTGTCGGAGCGTTTTGCCGACGCAGTTTTTTCCTTCTACGGTGAGTTCCAGTATTTCGGCTTGGCCGCCTTCGAGTCGAGCGAGGGTGGAGACTTTTCCTTTTCGTAGGACGGCGAGGATTTCGCGTGCCATGACGGCGCGGGGGCTGATGGCGCGGTCGATGCCGATTTTTTCCATGAGGTCGGCGTAGTCGGGTCGATGGATGAGGACGAGGACTTTCTTGGCGCCGAGGTTTTTGGCTTGAATGGCGCTCATGATGTTGGCTTCGTCGTTAGCGGTGGTGCTGATGAAGGCGTGGGCGTTGTCGATCCGTTCTTCTTTGAGGAAAGCGAGGTTGGTGCCGTCGCCGTGGAGGATGGTGGCGTTGGGCAGGACGGCGGCGAGGTGTTTGCATCGCTCGGCGCATCGTTCGATGATGGTGAGTCGGAACTCACGGCTTCGGAGTCTTCGGGCGAGGCTGAGGGTGGTGTGGCCTCCGCCCATGATGACGACTTTCTGGGTGCGGGGAGCTTCGGCCTCGAATCCGGCGCGGGCCTGCACGACCTGTTCGGTTTTACCGACGATGGTGATGAGATCGTCAGGTTCGACGTGGTCGGCGCCTTGGGGTATGATGAGGTTTTCGCCGCGGCAGATGCTGGCGATTCTGACCCCTTCAGGCAATTCGAGTTCGAGTAGAGGGATGTTGAGTAATCGAGCTCCGGCGTCGGCCTTGACCTGCTGCATTTCCAGTTCGCCGCGGGCAAAATGTTCGACGGCCAGGGAGGAGGGATTTCGGACGAAGGAGGCCAATTCGAGCGCGGCGAGCATTTCGGGGCTGACGAGTTCGTCGATGCCGAAGTGTTGCCGATAGGAGATTTTGGGGGCTTTGCGGTAGACGACCTCGTCAACGCGTGCCATGGCGCGTGCGGCGCCGAGTTTTCGGGCGACGGAGGCGCAGACGAGATTGGTTTCGTCATGGCCGGTGACGGCGACGAAGAGGTCGGCCTGTTGGATGCCGACGCGAGTGAGGACTTCGGTAGAGGCAGCGGAGCCGTAGACGACGTGGACATCGAGGTTGGTTTCGACGAGTCGGACCTTGTCCGGGTCGCTGTCGATGATGGTGACGTCGTTGCCATCGCGTGTGACCCGTTCGGCAATGTACCAGCCGACTTCACCGGCGCCGGCAATGATGACTTTCATGGATACATGTTCCCAGAGTCTGTAATTGTTGAGATTACCCACGCTGCCGCACGGGCATCACGTTACCCATGGTACTGTCGGAGGTTCCCATTGGAGGTGGTAGTCGCACCCAGCCAATTTTTGGTAATTTTACCCCATCAGGGCGGTCGTTACAACCGCTTTATAGATGCCTCTCAGGTGTAGGCGGAGGGGGCGTAGGGGGTTGCAGGGCCCGTTTGGCCAGCAGGTTGGAGAAGGTGTCGGTAGATTTTTGGCCTGTGAGGCCTTTTGTCCCGGGCGGCACGGAGCCGGAAGTTGGAATCGGTTTTTGACAGTGGGGTGTTGTCCGCATATGATGGCTGGCCATGGATTTTGACAAGGCAAGCAGGATACTGGTGACGTGTGGGCCGGGGTTGGCGCCGTGGTTGGAGGGGGAGCTGGGTGATTTGGGTTATGCGCGGTGCGGTGCGCACAAGGGGGGTGTGGAGCTGGAGGGGACGCTTGTTGACGCGATGCGGCTGAACCTGCATTTGCGGACGGCGTATAACGTGCTGTATCTGTTGAAGGCGTTTCGTTGCAACGGTCCGGACAGGCTGTATCGTGAGGTTGGAGCGATCGGGTGGGAGGACATCATATCGCCGGCGGGGTATTTGAGTGTGGTGTCGCGGGTGGATGATCCGTCGATCAAGAACACGATGTTTGCGAACCTGAAGGTGAAGGACGCGATCGTGGATCGGATTTACAAGCACACGAGGCGGCGGCCTGACTCGGGTAAGGATCGTCATCGGGTGGTGGTGAACCTTTATTGGAGCAAGGGGCGGGCATGGTTGTATTTGAACACGTCGGGGGTGAAGCTGTCGGATAGGGGTTATCGCAAGATGCCTTATAAGGCGCCGTTGCGAGAGTCGCTGGCGGCGGGGATCCTGATGGCGACGGGGTATGAGGGGCAGGGGCCTCTGGTGCTGCCGATGTGTGGAAGCGGGACGCTGGCGATCGAGGCGGCGTTGATGGGGCTGGCACGGTCGCCGGGGCTGTTGCGGGGCAATTTCGCGTTTATGCACGTGAAGGGGTTCGCCAAGGACGCCTGGCAGCAGTTGCGTCGGGAGGCGCGCAAGGAGGGGAGCAAGTCGCTTGGTGGGCGAATCATTGCGAGTGATATTTCGGAGGGTGCTATCGAGGCGGCCCGGAAGAACGCGTTGACGGCGGGGGTGGATCATCTGATCGATTTTGATGTGTGCGATTTTGCTGATACGGCGGCGCCGGAAGGGGAGGGCATCGTGCTGTTGAACCCGGAATATGGGGAGCGGCTGGGTCAGGAGAGCGAGCTGGAGGGGACGTATAAGCGGATCGGGGATTGGTTCAAGCAGAGCTGTACGGGGTACACGGGGTATATTTTCACGGGCAATCCGGCGTTGGCGAAGAAGGTGGGTCTGCGAACGAGCAGGCGGATAGAGTTTTACAATGGTGACATCGAGTGCCGGCTGTTGAAGTATGAATTGTACGCGGGCAGTGTCAAGGCGCGCCGGGAGGGCGGCGGTGAGGATAGCGTCAAGAACTCATGAAAGATGCGGGTTCAGCCCCTGCCAGTAGTGAGTTGGCGGCGGTTTGGGCAGGGTGTGCTAGGGTATTGACGGGTGGGCAGGCAGTTGTTATAAGTTGGAAGTGGTGGGCCGGTCAGGGAAGACTGGCGTTGATTGGCTGGGCAGAGGGCGGTGCAGCAGGCAAGGGGGTTGGGCACAAGTGAATAGCCGGAGGAGTGGCCGAGTGGTTTAAGGCGGCGGTCTTGAAAACCGCTGTACCGTAAGGTACCGGGGGTTCGAATCCCTCCTCCTCCGTTAGTTTGTGGGGGCACAATTGGGGGGGCATGTATATATGGGGCGGGTAAGGTTGGCAGGTATATGACGACACATCAGGTGCATTTTGAGCCGGACGGTCTGAAGGTGCGTGTACGGCACGGCAAGAGTCTGATGGAGGCGGCGCAGAGTGCGGGGATACCACTGACGAGTACGTGCGGGGGGGTGGGCACGTGTGGGAAGTGCCGGGTGGAGCTTCTGGATACGGGGGAGACGGTGCTGGCGTGTCAGTACAAGGTGGAGCAGGATGTGCGGGTGGGGGTGGGGGAGGAATCGCGATTTTTTGAACAGAAGATTCTGGAGGAAGGCATTGCCGGCGGGGGCGAGGTGGATCCGGTGGTGCGGAAGTGTCCGGTGCAATTGGCGGCTCCGAGTCTGGAGGATTTGCGAAGCGACGGTCGGCGGCTGGCGGAGACGCTGGTGGCGGACGGTTGCTGCCACCAGGGCTGCGCAGGAGCAAACGGGAGTACGGACGGCAACGGGGGCGAGGGTGTGGAGTTGACGCTGGCGGTGTTGCGGGCTTTGCCGAGAGTGCTTCGGGAGCATGATTTTTCGGTGACGGCGGTGTGTCATCGTCGGCGGGTGCTGGCGGTGGAGGGGGGCGATACGAGTGGCTCGTCGTATGGGGTGGCGGTGGATGTGGGGACGACGACGGTGGTGGCGAGCCTTGTGGATTTGCGTACGGGGCGGACACGGGCGGTGGCGTCGCAGGGGAATCCGCAGGTGGCGTACGGGGACGATGTGGTGAGCAGGATCCAGTATTGCGACGGGCACGGTGAGGGAGTGGCGGAGCTGGGCAAGCAGGTGGTGGCGTGTCTGAACGCGTTGGTTGAGGAGGTGTGCCAAGAGGCGGGCGTGGAACGGGAGGGGATCTATGAGGTGACCGTAGCGGGGAATGCGACGATGCAACATCTGGTGTTGGGGACGCCGGTGAATCAGATTGCCCAGGCGCCTTACGTGTCGGGATTTGCGGCGGGGGCGGACGTGTCGGCGGCGGCGGTGGGGTTGCGGATTCATGAGGCGGGGCGGTTGTACGTGATGCCGAGCGTGGCGGCGCATGTGGGCGGGGACACGGTGGCGGTGGCGTTGGCGACGGCGATGCGGCACTCGGCGGGGGTGAATGTGGCGTTGGATATCGGGACGAACGGGGAGTTGGTTGCGGGCAATACGGATCGGCTTTTATCGTGCAGTACGGCGGCGGGTCCGGCGTTCGAGGGGGCGCGGATTTTGTGCGGGATGCGTGGTGCGGCGGGGGCGATCGAGCGGGTGGCTATTCGCGCCGACGGCGCGGATGGCAGCGAGGTGGCGGTGGAGGTGATTGGGGGCGAGCAGGCGGCGGGGCTGTGCGGCAGCGGGCTGATCGACGCGGTAGCGGAGCTGCTGAAGGTGGGGGTGGTGGATTCATCGGGGCGGATGCTCAGTGCGGAGGAGTTGCCGGCGGGGCTGAATGGGACGTTGCAGGAGCGGCTGGTGGAGCATGAGGGGAAGCCGGCGTTCTTGCTGGTGGGGGCAGGGGAGAGTAAGCACGGGCGGGACATTGTGCTGACGCAGCGGGATATTCGTGAGGTGCAGTTAGCGACGGCGGCGATCCGGGCGGGGGTGGCGGTACTGTTGAAGGAGCTGGGGGTGGAGACCGCGGAGGTGGAGCGTTTGTATCTGGCGGGGGCGTTTGGGAATTATATTCGGCCGGCGAGTGGGCAGCGGATCGGGTTGCTGCCGGCGATGGCGGCGGAGCGGATCGTGCCGGTGGGTAATGCAGCCAGTGCGGGGGCGAAGGAGGTGCTGGTGAGCTGGGAGGCTCGGCGGCATGCGGAGGCGTTGTCGCGTCAGATCGAGTACGTGGAGCTGGCGAGTCGGGCGGACTTTCAGATGCTATTCAGTGAGCATATGTTTTTTCCGGAGGGGTGACGGACCAATATCCCTGCAGCGAGCAAAGAGTTGGGCATGGATAAGGCGACTTATCAGGCCTATATACCCTTGTGTACAAAATGCAGGAGAGCGCGCTGAAGCGTGAATTCTTACAGGCATGGGCGGTTGGAAGGATCCCCCGATTTTACATCGGGGGCTGGAATACAGAGGCCCCCCTACTCACTTAGGGGGATTCATGAGGCATGGGGGAATCGGGGGTTTGCTCTATACGGTTATTTGTCTTCGGGGGCAGGTAGGTTGTCTTTGAGGGGGACGGTTTCGATGGACCAGTCGGGGCCGGGGGCCTGGAGTTTGAATTCTTTTTCGGGGATTTTTTTGTCAATTTTGAGTTTGGTCCACTGGACAAGGGTGACTTCGTTGTCGGGCTGGGCGAAGCGGAGTTGGCGGGGCAGGTAGAGGTCGCGGGAGAACCAGAGTTCGAGGGTGGTGTATTCTTCGGCGAAGGTGCTCTTGGGTTTGGGCTTGAGGATGAGGTGGTGGGTGTCTTTGGGGTCTTTTTCGCAGGGTTTGACGAGTTCGATGTTGAATTCGGCAATGATGTCGGCTTTGCGGAGGGCAAAGGGCAGAGGGAAGGGGCCCTTGCCGAGGCGGAAGTCTTCGGGCTTGCGGGGAGTTCTGGCGATTTCCCACTTTTGGAGGAATTTGGTGCGTTCGTTGCGTCGGGTGAGCCAGAGGCCGTCGAAGGCGATGTCTTCGTTGGTTTTGACGGGTCGGGGCTTTTCGTCGTCTTCGAGGTCCTGCTGGAGGAAGTCGTCGAAGTGGATGCGGAAGCAGACGCGTTTTTCGTCGGCCTGGTAGTAGAGGCGGCCGGTCTGGACGGTGACAACGTCGAGGTCGAGTTGTTCCTGGCGGTACGCCATGTCGGCCTGGAAGGTTTTGAGGTTGGTGGAGTGTTGTTCGATGTTGTCGAGGAGCTTGTCGAGAGCGGGATCGAGGGGCTCTGGGGCAGGCTGAGCCTGCTGGGGGTTGGCTGGTGGGCTGTCCGGGGGATTGGGGGTATCGGCGGCGCAGGCCAGGGAGGCGGCGAGCAGTAGCGTTATGAGGATGTAAGGAGCGTGTGTTTTCATGGGGTGGTTCCTTTTATATATACCAAGCATTTAGTACACGGCTGCAATTTTACGCCTGCTCACGCAGGGGGCTTCACACGCGGGCATGACGCCCGTGACATAATTTTAGCGGCGTAGCGAAGGATGACAAGCAGGATGATAGCACACTGTATGATGAGTATATCGCGCAGACCGATGGCAAGGCAAGTGGCGGTGGCGGCGAGGATGGCGTAGCGGAGGGCTCGGCCAATGAAGGTGGCCAGGAAGTATCGGGGTCGGCTGTAGCGTCGGGAGATAGCGAGCCAGCGAACGAGGTCGATGGGGATAGGCAGGAAGTTGAAGGCGAGCATGAGGGCGAAGGGGCTCAGCTGGAAGTAGCGCAGGGCGGCCTGGTAGAAGCGGTTGGCGGTGTAGGAGGCAGAGCGGCCAAAGCGGAGGAGGAAGGTGATGAGGTAATACTCGTTAAGGTTGGCGATGGCGGTGCCGAGGGCGCCCAGGAGGGCGATGAGGGTGATAGTGGCGGCGGCGGCGAGGGTGTTGGCATGGGGCGAGGCGGCAGGAAAGAGGCGAACGGGGGCGTCGGGAGGTACAAAACGGATGGCGGGTGAGGCGAGAAGCATGACGAGCCAGGCGGTGGGTGCGGGGAAGAAGGTGCAGCAGAGGGCCATGTAGAAGAGGTAGAGCGCGGTAAGCCAGATGCGCCAGGAGAGGCCCGAGGGGTGGAGGTCGTAGTTGTGGAGGCTTTGGGTGGCGGTAAGGGCGAGTGCGGCGAGGAAGATGACGAAGAAGAGGAACCAGCGGCGCAGGGCCATTTTGTCGTCGGCATGGTGGCCTGCGTGGAGGAGAAATTGGAGTAGTTTTTTGTGCATGGTTAACCCGAAGGTCACGGAATATCCGGGTTGATGCGGCCATCGGTCATGTGCAGGATACGGTCGGCGGCCTGGGCGGCGGAGGGGGAGTGGGTGATCATGAGGACGGTGATGCCGTAGTCGCGGTTGATCTGGCGGAAGAGGTCGAGGACGTGTTGGGCGTTATGTGAGTCGAGGTTTCCGGTGGGTTCGTCGGCCATGAGGATGGCGGGGCGGTGCACAACGGCACGGGCGACGGCGATGCGTTGTTGCTCGCCGATGGAGAGTTGGCCGGGCTTGTGGTGGGCTTTGTGGGTCATCTCGACGTCGTCAAGGATGCGGTCGATCTGGCCGTCGATTTCGTGTCCCCGGATGCGTTCGGCGACGCAGATGTTTTGTCGAGCGGTAACGGTGGGCAGGAGGTTGAAGCGTTGGAAGACGAAGCCGATCTTTTTTCGGCGGAGTCGTGCGCGGCCGTTGGCTTTGATGTTGGAGACGTCGCGGCCGTCGATCCAGAGTTGGCCCGCAGTAGGGCTGAGCATGAGGCCGAGGATGTGCATGAGGGTGCTCTTGCCGCAGCCGGAAGGTCCCATAATGGCGACGAACTCGCCGGGTTGGAGGGCCAGGTCGATGTCAAAGAGGACGGGGACGTCGAGTCGGCCCTGGGAGAAGGTTTTGGCGATGCTTTTTGCCTGGAGCAGTGGTTGGGTCATGAGGGGGGTCACTCGAAATTAAGGGTTTCGACGGGGTCGTGTCGGAGGGCGAGGTAGGCGGGATAGAGGGCGCTGACGGCACCGCCGACGAGGGCGATAAGGACGGCACCCAGAGTCCAGGAGAGGCGTAGCTCGACGGTCATGAGGGGTTGGAAGGTCTGGATGATGTGTCTGACGAGGAAACTGAGGAGGACGCCGAGGGCAGCGCCGAAGGTGCAGATGAGGGTGGCTTCCTGGAGGGTCTGGGCAAGGATGTTGGCGGGGCCAGCACCGAGGCTTTGGAGAATAGCGATCTCTTTTTGCCTTTCGAGGACCATGGTGTACATGGTGACGAGGATGAAGAGGAAGCAGATGGCCAGGGCGATGACGCTGACGAGGGTCATGAAGGTGGTGAGGCCACGGAATTTGTCGGCGAGTTCCTGGTGGTAGTTGGCAACGAGGGTGGCGCTGCGGTGAGTGGCAGCTTCGATGGTTTCGCAGAGTTGGCCGAGCTGGTCGTTGGAGAGCGTGGGCTGGGCCTTGACGAAGAACATGTGGGCGGTGGGGGCGATGATGCCGCTGCTGGCGCGGAGGCGGTTGATGGGGGCGAAGACACGTCCGGCGACGCCGGTTTCGATGACACCGACGATATGGGCGTCACTGTTGCCATAGGCGATACGATCGCCGACGTGCAGTTGGGCGGCGTTGGCGAGACGTTGGTCGATGATGAGGGGCAGGTCCAGGGGTGGCGGCGCATTGGTTGAGCTCTGGTCGTCGATCTGGCTGGTGAGTTGCTGGGCGGCGTGGCGGGGAGAGTCGAGGTCGGCAAAGAGATGGCCTTGGAGGAGGCGTCGTTGTCCGGCAAAGGTAGCGAAGTGGTTGGGGTGGATGCCGAAGACGTTCTGGGAGAGGCCAGCAAGTTTCATACGGGCGAGGAAGACGGGGATGACGGTGTGTACGGCGGGCTGGCCTTGGATTTGAAGTTGTTGCAGGCGAGGTATTTCTTTTTCCCATAGTTTTCCGCCGCTCATGCTGGCCAGGTCGAAGTGCTGGTCGCGGACGACGATTTCGGCCTGAACGCTTTGCATCCGTTGGGAGATTTCGTCGAGGGTGCCGTTGCTGAGGCCTACCAGGACGAGCAGGAGCATAATGGCGATGGCGACCGCCAGGACGCTCAAGGCGCTGCGGACTTTGCGGTGGGTCAGATTGGCCAGGGCAAGGATCAACATTGCATTTACTTTTATTAGCAGGGGGCGGTAGGTGGTTGGGAGTCGTTTGGGCGAGTGTTTTGGGAGGCTTCTTTCTGGATGTCCTGCATTATTTTTGGCAGTTGTGTCAGCGAGGCTATCACGAAATCAGCGTGCTGCATGAAATCGCGGTGACTGGGGGAAGTAGCGAGCAGGACGGTGCGGGCACCGGCACGTCGTCCGGCGAGCAGGTCGAAGAGGTAGTCTCCGACGACGAGGGTATCGGCGGGGTCGACGGCGAAAGTGCGGCAGGCGTGCAGCACGGCGAAGGGATCGGGCTTGGCAGGGCCATCCTCTCGGGTGACGACGCAGTCGAAGGCCAGGTCGTGTTTGGCGCAGACGCGTTGGACGCTGTCGCGGCGGTTACGGGTGGCCGGGGCGAGGGGGCATTGACGTTGGCGGCAGTAGTCGACGACTTCGTGGACGCCGGGATTGAGCTGGGCATTAAGGGCGGCGTGCAGTTCGTGTTGATGGAGGATTTCTTCAGCGTGGCGGCGTTCCTGGGTTTTCATGCGTTGCATGGCTTCGAGGATGGGGCCGGGGGGCAATCCCATTTCGGCACGGATCTGGTCGAAGTCCAGGCAAGGACGTGTGATGGTGCCGTCGAGATCGAAGATAACCGCAGTAATAGCCATAGTGCAGGCATTGTAGGAGTGTAGGGTGTCCTCGTCAAGGCAAGTGCGTGCTTGACAGGCACAACTGTATGTAATATAGAATTTTACGATCAGCTGGGCGGCAGGCCGCTTCTTGCGGCGTGGTAAGGCGATTTTGGAGGTTACGTTTGCAGACAGAGGTCATCAGGGTAAAAGAGGGGCGTGGTGGAGCAGGTGGCTTGGCGCGTGCGCGGGAGGTGCTCGAGGCAGGTGGGCTGGTCGGGTTTCCCACCGAGACGGTATATGGTTTAGGGGCGAATGCGGCATGCGACGGGGCTTTGTCGCGTCTGGCGGCATTGAAGAACCGGCCTAAGGAGAAGCCTTTCACGCTGCATTTGGGGGACAAAGAGCAGGTAGGCCATTATGTGCCCGATATGCCACTGTTGGACCGGTGCTTTGTGCGCAAGGCGTTGCCGGGGCCTCTGACGGTGGTTTTTGAACTCAGCGTGAAGCAGTTGGAGCAGGTGGGGGAGCGTTTCGGGCCGGCCCAAGCGGAGGCACTTTACTATAAAGGCAGTATTGGCATACGTTTACCCGATGACGCGGCGGCGGCGGGATTGTTGTCGGGTTTGGGTTTTCCGGTAGTGGCGTCCAGCGCCAATTTGGCGGGCCAGCGGCCTCCGACGTCGGGGCAGGAGGTTCTGGAGCAGTTGGAGGGGCAGATTGAGGTGCTGGTGGATGGTGGTCCGACGCGTTTTTCACGGGCGTCAACAATCGTCCGGGTCAACGCTGAGGGGCTTTCGGTGCTTCGAGAGGGGGTTCTGGATGCTGGGGCGGTGCGTCGGATGCGTACGGTGCAGGTTTTGTGTGTGTGCACGGGCAACAGTTGCCGTAGTCCGATGGCAGAGGCGTTTTTTGGGCAGGCCTTGTCACAAAAGCTGGGCTGTTCGGTTGACCGTTTGGGAGAAAAAGGTTATAAGGTGTCATCAGCGGGCATGATGGCCTGGAGCGGTTCGCGAGCGTCGTCAGAGGCGGTTGCGTGCTGCCAGGAGGCGGGGCTGGACATCAGCGGGCACCGATCGAGGCCAGTGACGGAGGAGTTGCTTCGTCAGAGCGATTTTGTCTTTGTGATGGATCAATCGCACCTGGACGGCATTTTGGCGCTGGTTCCGGATTGCGGGTCGCGGGTGGCCTTTTTGAGTAACAAGGGTGCGATTACGGACCCGATAGGGCAGTCGTTGGCGGAATATCGCGGCTGTGCAGAGCGGATATTGGCCAGCGTGCGTGAGCGAGTTGAAGAAAT
>Ga0180431_10007446_pt1 | contig 12751 bp, 10 predicted proteins | sample SS_ome_11_FD_132459 | JGI IMG/M metagenome (GOLD analysis project Ga0180431, IMG submission 132459) | Hypersaline lake sediment archaeal communities from the Salton Sea, California, USA - SS_1_MS_1 metaG | ecosystem: Environmental > Aquatic > Non-marine Saline and Alkaline > Hypersaline >... | reverse complement strand
AGATAGTATGCCATGACACTGAAAAAACTACTCATTCTGCAGGTCATCTACGCCGTACTGGGCGTTGGCTATAATGTGGTCAGTTACCTGATCGTCTCCGGCGGCGGGCAGGCGCTGTCGGCCACCGTTCCCATCGTCGGCGGGGCGTTCATGCTCGGTTACTTTCTCGCCCTGATGCCCGGTTTTTTCAAAAAAGTCCTGCCCTACCGGATACTGATGGGGGCGGCGATCCTCATTTTCGGATACGGCGGCGTCGTGGTACATGTCCTGAACGCCGTCGGGGGGCGCATGGATATCTACAGCTCGGTGACCGCCTTCGTCCTGGCGGTGGGTATCAATGTATTCGGACTGATCTGGAATATCTGGGCCGTTACCGGAAAGTTTGCCGTCGACGGGGTGGAATAAGAGAAGACCAATGCTGTGGTGTGTGCTTGTGTTGAGAACACCGAAGAGGTCGAACCGACGGGATGGATGAAACACCATTGAAGAAAGAGACGCCCATCCCTCGTGACCAAAACAGGGCGGTCGTCAGGAGGGTGACGCTCATCGGTATGGCGGCGAATGTGCTCCTCGCCGCCCTGAAATTTGCAGGCGGCGTCATCGGGGGGAGCCAGGCGGTGGTGGCCGACGCGGTGCACAGCCTGTCGGACATGACCACCGATGTGGCGATCCTGATAGGGGTGAGCATCTGGGGGAAACCGGCCGACGACACTCATCCATACGGGCATCAAAGGCTGGAACCGATGGTAACCCTTGGCATTGGGATTGTACTCGCCGGCGTCGCCGCCGGGATACTTTATAATAGCGTGTCCACCATCACCGAGCCCCATGAAAAAGGTCCCGAGTGGATCGCGTTCTGGGCGGCCCTCGTCTCCATTGTCTCAAAAGAGGCGCTCTATCGCTGGACGGCGGCGGCGGGCAGAAAAATCAAGTCGATGTCGCTGGTGGCCAACGCCTGGCATCACCGCTCCGACGCCCTGAGCTCCATCCCCGCCGCCCTGGCGGTGGCCGGGGCGGCAGTGAAGCCCGCCTGGGCGGTGCTGGATCATATCGGCGCGGTGGTCGTGTCCGTCTTCATCTTCAAGGCGTCCTACGACATCGCCCGCCCCGCCTTCGATACCCTCATCGACCGGGGCGCGCCGAAAGATGTCATCCGGGAGATCGAGCGCATCGCCACAGAGACCTGGGGGGTGAGATCAGTTCACAAGATCAGGACGCGGTACATCAGCGGGGAGTCGGTGGCGGTGGACCTTCACATCACCGTCGACGAGGACCTCACCGTCCGGGACGGCCACGACATCTCCGAGGAGGTGAAGTGGAGGCTCATCGAGCAGGGTCCGGACGTCATCGACGTGGTGGTGCACCTGGAGCCGCATAACAGCGTGTGACGGGGAGAGAGACCGTGTTCACCGGCCCGCCGTTTCCCCGGAATGTTTGGGGGGGTATCCGGGGGGATATGTAAGATTGTATTGAATCGAACAATAATCCTCCTGTCCCTTCTCCCGCACGGGAATCCTAAAAATGTATCCGGCGTTCCGGCGGATCACCCTGCAAGTTCCGTCGTCGACGGGACGCGACTCCATTTCTTTCCATCAAACCGTATGCGTCCGGTTTGCCTCTCCCGACCTTTTTGACGGCACAGTCAGGCGGGGTTTTCGCTTTTACGTGGGTGACGGCCTCGATGCATACAACACCGCCTCGTCCCAATATGCTGAAATAAGGGACTTTTTCGGCAGCTCTCCCTTTTCGTTTTTCCTTTCATTTATCCGGAAGGTATTTTGGCTTGACTTGCATGGGACGATGGGATAACGTAATTGTTTATGGTATAAAATAGTGAAGAGAGTGAAAGCGGAACCGAAACGGCCGCTGGATTTCCCCGCCGCCGTTTCGTGTGGAGTGTGTATCAGTGGCTGAAGACAAGACGAAAAAGCAGAACAAAGAGATACCGGCGCAGGAGCAATCCGGGGAGTCCTACGAAAGCGACCTGATCCAGATCCGAAAGGAGAAGCGGGACGAGATCGCCGCGGCAGGAAGAATGGTCTATCCCAACGACTTCCGGCCCGGAAACACCGCCCGGCAGGTCATCGATGAGTGTGGCGATCTCTCCAAGGACGAGCTGGAAGAGACCCCCCGGGCATACTCCCTGGCGGGGCGGATTATGTCCAAGCGGGACTTCGGGAAGGCCGCCTTCGCCCACATCGAGGATGACGCCCATCGCATACAGGTCTTTTTTCAGAAGGACCGACTGGGGGAGGTATTCGCCGACACCAAGAAGCTGGACATCGGGGATATCATCGCGGTGGAGGGCGAGGCCTTTCGCACCAAGACCGACGAGCTGACGATCAACGTCCGCACCGTGCGGCTTTTGGTCAAGGGGCTTCGGCCCCTGCCGGAGAAATGGCACGGGCTGACGGACGTGGAGACCCGCTACCGTCGGCGCTACGTGGATCTGATGGTCAATCCGGACGTACGCACGGTCTTCGAGACCCGATCCCGGGTTATCACCGCCGTGAGGACGTTTTTCACGGACAGGGGATTCATAGAGGTGGAGACGCCCATGCTCCACCAGATTGTGGGCGGCGCCACCGCCCGGCCATTCATCACCCATCACAACACCCTGGACATGGATCTCTTCCTCCGCATCGCCCCGGAGCTGTACCTCAAGCGGCTCCTGGTGGGGGGGATGAACCGGGTGTTCGAGATAAACAAGAATTTCAGGAACGAGGGCATCTCCACCCAGCACAACCCGGAGTTCACGATGCTCGAGTTCTACCAGGCCTACGCGGCGTACGACGATCTGATGAGCCTCACCGAAGAGCTTTTCGCCTCCGTCGCCCGGGAGGTCACCGGCTCCGAGACCGTGGAGTACCAGGGGAAGACTCTCGATTTTTCGCCCCCCTGGGAGCGCATCACCATGTACGATGCGACGATCAACTACGGCGGCATAGACGAGGCGATCCTCGCCGACGAAAAGGAGATGCGGGCGAAGCTCACCGCCCTGGGCGTGGAGCCGGACCCGAAGTGGGGGTGGGGAAAGCTCCTGGTGGAGCTGTTCGAAAAAACCGCCGAGGACAACCTGGTGGGCCCGGTCTTCATCACCCGGTTTCCCACCGAGGTCTCCCCGCTGTCGCGCCTGTGCGACGACGACCCCGCATTCGTGGACCGGTTCGAGATGTATCTCTCCACGATGGAGGTGGCCAACGGCTTTTCCGAGCTGAACGACCCGGAGGACCAGGAGGCGCGGTTCATCAAGCAGCTGGAAGACGGGGACTTCGGCGAGGGGGTCCGGGAATACGACCGGGACTACATCCGCGCCTTGGAATACGGTATGCCCCCCGCCGCCGGCGAGGGCATCGGGATAGACCGGATGATCATGATCTTCACCGACTCCCCCTCCATCAGGGACGTCATCCTCTTTCCCCAGCTTCGCGAAAAGGACTCTGAATGAACTACGAGCTGCTCATCAGCAGGCGTCATCTCAGGGCGAAGCGAAAGAACGCCTTCATAAACATCATCACCGTCATCTCCGTCGGTGGCGTGGCCCTGGGGGTTGCGGCGCTGATCGTGGTGCTGGGAGTGATGACCGGCTACCAGGAGGACCTGCAGAAGAGAATCCTCGGGGCGTATTCGGACGTCATCGTCTTCACCGATATCTACGTCCCGATAAACTCTGACGATGTCCTCCACTACCGGGAGGCGATGGAGAAGATCGAGAAGATACCGGATGTGGTGGCGACGTCTCCCTTCATATTCAACCAGGTGATGCTCAGCAAGTCCGGTGGGGGGACCTCCGGCGCGATGCTCCGGGGGGTGGAGGCGGAAACGGCCCCCGCCGTGGTGGATATAGACGACTATATCGTCACCGGAAGCCTCGATGAGCTCACGGAGGTGGAGGGAGAGTACCCGGGGATCATCCTCGGCTCGGTATTGGCTGAAGAGCTCGAGGCCGGATACGGCGACGTGGTCTTCATGCTCTCCCCCGAGGGATCGGCCACACCCCTGGGCTTCGCCCCGAAGATACAGCGGTTCCGGGTGGTGGGGATTTTCGATTCGGGCATGTTCGATTTCGACTCCTCGTTCGCATTCATCGACCTGGCGGTCGCCCAGGACCTCTTAAATCTGGGTGATAGGGTCACCGGCATAGAGGTGAAGGTTCGGGACATCTACGACGCCAGGACCGTCAGTATATATATAGAGAGCATCCTGGGCATAACATTTCAGGCCAGGGACTGGATGGACATGAACAAGAACCTGTTCGCCGCACTCCAGATGCAGAAGGTGGCCCTTTCCATCATCCTCATCATGATCGTGCTCGTGGCGGCGTTCAACATCGTCTCCACACTCATTATGATGGTGATGGAAAAACAGAAAGAGATCGCCATACTCAAGTCCATCGGGGTGTCCAACGGCGGCATCATGCGCATATTTATATATGAGGGGCTGACCATCGGCGTGATCGGGACCGCCTTGGGCGTTCTGGTCGGCCTGGGACTCTCTTTTATACTGGAGCGATACAAGATCATCAGCCTCGATCCGAACGTCTATTTTCTCTCCTCGCTGCCGGTCAAGATCGTCGGCACGGACCTTTTAGCTGTCGCCCTGACTTCCATTTTTCTCTGTTTTCTGGCGACCCTGTATCCCGCATGGCGGGCTTCCCGGATGGATCCGGTCGAGGCGATGCGATATGAATAAATCCGCGTGGCTTCGAAGTCCGGTCGAATCCGTTCGGAACGAAGCGTATCGTCCCCTCGCACGTCGTGTGTTTCTCTATCGACATGCGGGGACGGTAATGATATGATTACTCAGCGATGTACCTATGAACTATGAGCTTCTCATCGGCCTCAGATACCTGAGGGCCAAGCGCAAACAGACCTTTATCTCCATCATCAGTGTCATCTCCATCGGCGGGGTGGCCCTGGGGGTGGCGGCGCTGATCGTGGTGATCTCCGTAATGGCCGGTTTCAAGGAAGACCTGCAGAGGAAGATCCTCGGCGCCTACTCCCACCTGATTGTCGAGTACGACCGGGATGCGGCGGGTGTGGACGAGCTGCCGCCATACCCGGAGCTGATAGCCTTTATCGAAGACGTCCCCGGCGCCGTCGCCGCGTCTCCCTATGTGTCCGGTCAGGTTATGCTCAAAGGGGATTTCGGCGTGTCCGGATCCGTCATCCGGGGCATCGACGCTGAGACCGCCCACGAGGTTCTCAGCCTGAGCGAATATGTCTCGCCGGAGGATCTTGCGCGACTCACCGGAGAGGGGGATGAGCTTCCCGGCATCATCGTGGGAGAGGAGCTGGCCCGGAACATGGGGGTCATCGAGGGAAACGAGGTTCTGATGCTGTCGCCCGAAGCCGCCATATCTCCCCTGGGGCTGGTCCCCCGGACGATGCGGTTTCGGGTGATCAGGCGGTTTAACTCCGGGCTCTATGAATTCGACGCCACGTCCGCCTTCATCGCCCTGGAGGAAGCCCAGGAGTTTTACAACATGGGCGATGCCGTGACCGGCGTCGAGGTGAAGGTAGAGGATATCTATCGGGTCGATCGGGTTACGGACGTGTTGGAAGAAGAGCTTGCCGGGGGCTTCGTTATCAAGGACTGGCAGGAGATGAACCAGAACCTGTTCGCAGCAATCAAGCTGGAGAAGCTTGCCATGTTCATCATACTGGTGATGATCGTGTTCGTGGCGACGTTCAACATCGTTTCCACCCTCATCATGATGGTTATGGAGAAGAACCGGGATATCGCCATTCTCAAGTCCATGGGCGCCACCGACCGGAGCATTATGAAGATATTCATGTACGAGGGATGCATCATCGGCATGTTCGGAACGCTCCTGGGGCTGATCAGCGGACTGCTGATCTGCGGCGCCCTGAAGCGATATGAGTTCATCAAGCTCGACCCGATCATGTTCTACATGACCACTCTGCCGGTGAAAATCGTCGTCAGCGATATAGTAATCATAACCGTCGCGTCGTGTATTCTCTGTTTCGTCGCCACGCTGTATCCGGCCTGGCGGGCGTCACGGCTCAATCCGGTGGAAGCGATTCGTTATGAATAGCCCAAAGAGGATGAAGGGGGATTCATATGACTGATATCAATAAATTGAAGCAAACGGGCATCCAGCAGATTGCAAAGGGAAACTGGAAGAAGGCTTTGAGTGAATTCGAAAAGGTGCTCGAGGTGGCTCCCAATGATACCTATGCCCTGCTCAAGGCGGGGGATTGTTACCACAAGCTGGGCAACGACGACGACGCCCTCAAGCGGTACGACCGGGCCGTCAGGATTCACACAAACGACGGCGACGTGGTCAAGGCCATCGCCGTCAACAAGCTGATGCTCAAGGTGAATCCGGATATCCCTCAGATCAACGCACGGCTCATGCAGCTGTATAACGAAAAGATCGCGAGCGATGAGGAGAAGTATCAGCAGCGCCCCTCGGGGCCGACGGTTTCCGCCGATGACGCCGATGACGGAGAAATGGCGTTCGAGAGCACCCATTACGAGGTTTCCGATGATGATTCGGCGGTATCCGGTGAAGACATGATGGACCTCATCGAGCCGTCGTCGCCGTCACAGAAATCGGAGTTATCCCTGGCGAACAAGGGCGGTGAAGAGAAGATCACGGTCGATTCGGGCTCGTCGGAAGGGAGTATGCTGGACCTCATCGAGCCGTCGTCGCCGTCACAGAAGTCGGAATTCTCCCAGATGAGAAGGCGTGAGTCGGGGGAAGGAGAGGTCGTTCGGACCGAGGCCTGGGAGGAGGTGCAACCGAAAAAGAAGATCAAGGCGCCCCGCACCGAGCTCTTCAGCGAGCTGTCCCAGGAGGAATTCCTGGACGTGGTGGATCGTATCAACCAGATCGATTTTCCCGCCGGGAGCATGATCATCAGGGAGGGCGAGCTGGGAGATTCCATCTTCATCATCGCGTCGGGGGAAGTCAGCATCTTTCGAAACGACAAAAACGGCAACGAGATGTGGATAACCAACCTGGAGGAGGGGAGCTTCTTCGGCGAATTCGGCTTCTTCGCCGAATCCAGGCGACACGCCTCCGTCCGGGCGGTTGAGGATACGATGCTGTTGGAGCTGACCACGAAGGACATCGCGATTATCGTCGAAAAACACCCCCGGGTGACACAGATCATGTTTGAATTCTACAAGCGGCGTGTGCTGGACAACCTGGTGGCGATATCACCGATGTTCTCCGTTCTCAACCGGGAAGAGCGCCTGGAGCTGGTCGATACATTCGTCCCGAGATCCTTCAAGCAGGGCACGGTCATCATGAAGGAGGGTCATCCGGGAGACGACATGTACTTCATCCAGAAGGGGCAGGTAAAGGCCTCGGTGATGCGGGACGGCAAGGAAATAATGATCGCCACCCTTGCCGCCGGAGATTTTTTCGGCGAATATGCCACCATCACCGGGAAAAACAGGATCGCCACCGTTGAGACCCTGACCGATGTCAACCTTGCGAGGCTTCATCGGGAGACGGTTAAGAAAATCATCGTCGTCCATCCCGAGATCAAGGATGTCCTGCGGAAATATATCAAAGAGAGGGTGCAGATGGTTCTCTCGACCATTGCCCAGTACAAGCACAGAAAGGACGTATCCGGGATGATCTGAGTCTCCCCCGACGAACCGGGTGGATGTGCGGTCGGTTTTAAGGAGCGAGCGATCGAGTCGTGGACGCCCCGTGCGTTTCAGATATATGATGTCCGTCTCCGGATGGATTGATACTATCGTTCGATAGATGAACTAAAAGGAGTCGTTGGTATGAGCGACATGAGAAAAAAAATTGCGTCGTTGAAGGACGAAGCGGCGGCTTTCATGAAGAAGGGGAATATGGAGAAGGCCATCAAGGCGTACACGGAGGTGCTGCGGGTTTCCCCGAAGGAGCCCCACGTGATCATGAAAATCGGCGATTGTTATATAAAGATGAAAGACTCGAAAAACGCCATGAAGTTTTATAACAGGGCTGCAGACATCTATGAAAAAGAGGGATTCGTCGTCAAGGCCATTGCGGTTATCAAGCTGATGCTGAAACACATGCCGAATTCACCGGAGTTGATGTATCGTCTCTCCACCCTCTACGAGGACCGCATCAACGTGCAGAAGCCGGAGCTGAAGATCCGGGAATTCAGCGATGAGGTGATTGAAGACGCCGAGATCGTGGAGGAGGAAAAGCCCATCGCCCGCATCGCCCTATTTTCCGACTTCAACCAGTCGGAGTTCATGGCGGTCATGGAAAAGCTGCGCCACATCGATGTGGGGCCGGATGAGGTAATCATCAGCCAGGAGGACTCCGGGAAGTCGATCTTCGTCATCGCCTCCGGCGAGGTCGGTGTCTATCGGGAGGATGACGCGGGGAACGATATCTGGGTGACGAACCTGCACGACGGAGATTTTTTCGGTGAGTTCGGCTTCTTTTCCGAGTCGAAGCGGAACGCAACCGTGAAATCCATCAAGGAGACGACCCTCCTGGAGCTGACCAAGGAGGATGTGGACGTGTTGATCAACGATCACCCCCACATCAGGGAGGTTCTCTTCAAGTTTTACAAAGAGCGGGTCCTGGACATACTGCTTGCGGTATCACCGATATTTTCCGTTCTTCCGCCGGAGAGGCGTCGGGAGCTGGTGGCGAAGTTCACATCCAGCTTTCTCAGACAGGGGGAGTTTATCGTCACCGAGGGAGAAGTCGGCGACCAGATGTATATCATACAGACCGGCGATGTGGAGATGGTCACGGAGCGGGAGGGGGAGAAAATCATACTGGCCCGATTGAAGGCGGGGGATTTTTTCGGAGAGGTATCGCTTCTCACCGGCAAGCCGCGAACGGCCACCGCCGTGGCCACAAGCGACGTGCGTCTTGCATCCATCACCAGGGATGATATCCGCGGTGTCGTCAAGGAGTACCCGGAGATTCTTGAAACCATCAAGAAACACGTGAAGTTGAGGATGGAGGATACCATATCCACCATCATGGAATACAAGAACCGCAGGGATGAAACAGGACTCCTGTGAGCCGGGGGCGCCCGGCCGGGGAAGTGGATGAGACGTATGTTGTGGTGATAGCCCGAAACCGGAGAGACATCTCAGAACGGTGGTGAACTGCACCGATGAGCAAGAAAAAAGATTTATCGGCCTCGCTGAAGGCCTCGGCGGAAAAACACATGGCCAAGGGCCAGTGGGAAAAGGCGCTGGGAGAGTATCGGGACATTATAAAGCTTCAGCCCGATGATGTCCGCAGCATCCTGAAGGCGGGAGATTGCGCCCGGAAGCTCGACAGAACGGCGGACGCTCTGAACTACTATGATCAGGCCGCAAAGCTCTTCGAGGCCGAGGGATTTGTCGTCAAGGCCATCGCCGTCAACAAGGTGATGCTCGGCATGGAGCCGGAGCTGGAGCATGTCCAGGAGCGTCTCTCGAAGCTCTATGAGGCCAGGATAAAGGACGAGGGGGCACTCCCCGGGGCGGCGGGCAAAAAGCCCACCGCCGGCGACACGGAGGAGCCCTACCCCCGCACCGAGCTTTTTTCGGACCTGTCCCACGATGAATTTATTGCGGTGATGAAAAAGATGGAGCCCATTGAGGTTCCCCCCGATACACTGATCCTCTCTGAGGGCGATCCGGGGGATTCTCTCTTTATCATCGCGTCCGGGGAGGTGAAGATATTTCGGGAGGATCATGCGGGTGGGGAAATCTGGATTGCGAACCTGGGGGAGGGAGAGTTCTTCGGCGAATTCGGGTTTTTTTCCGAAGCCAGGCGGTCGGCGTCGGTGAGGGCCCAGGTGGAGACAACGCTCCTGGAAATCTCAAAGGAGCGCATGGACTCGATACTCTCGGAGAAGCCCAGGATCAAGGACGTCCTGTTTCGATTTTACAAGAGACGCGTTCTCGATACGCTCCTCGCCATTTCGCCGATCTTTTCCTCTATTCCCGCAGAAGAGCGGGCGATCCTTGTGGAGGCGTTCAGATACGGCTCGGTGAAGGCGGGGAATGTGATCGTGTCCGAAGGAGACCCGGGCGATCGCATGTTTTTCATCCAATCGGGAGAGGTGCAGGTCTATACGGATAAAAACGGCGACAGGATTCATCTTGCCTCTCTCTTTGAGGGGGATTTTTTCGGCGAGGTGGCGGTCATTACCGGGAAGCCGAGAACGGCGACGGTTATGGCGGTGACGGACGTCCAGCTTGCCGAGATAAAGAGAAAGAGCCTTATGGATGTTGTTGAGGGACATCCTCGAATCAGTGAAGCCATCGAGCGCTTCATCCACATGCGGGTTGAGAATACGATATCCGCGATTATGGAATACAGAAACAGAAAGAGCGAAAGCGGGTTGATTTAGCAGTATGAAACTCATGCAGGCAATCGATATTTACAAGACCTACGCCAGCGACGGCAAGCGCGTTGAAGTGCTCAAGGGACTGGACCTTTCCATTAAAAAGGGCGAGGTGGTCAACATTCTCGGCGCCTCGGGAGTGGGGAAGTCGACGCTGCTCCACATCCTGGGCGCGCTGGATCGTCCCTCCGGGGGGCAGGTCATCCACGACGGGGTCGACATCTTCAGACTCTCGGACCGGGAGCTAGCGGCGTTTCGGAACAGGAAGATAGGATTTGTTTTCCAGTTCCATCACCTGCTCCCTGAATTCACAGCCCTGGAAAACGTGATGATGCCGTGTCTTGTGGCCGGGTGGTCCAAGACGAAGGCGGCTTCCGCCGCCGAAGAGGTGCTGGGGAACCTGGGTCTTTCGGGACGGCTGCTTCACAAGCCGGGAGAGCTGTCCGGGGGAGAGCAGCAGCGGGTGGCCGTCGCCCGGGCGATCGTACTCGAGCCGGACCTGGTTTTGGCCGATGAACCCACCGGCAACCTTGACACCAAAACGAGCGAGGAGGTTCACCAGATGCTCATGACGCTGAACACCGAGAGGCGGATCACGATGATTATCGTGACCCACAACCTGACCATGGCGAACCTCCGGGGCAGAAATCTGAAGCTTGTCGGCGGTGCGTTGACTGATGCATAGTATGAATTAAGAGAAACCCCGGGGAGGTTTTTTTTCTTTACATACAGAAACTGTTTTACTATAATGAGCGGGCTCTTTATGGTGACCGGTATCTTATGCCATACATATGGAGGACATAATGGCTAAAAAAGTCCTTTTTTATTTTTTAATCGCATCTTTTCTGGGGGTGACCCTTTGCACACCGGTGTTCGCCGCCCAGAAGAATGTGAAGATTGCGGTACTTCCCTTTTCCATCTATTCCGCCGAAGATCTCACGGATTACGAGACCGACGTGGCGGATGTGCTGCTCTCCGCCCTTGCGTATCATGAGGACATCGTTCCCATTGATACGGCGAAGGTGGCCGAAGCGGTGGGTGATGTGCGTCCCGAAGAGATGGACGAAGATTTCGCCCGCACCATCGGCAGGAAGCTCGGCGCCAAATATGTGGTTCTGGGAAGCATGACGAAGGTGGGGGAAACCATCAGTCTTGACGCCCGATTGATAGAGGTCGCCTCGAGGGCGGAGCCGGAGCGTTTCTATATTGAGACCTACGGCATTTCAACCGTTCTCGACAGAGTCGGTGATCTGGCAAAACGCATCAATGAGAAGATTTTCGTCGACCAGATTATCGTGAAGGTGACCATCCGGGGCAATAATCGCCTTGCCGATGAAGACATCATCGGAACTATCCAGAGCCGTGAAGGAACGCTTCCCTATGAGCGTTTCCTGGCTGAAGACGTAAAGGCCATCACCCAAATGGGATACTTCGAAAGCGTCGAGGTGGAGACATTTGCGGTTGCCGGCGGCACCGAGGTTGTCTTTACGGTAAAAGAGCGGGAGCTGGTTCGGGAGGTTCGGATAAACGGTGCGAAAAAAGTTGACGTAGATGACATTTTCGAAGCCATCTCTATTTCACCGCCGGAAGTACTCAGTACCCGTGAGCTCAAGGAAAGCATCGAGGCGATCAAGGACCTCTATGCCGAGAAGCAGTACCACGCGGCTGAAGTGGATTACGTCATCGAGAACATTACCGAGGATGAGATACTGATTGACTTCAACATCGTCGAAGGTCGAAAGATGATGGTCAAGAAGGTCGAATTTATCGGGAATGACAGGATTTCCGATAGGACCCTGATGTCGGGCCTGGGCAACAAGGAAAAGGGGTGGATCTGGTGGTTTACCGATCGCGGCCGATACAACAAGAACGAGATTGACAATGATGTCGATCGTGTCACCGCCGTGTACTATGATCACGGGTATCTCGAGGCGACGGTTGAGCCGGCGGAAGTCGAGATGAAAGATAACGGCATCTATATCACGTATCGCGTGAGCGAGGGTGAAAAATATGAAGTCAGCAGTGTGGACATCTCGGGTGACCTGATCGTGGCCAAAGAAGACCTGATGAAAAATCTGGAGGTGAAATCTGGCCGGACGTTTTCCCGGGAAGAGCTGGTGATGGACCTGGAATACCTGACCAGGGAATATGAAAACGAGGGGTACGCCCTTGTGGATATCCAGCCCCAGACCGATCTTGACACATCCAACTACACCGTTGCGCTGAACTACTACATCGTCAAGGGGAAAAAGACATACTTCGAGCGGATCAATATATCCGGAAACGTCAAGACCCTCGACAAGGTTATCCGTCGTGAGCTGAGATTCTCCGAAGGCGATCTCTTCAACGGGGATGATCTGGAGCGAAGCCAGGAGCGGGTTCAGAACCTCGGGTACTTCGAGGAAGTAAACTTT
>Ga0180431_10007445_pt1 | contig 12751 bp, 9 predicted proteins | sample SS_ome_11_FD_132459 | JGI IMG/M metagenome (GOLD analysis project Ga0180431, IMG submission 132459) | Hypersaline lake sediment archaeal communities from the Salton Sea, California, USA - SS_1_MS_1 metaG | ecosystem: Environmental > Aquatic > Non-marine Saline and Alkaline > Hypersaline >... | reverse complement strand
TACGCCTCGTACGAGACGGCGGTCGAGGCGATGCGCGAGGGCGCGCTCGAGTACGTGATGAAGCCGTTCAAGCGCGACGAGATCCTGCTCAAGGTCAAGCTCGGGCTGCAGCAGCGGGCAATTCTCGACGAGAACCGGATGCTCAAGCGCGAGATCGCGGGCCGCTACGATTTCGGCAATATCGTGGGCACGAGCAAGCCCATGGAGCAGATCTACCGCCTGATTGAGAAGGTGGCGCCCACGGACTCGACGGTGCTCATCATGGGCGAGAGCGGCACGGGCAAGGAGCTTGTGGCGCGGGCGCTGCACTACAACAGCGCCCGGCGCGAGCGGGCGTTCTGCGCGGTCAACTGCGGCGCGCTGCCCGAATCGCTTTTGGAGAGCGAGTTGTTCGGCCACGTGCGGGGCTCGTTCACGGGGGCGCACGCCGACAAGGAGGGGCTGTTCGAGGCGGCGAACAAGGGCACGATCCTGCTCGACGAGATCGGCACGATGAGCCCGGCGATGCAGATGAAGCTGCTGCGCGTGCTGCAGGAGCGCGAGATCAAGCGCGTCGGCTCGACCGAGGTGACGCACGTGGACGTGCGCGTGATCGCCGCCACCAACGAGGACCTGGCCGAGCGGGTCAAGCAGGGCGAGTTCCGCGAGGACCTCTACTACCGGCTCAGCGTGATCCCGATGGAGATCCCGGCGCTGCGCGAGCGGCGCGAGGACGTGCCGCTGCTCGTGCGCCATTTCCTCGAGCAGCGGCGCGAGCGCTTCGGCGTCGAGACGACGATTGACGACGAGGCGATGTTCGTGCTCGAGAGCTACGAGTGGCCCGGCAACGTGCGCGAGCTCGAGAACGTGATCGAGCGGGCGGCCACGCTCTGCGACGGCACGCGGATCACGGTGGCCGACCTGCCCGAGCGGCTCCTCGAGGGCCACGACCTGAAGCTGGTGGGCGACCGGACGCTCAAATCCGTCACGCGCGACACGCAGCGGCGCCATATCGCGCGGGTGCTGCGCGAGACGAACGGCGACAAGAAGGCGGCCGCGGAGCGGTTGGCCATCAGCGTGCCGTCGCTGTACCGCAAGCTCGATGAGCTGCAGCTCAAGGAGAGCTGAGGCGGACGCGGCGGAAGTGGAGGGGAGACGCGTTCTTCTTTCTGCGAGTCAGACCGCGGCTGCCTGAGCAGGCATGTCATCCCACGTTCGGCCCTCAAGTCTTCTCCCTGCCTTTTTCTTGTTTGGGCCTCCCCATTGCTTGAAGAAGAACGGGACCTGCGATTCTTGGCACTGATTCCGGATATCGATCACCCAGGAGGGATCCATCGGACGTGCCTTGGGGCCAGACTCGCCGCCGACAATGACCCAGTCGATGCCTTCGAGGTCGAGTCCGCTCAAAGGGCCGAGGAGTGGTTCGAGAGACAGGAATTTCACGAGTGCCCCGGTTTCTCGCAGATGGTCAGCCCGATAGCGATGGTCTTGGTTCTCGATACTGACACCCATCCAGATATGCGGCTTCCACGGCAACTGGGAACTCAGCTCGAGCAAGCGGCGGGACCTCTTTGTCAGGATTTGAAAGCGGTGCCAGCTTGCCTCGTGCATGACACCGAAGACACGGCGGACAAACTCAGCGGGGACCTTCTCGTGGAATAGGTCGCTCATCGAGTTGACGAAGATGGTCTGCGGTTTCCGCCACCTGAGCGGCAGATGCAGCGCGTGCTCGTGCACGGTGACGTTGAAGCCCCGAGCGTAGTTGGGCTGGCCCATCGCTTGGAGGCGTTTTGCCATTCGCTCGGCGTAGCAGTGCTTGCAGCCAGGGCTGATCTTCGTGCACCCCGTGACAGGGTTCCACGTCGATTCCGTCCATTCGATGGATGAATTGGAGGCCACTATTCCATCCCTCGGCCGCCGTGCTTCCTGAAGATGTCCCCTACGATTTTCTGCGCCACGGGCTTCTGCGAGGCAAAGAAGAGGTAGTACAAGATCGTGCCCACAGAGTTCCGCATGGCGAGAGGCTTCGGAACGTAGTCAAAGCCCGCCACGCTTCCCAATCGCGCACGAAAGACTTCCACGACTGCCTCGGTCGGTTCCTTCTTCAATAGCTTGTCGAAGAGGTCTTGTTCCTCTGTATACGCAGCATCTCGCCAGGACTCGTCGCCCCAGAAGTGGTTCATACGCTCAATCTGTCCGGTTGGAACGTCCTCAGGTCTGCTCCAAAGAACGTTTCTATTCATGTCAAGAACAGGGAAGTTCAGGAACAAGTCAATACTTTTCATGCGTCCGGCAGTCTCGATTACTTCCCAGTTGAGGTGAAGACCGTATGGGTCAAGCAAGCAGAGAGCTCGACGGTAGTCTTCGTACTGGGCTCGAGGAAACACCGTGTCAAGGAGAATGGGGTTGCAGTCGCCCTCGTAGATGCAGATGTCTTGTCGATCGCCTGCCACCCCCCTTAGTTCCGCGACCTTCTTGGCGTCAAGGTCAATGAAGTGATACTCGCGAAAGCACGGATTCACCCAGAGCGCATTCACGGGGCTTCCCGGCACGAATTCACCCGTTCTTCGGGAGATGTGTATGCCTGCACCGGCGAAGGCGTCGATATAGATGTGGTAGAGGTTCGGCTTAGCGGAAAGAATCCTGGAGTATGCGGAGGCGTATTTCCTGACGATATCCAGTTTGATCTCCGACCAGGGGCCAATTTCATCAGGTTGGAACGACAGGCCCTGGGCCACGTCTCACGACCTCCTCATGCGACACAACATTCTCTCACATGATCGCCGTCGTGAACAAGGCGCTTTATGCACACCAAGTCACGCCTGTGGCGAGCGGCGGGCGGGGAGCATAAGGGCGACCAGCGCGGCGACGGCGGCGATGGAGAGGATGGCGCCGTACCTGAACGAGCGGGGATTGTATTTGAACACGACTTCGTTGTCGGCGGGGCCGACGAAGAGGCCGCGGAAGGTGCCGTTGACGCGGTAGATGGGCCGTGTCTCGCCGTTGACCCACGCTTGCCAGCCGGGGTAGTAGCAGTCGTTGAGCACGAGGAGGCCGCGGGCTGCGTCGGGGAGTTCCACCGTGACCGAGTGAGGGCCGTACTGCGTGATCGTGGCGGCGGCGACGGGGACGGGCTCCTCTTGCTCCGCCGGCTCGATGTCTCTCGCCTTGCCGGGCTCGATGACGACGGTGCTTTGCCAAGGGAAGTCGTCTTGGGCGAGCATGTCGAGGGCTTCGCCCGGGGAAGCGGCCGTGCGCCACCAGCGGCTGACGTAGGCGTGCGGCAGGGCGCCGTTGTTTTCGTAGAGGGGGCCCTGTTCATCGGCGAGGGTGAGGTCCACTTCTCCGGAAGCGGGCGGCGTCCAAGCGGGGTACACCCAGAGGTATCGTATGCCGGCGATGGAGCAGAGCCTCAGGTCGGGGTCGCGCCCCGAGGTGCGGAGTCGCGCCAGGAAGTCGGCGTAGGGTGCATAGGTGACTGCGTCGTAGAGCCTGGGATCCTGGATGGCGTAGACGGTGAGGATGTTGCGTTCGATGGTGGCCGGCATCGGCAAGACGCGTGTGGGTGATGGCTTGGCCTGAAGGAGTCGGGTGACCGGCGTGTCGGGGTAGAGGCTTCCGGGATCGGCGAATGGGTTATAGCCGAACTGGATAAGGAAGAGGTCGGCGGCGGCCAGGCACACGAGCCCTGCGCACAGCACGGTGCGGAGGCGCTCCTTGAGGGCGGGGAAGGCGGCAATCGTGAACCACGGGGCCAGGAACAGCAGGAAATGCAGCAGTTGCCTGCGCCCGTACCCGGGGATCCAGTCGTAGGGGTTCTTGGCGAAGCGCTTGAGGTAGTCGTTCGCTGCCACCGAGACGAAGAGAAGAGCGATGAACGCGAGCCAGATGATCTCCGGCACGGACAGCTTCCTGGTTCTGAGCAGATGCTCGAGCGCCAGCGCGCCCATCGCGGCGCCGGCGAAGCAGTACACGAGCAGGAGCCGCTTATTGGCCGCCAGCTCGAAGAGCGGCAGCTTGCCCAGGGTGTTTGTCACCAGCGGGACCCTGAGGATAAAGCCGAGACTGAGAAGCTGGAGGAGGCAGAGCGTCCGGATCACGGGAGACCGCGCGAAGTAGCGCCAGGCAAAGAGGGAGAGGAAGAGCGTGCCGATCCCGATGTAGCCGGCCGACTCGTTGTAGTTCGACGACTTGTTCCACCAGTGAGAGTGGAGGCTGGGATTGCCCCACGTGTTGGGCAGCAGGTACGAGAGGAGCTCGTGACGGGCGTACTTGAGGTTCCCGAGAGACAGGATGGGGGCGCGGTGCCCCGCCTCGGCCGAGGCCGCTCGCTGCGTGAGCATGGCGCTCGTGCGGATGTACTCGGCGTTGGGCAGGACCTGCACGGCGGCGATCGCGGCACCGGCTGCGACGGCGCCGACGAACGCGGCCCCGCAGACGAGGCACGTTCTGACGGGAGGACGTTTCTCCCTGTCGGGGTCGAGCAGACGGAAGGCAACGCGCGCGGCGAGGTAGAACGCGGCGGCGACCGTGATGTGGAAGGAGGTTTCCGGGTGGCCGCCGAGCAAGCCGAGGGCCGTTGCCAGAGCCACGAGAAGAACGCCGGCCTTGAGGCGGCGCTGGAGCATGCGCTCACACCCGAGAAAGAGCGCGGGCAGCATGGCGGCGACGTGCGTGTGGGGCCACTGCAGCCAGACGACCATGAAGCCGCACGCCATGAAGCTGATCCCCCCGAGGCAGGAGTTCAGGGGTCCGGCGCCCACGGCGCGCATGTATGCATACATGAGGAGCCCCGCCAGGAGCATCTTGAGGAAGCACAGGAGCCCGAACCCCCTGGCGACGCCGGCGGGGGTGTAGGCGAGGGCCTTCAAAGGGGAGAAGGGAGCGGCCTGCGCGTTGGCGAGCAGGGGACTGCCGCAGCCGGCGTATGGGTTCCACAGCCACGGGCGTGTGAGCGGCCCTTCGAACATGGCCTTGTCCCAGACATTGAACTGGACCACGGGGTCGCTGAGCAGGCCGTTGGACGGGCGCTCCAAGCCGGCGGGGCGGACGGGCTTGTAGGCGTCCATAAAGGAATAGCTCAGGTCGAACGCGGAGACCGTCTTCCCCTGCAGGAATATGGGCCAGTGCATGAGGAGGGCGAAGAGCACGAGGCACGAGATCGAGGCGATCGTGAGCGTGCGAGCACTCATACGCGCGGTTCCTCAAGCGACCCGGTGACGGGTTGTTCGCGGGCCCTCGGTCAGGCGGACGACTGGGGCCACGCTACCACAGGCGCGCGTCCGGCGCAGCACTCCGTGCAACGGCTCCGCATGACGGCCGCATGGCGGGGGGGGAGGGGAAGATTTCGGTTGCCTTCCGCCCCGGCCTCGTGGTATCCGCGCGTGGGGTTTTGCCTCGGCGGACGAGGCGAGATCGGGGACCACGTTCACGGACACGACCGAACAGGGGGGCGGATTGGAGGAGGTCTCTTCCCGGCGCAGGCTGCGGGCCGTGTGGCGCACGGTCGCGGTCCTCGTGCTGCTCTACCTCTTTCTCGTGAGCATTAATCTTCTCGGGAAGGGGTTGAAGATGTTCGGCACGGGGTTCGCCGACCAGCTCATGGCGACGACCTCGAACCCCGTGGTCGGGCTGTTCGTCGGCATTCTGGTCACGAGCGTTATCCAGAGCTCGTCGGCGACCACCTCGATTATCGTGAGTCTCGTCATGGGGGGGACATTGAGCGTGCAGAACGCGGTTCCGATCGTGATGGGCGCCAACATCGGCACCACGGTCACGAGCTTGCTCGTGTCGTTCGCGTGCGTGTCGCGCCGCGAGGAGTTTCGGCGTGCGCTCGGCGGGGCGACGGTGGACGAGTTTTTCAAGGCGATCCTGGTCGCGCTCTTCTTGCCGGTGGAGCTGCTGACGGGTTTCTTGAGGCACACCAGCACATGGCTCGCCGGTCTCATGGCGGGTGCGGAGATTTGCACGTTCCGCAGTCCGGTGAAGAGCGCGGTGGAACCGCTCGTGAAGATGATTGCGTCCTTCATCGAGCGGAGCCTGGGTCCGGCCACGGGGGCCACGATATTGGTGGTCGTGTCGCTCGCGTTGCTGTTGGGGGCATTGTTCCTGATGGTGCGGGTACTCAAGGCGGCGTCGGTGGGCCGGCTGGGGGTATTGTTCGACCGGTTCATCGGCAGCGGCGGGATCCGGGGCATCGTGCTGGGCCTGGTGGTTACCATGACGGTGCAGAGCAGCTCGGTGACGCTCTCGTTGTGCGTGCCGATGGCGGCGGCGGGTATCGTGACGGTCGAGCAGGTCTTTGCGGTGGCATTGGGCGCGAACGTGGGGACGACGGTGACGGCGCTGCTCGCGGCGTTTTCCACCGGCAACGTGAACGCGCTGGCGATCGCGCTGGTGCATACGGTGTTCAATGTGACAGGTGTCTTGTTATTCTATCCCATCAAGCCGCTGCGGCGGATACCGATTGGCCTGGCACGCTGGTTCGCGGGCGTGGGGAGCCGGTCGCGCTGGATTGCCGTGTTATACCTTGTGGGCGCGTTCTTTGTACTGCCCCTGATCTGTATTTTTGTCGGGCGGCTGTTGTAGGAGGCCGAGATGTTTAAGGAATTGATCAGAGCGTGGCGTCGCAAGCCGATCCTGGTGCAGATGTGCGAGGCGCTGGTGCAGATGATCGGCGACGCGCACTGGATGTTTCGGTCGGTGACGAAGCTGTTGTTCGAGGGCGACGGGAGCGACCCGCAGGCGGTGCGCGAGATCTACGACCGGGACATCACGATCAACAAGGCGGAGCGGCACATCCGCACGCAGCTCGTCGAGCACCTCTCGTTTCTGCCGGGCAGCGACGTGCCGACGTGCCTGATCCTGATGAGCGTGGTCAAGGACGCCGAGCGCATCGGCGACTACTGCAAGAACATCCTCGAGGTGGCCGGGTGGCTCAAGGCGCCGCTCGGGGGCGACGCGTATGCCGAGGAGTTCCGGGCGTTGATCGGGGAGATCGGCGACGCGTTCGAACCGACGGCGAAGTGCTTTGAGGAGTCAGACGGCGAGATCGGCCATGTGGTGGTCGAGAAGACGCGGGCGCTGGCGGCGCGGTCCGACGAGATGATAGACCGTTTCCTCGAGGATGAGATGCCGTGCCGGCGCGCGGTGTCGTATACCTTGCTGGCGCGCTATCTCAAGCGCGTGGCCGCGCACCTGGCCAACATCGCCACGAGCACGGTGATGCCGCTGCACAAGCTCGACTTCTTCGACGAGAAGTGGGTGGCGAGGGAGCCGCAGTAAGCCTTCCCCGCCGGACGCAGTTACGCTAGAGTCGGGCCGGGCACCAGCACGGGCCGAGCCGGGCCATCGGGAGGGCCGAGCCGGGCCATCGGGCCGAGCAGGGCCATCGGGAGGATCGAGCCGTGGCGCAAACGTACCTTGTGACCGGTGGGGCCGGGTTCATCGGGAGCTGCTTCATCCGGCGGCTGCTCGCCGGGGACGCCGATATCCGGGTCATCAATCTCGACAAGCTCACCTATGCGGGCCGGCCGGAGAACGTGGACGCCGTGGCCGGCGACCCCCGCTACCGTTTCGTCCGGGGCGACATCGCCGACGCGAGCGTGGTTGACGAGCTGTTCGCTGGGGGAATTGACGTCGCGGTCAACTTTGCCGCGGAGAGCCACGTGGATCGGGCGATTGCCGATCCGGGGCATTTCATCACGACGGACGTGTACGGGGTCTACGTCCTCCTTGAAGCCGCTCGCAGCCACGGCCTCGGCCGGTTCGTGCAGATCAGCACGGACGAGGTGTACGGCAGCGTCGAGCGGGGCTCGTCCAAGGAGACCGACGCCCTCATGCCGCGCAACCCGTACGCGGCTTCGAAGGCGGGCGGCGACCGGCTGGCGTACTCGTACTTCGCGACGTACGGGCTCGACGTGATCGTCACCCGCGCGTCGAACAACTACGGTCCGTATCAGTACCCCGAGAAATTCGTCTCGCTGTTCGCGACCAACGCGATTGAGGGTGAGCCGCTGCCGCTCTACGGCGATGGGCGCAACGTGCGCGACTGGCTGCACGTGGACGACCACTGCGCGGCGATCGAGTTCCTGATCGAGCACGGCGCCGCGGGCGAGAGCTACAACATCGGCGGCGGCAACGAGCGGGAGAACATCGAGGTGGCGCGCCTGATCTGCGCCACGCTCGGCAAGCCCGAGTCGCTCATCCGGCTGGTCAAGGACCGCCCCGGCCACGACCGGCGCTACTCGCTCGACACGGGGAAGCTCGCCACGCTCGGCTGGCGGCCGCAGGTCGAGTTCGAAGCGGGCCTGCGCGAGACGGTCGAGTGGTACGTCGAGAACCGCGCGTGGTGGGAGCCGATCAAGTCGGGCGAGTTCCGCGCGTACTACGAGAAGCACTATGGCTTCGAAGCGAAGCGCGACGGAGGGCGGTAGCGTGCTGGTGGTCGGCGCCCGGGGGATGGCGGGCGCTGATTTCGTGAAACGCTGGCCCGGGGCGGCGGGGGTCGATCTTCCCGAGGCGGATATCACGGATCCTGAGTCGTGCCGGCGCGTTATCGGCGAGACGGGGCCGAGGGTGGTGGTCAACTGCGCGGCGGCGACGGGGGTGGATTGGTGCGAGGCCCACCGCGACGAGGCGATGCAGGTCAACGCCGAGGGCGCGGGCAACCTTGCCAGAGCAGCCGGGGAGGCCGGGGCGCTGATCGTGCAGCTCAGCACGGACTACGTGTTCGACGGGGCGTCTGCGGGTGAGTACTCGGAGGATGACGCGCCGAACCCGCTGTGCGTGTATGCCGAGAGCAAGCTTGAGGGTGAGATGGCGGTTCGGGCGGCGACGCCGACCCATCTCATCGTGCGTGTGGGGTGGCTGTTCGGCCACGCGGACAAGAGCTTCGTGCGGGCGATGCTTCGGCGGGCTGATGATGCAGACCCGGTGCGGGTGATTGACGACCAGGTGGGGTGCCCGACGTATTCGTACGACGTTGCCGGGGCGATCGGGCGGCTGGTGGACGCGGGCGCGAGGGGGACGTATCACTTCACGAACGCGGGGGCGTGCACGCGGTTCGAGATGGCGCGCACCGTGTTCGAGCGGGCCGGGCTGGACACAGCGCGGTTGGTAGCGATCGAGTCGGGCGAGCTCGGGTGGGTGGCCACACGGCCGGCGCGCGTTGTGCTCTCGACGGCGAAGTACCGCGCCGCGACGGGCGCGGCGCCGCGCCCCTGGCACGCGGCGGTGGACGATGCGCTCGAGCGGGACGGTGTGAAGATCGTCCGGTCGTAAGTGGTCTAGCAGGTTGCTGAAAACGCCGTCAACTCCCAGAAGCCGTGGCAGCTTTGCAGATGCTTCTGCCGCCCCTGCGGGGCTCGGATTGCGTGTTTTCTCGTCGTGAACCTGGGGCTTACGGGCCTGTTGAAAAACTCCCTTTATGTAAGCCCTTCGGGCTATGGTTGGGTTTGTAGTGGGGTCTGTACCCAGGGCGGCGCGTCCTCCCTCGCCAAGCTCGGGAGGGCGCTTGCCCTGGGCTGACCTATCTGGCCCTTTCAGGGCGACAGCCTTTATGGAAAACGCGGACGAATCAGCATTATGAGGCTTTTTCAACGGCCCCTTACGCCCCAGGCTACCCGCTGTCGGGCTTATCCGCCCTTGGCGGACCTCCGGCCCTCATGGCGGCACGATCGGGGTGAGGCCCCTTTTTTCAGCGGCCTGCTGAAGGCAACGAGGGCCCTCCGGCGCTGGTGCGCCGGAGGGCCTTTCGTGTTTTCGTTTTGGGTTGACCGAGTTACTTCCTGCGGCGCAGGCCGAGCAGACTGAGCAGGCCGATGCCGGCGAGGGCAAGGGTGCCGGGCTCGGGCACGCACCGGGTATCGATGATGAGCTCGTCGATGTCGATCGTGCCGAAGATGTGGATGATCTCGATTTCGGGATTGTCCGGGATCCAGATGTCGTAGGTACTGTGCCAGACCTCCGTCGGATCGGCGCCCGACGGGTCGAAGTACAGGAGCTCCTCCGCGATCGGCTCGTCGAACGGCCCGTAGGGGATCATCATGCCGGTCGGGTCGGGCGCTTCCACCTCGATGATGGGGAACTCGCCCGGGTCCTGAGGCGACCACGTGATCTGGATCCAGATCTCCTTCCAGGGTCTCTGGGTCGGGTCGTTCGGCACTTCGACCCAGATCTCGCCCGAGAGCGGCCACCAGCCGATGTAGGGAGCTTCGCCCTTTTGCTCGAACCAGCCCGCACCCGCCAAGGGAATCACCTCGATGTAGGGGTCACCGTACTCGTTGTTGAGCAGGTCGGGTGGCGGTGACGGGTCAGCGTTCAGGAACTCCCACCCCTGGACCGTCGTGTTGGGCTGCCCCCCCCACGGCGGCGGATTGATGTCTTCGGCCAGGGCGGCCTGGGTCATTGTCAGAGCGCAGACCGCCAGGAACAGAGCAAGCTTTCTCATCGTGCATACCCCCTCTTCTGAAGTGTTTGATGATGTGTGCGTCGTGTCAGGTACGCAGGTTGCGGACGGCGTGCCGCATCCCGTCTCAAGGGATGACCGCCCGCATACCGTGGGAATGCGTCCTTCCCTTCGGTTGCGAGTCCCGACTACAGAAGAACCCCCCCTGGGCCCGTTATGTTGCTACCTTACTCACCCTTAACGCGCGGGAACTCTAACGTATTGCGCGCCTGATGTCAAGGGAAATCTGTCAGAAAAACCGTGTTGGTTCATCGGTGTCACACACGTGATTGCGGCGCCTTTTATGGACAGGGTCGGTTGGGGTGCGGCATTGGGATGGGACAAAATCGTCCAAAGAGATGATTTTTTGCTTGAAATGGGGCGGCGACTGTGGTAGAGTACGCGCCAGTTGTTAATGGGTATCGGGGTTTTTCGCCTCTCGGACCGTTCGGGCGTGTGTGTGCAGGGTCTGGGAGAGCTTCTTCGAACCTCTTTTTTGTGAAGATGTGTGGCATGCGGTGCCTGTTGCCGGCCTGCCTGTCGGGTCTGCAACACGCTCCGGACAAGGAGCTTGAGGTTCTGCTTGTGGCAAGGCACGGGCGCTCATCATAGTGGCGTTCTGTGCGCAGCTAAGGCCCGGACGGGGCGTCATGCCTCGTCCGGGTCGCTTTTCTGCCCTGAGACGGCGGGGTGCGTTGACGCGCCGTCGTGCGGGTGGTAGCGTAGGCGGGTGGCCGGCCGGGCTTCAAGGATTGCGCCGGAGGGTTACGGCGGAGGATTGCGGCGGAAGACTCCAGGGGGGTGCGGGCCGATGGCGGAGACAAAGCGGACGTTCGTGGCGATTGATCTGAGCGCGGGGGTCCGGGCACGGTTCGAGGAGCTGCAGGGCGTGCTGCGGCGTGCCGGGGGTGACGTGCGCTGGGTCAAGCCGGAGCGGGCGCACCTGACGCTGAAGTTTCTGGGTGAGGCGACGCCGGAGCAAATCGGGGCGATGGGCGCGGCGCTCGATGAGGTCGGGGCCGCGACGGCGCCGTTCGAGGTGGCGTTTCGGGGCCTGGGGGTGTTTCCGAACGAGCGGCGGCCGCGCGTGCTCTGGGTGGGCATCGGCGAGGGGCGTGAGCGGCTCGAGCCGCTGGCCCGGGCCATTGACGAGCAGGCCGCCGCGCTCGGGTTCGAGCGCGAGCGGCGCCGGTTCTCGGCGCACATCACGTTGGGGCGAGTGCGGTCGCCGGCGGGCTGGGAGCGGCTGCGCGCGGCGGTCGAGGCGAACGGCGGTTTCGACGCGGGCCGGCTGCGCGCCGATGAGGTGCGCCTGATCCAGAGCATTCTCGCGCCCGAGGGGCCCACGTACGTGCCGCTGCACCGCGCGGCGATGGGTGCCGCCGGTTGAGCGGCGCATCGGCTGCCGCTGCACGGGCTGGGGCTTCCGGCGTGGCGGACGATTCCCAATTGCTGTGGGATGTGGTATCGTCGAGGGGCGCAACGCGCGAGGAGCGAAACGCGCGACAAGCGAGGCGCGCAACAAGCGAGGCGCGCGACAAGCGAGGCGCGCGAGGAACGAGGAAGGTGAGACCCGGGGCGGTGGAGCCGCCCAACGGGACGACGAGAGGAGGAGGCACGATGGCGCAGAAGGCGGCGAAGGGCGCGGCCAAGGAGGCGGCGCCCAAGGAGGCCGCGCCCAAGGAGGCGGCGGCCAAGACGACGGAGACGACGGGCAAGACGGGCGAGGTCGATCCGGCGAAGAGGAAGGCGGTGGACCTCGCGGTCGGGCAGATCGAGAAGCAGTACGGCGAGGGGGCCATCATGCGACTGGGCGACGACGCGGCCCGGGTGAGGGTGGCGGCGGTTCCGACGGGCTCGCTGGCGTTGGACGTGGCGCTTGGCGTCGGTGGCGTGCCCCGGGGGCGGGTCGTGGAGATCTTCGGGCCGGAGGCGTCGGGCAAGTCCACGCTGGCGTTGAGCATCATGGCGAACGCGCAGCGGCTCGGGGGTCTGGGGGCCTACATTGACGCGGAGCACGCGGTGGAGCCCGGGTACGCGCGGAAGATCGGGGTGAATCTCGACGAGCTGTTGATTTCGCAGCCGGACTCGGGCGAGGACGCGCTGAACATCGCCGAGATGCTGGTGCGGTCGAACGCGGTGGACGCGATCGTGGTGGATTCGGTGGCGGCGCTGGTGCCTCGGGCCGAGATCGAGGGCGATATCGGCGACACGCACGTGGGGTTGCAGGCGCGGCTGATGTCGCAGGCGCTGCGCAAGCTGACGTCGGCGGTGGCGCGGTCGCGGACGTGTGTGATCTTCATCAATCAGATTCGGATGAAGATC
>Ga0180431_10007444_pt1 | contig 12751 bp, 12 predicted proteins | sample SS_ome_11_FD_132459 | JGI IMG/M metagenome (GOLD analysis project Ga0180431, IMG submission 132459) | Hypersaline lake sediment archaeal communities from the Salton Sea, California, USA - SS_1_MS_1 metaG | ecosystem: Environmental > Aquatic > Non-marine Saline and Alkaline > Hypersaline >... | reverse complement strand
GCTCATCTTCGCCATTTATGCGGCACTGTTTCTACTCTCCACGCTTGCCTTAACCCAGGTGAAAGAGACCTGGAAGAGCCACTCAGCAGCACTTGGTTGATCCGTGAGTGAACTCTTTAATAGAATAGTCCAAGTAATTTCATGTATCATGATAAGTTCGTAGTAGTCGTAGTGTGGTGGAAAGCGGGGAAAAAATCCACTGGGGGTCTGGGTAGTCCCAAGGGTGGTGATAGCGTGCTCCTGGATCAGTAGATGTAGGGGGATTGCTCAAAGCATGCTATCCACACCCGTGTGTGGATAATGTGGAAGAAAAGGTATGTAGGTCTGGAGGAGGTTAGCCAGTGGGCTGACCTCTTGTTCTATACCAGGGAATGGATGTGGAATTGGGGAAAAGTTATCCACAAACTACCCTTGTTATCCACAGAAAACCGCGAGTTATCCACAGGGATAGGGGTCTGATGGCCCAGCTGGCTGCTGCCTGCCCCCATATGTGGGGGAGAGGAAAAGCAGAGAGGATACGACTGGGAGCTGTGGATACCGTGCGCGGCGGTGTGGAAATTGCCCGGCAGATCACCTGCTGCCGTCGTAGAGTTGCTGTCGCAGCGTCATGACCTCTTGTCGGATGCCCGAATCCTTCTCGATCAGATCGGTGATGCGCTCACATCCATAGAGTACAGTGGTGTGGTCGCGCCCTCCCAACATAGCGCCGATCTGAGGCAGCGATTCCCCCATCTCCTCCCGGATGAGATACATCGCGATTTGGCGCGGGCGTGCGATGGCCTGGCTACGGCTGCGACCCTGGAGTGCAGGGATCTCGACGTCGAAGTGGAGAGCCACCGCCTCAAGGATCCGATCCGCGGTCAATTTGCTGCGCTGGGGCAGCAGATTGACCAGTGCCGTCTCGGCGACCTCCGTCGTCAGTGGTTGGTGAGTAAGCCTGGACATCGCCAGCACCTGATTAAGTGCACCCTCAAGCTCGCGGATGTTGGTGCGTATCTGGCTGGCGATGAGTTCTAGAATCTCGTCGGAGACCGGCTCCCCAAGAGCGGCGGATTTGGAGCGCAGGATGGCGATGCGCGTCTCTAGATCTGGTGGCTGGATATCCGCAATGAGTCCCCACTCGAATCGGGAGCGGAGCCGCCCCTCCAGTGTGCTCATAGCCTTAGGTGGTCGGTCTGATGAGACGACGATTTGCCTGCCTGTACCGTGGAGGGCATTGAAAGTGTGGAAGAATTCCTCCTGGGTGCTTTCCTTGCCGGCGATGAACTGGATGTCGTCCACGAGCAGGACGTCGGCTGTGCGATACTTGTCGCGAAAAGTATCGGTGGTATGGGAGCGGATGGCTTCGATCAGGTCGTTGGTGAACTCCTCAGATGAGACGTAGAGCACACGCAGGCCCAGGGCCTGGCAACTATGGCCGATGGCGTTTAGGAGGTGGGTCTTGCCCAGGCCCACCCCACCATAGACGAACAGCGGGTTGTAGGAGCTGGCGGGATTCTCAGCGACGGCCATAGATGCCGCGTGGGCCAGCCGGTTGCCTGGTCCTACGACGAAACGGTCGAAGGTGTAACGCGGGTTCAGACTCGCGGGATGGGATGTCGGGGTCGAGCTTGGAGCCGGGTCTGAGCTTGGCGTGGGTGGGGTGAGCAGGGAAATGTCCTCCTGCTGCTGGGACTCCTCATTCCACACGACGAACTTGACCGCAACTGTCTGTCCGGTCAGCCGGGCAAGCGTGCGCTTGATCGTGGCAAGCAGCCGATTCTCCAGCCAGTCCTTGGCATAGCCGTTCGTAACACCGATGACAAAGGTGCTGTCTTCCTGCTTCAGCAGCCTGGAGTCACGCAGCCAGGTATCAAAAGTAGCCTGGGTCATTTGTAGTTGTAGTTCGCCGAGAGCGGCGGACCAGATGTGGTTTGGTTTCATTGCAGTGACAGGTAGAATTCGCAAGGACCACGGACAGCAGGAAGCGACGCGAGATGCGAAGGACAAACGTCGCGCTGTGTGGAACTGGTGGCCCTTTCGCGTTGCCAGCCGAAGCGGCTGCTTGTGGCGAGTCTTTACTCGCGTTGGCCGGTTGCTTCCCGCCCTTGAAGTGACCCCATTCTACCAAAGGAGTGTATCTCTGACAACCGTTTTATACCGTGTTGAGCTTAAAAGAGAGGATGTTTTAAGATAGACTATGGGAAGCACACGGTCATCAGCGACGCGCTCCGTTTTCACCCTATGTCTTCGGATTGCGGGAGGGATACCCCCCATATATGGGGAGAAAGCGGAGCGATGGATCTCCGGGAGGATATTCGTGGTTCTCAAGAACCGTGTGACACGTGGGTTAGAATTGGCTAACGGTTTTCTTAAGATGCTTTGGGCGTTTAGAATGCGACCCGCAACGCCAACCCGACCACCAGGCCGACTGCCCATCCGCCGACGATGTCTGAGATGAAATGGACTTGCAGCGCAACCCGGGCTAGCCCAACTAGCGCAGCCCAGAAAGTGAATGCTACGAGTGCCGAGGGGGGCAGCAGTGGGGCCAGCAACACGACCACGCAGATAGATCGGCCAGCGTGGCCCGACGGGAAGGCGTGACGGTCAAGCAGCGAGTAGAACCCCCAACCCTCCCCGGGTGGGCGCTGGCGGTGGAAGAGCCACTTGAGGACAGTAACAGCCGTGCCGGCAGCCAGTGTTCCGGTGAGCACGCGCCACCCGACGTTGCGCCAGGTCGCGCCACCCCAGATGAGCGCCACAGCCGCACCGAGCAGCCAGAGCGGACTGTCGCCGCTGTGGGCGACGATGAGCGTCGCCAGGCGGAGAAGGCGCGCCTCATGCGGGATGGTGAGGCGCGCCGACGTTTGTCGATCCAGGGTGATGAGCCGTGGCAGCGGGCACATTCTTACGAGAGGCGGCTGGCGCGTGCTTCCAATTCTGCGCGGGCGATCTCCAACTGGAACGGTTTGTCCACGTCCATCCCGATTTCGGCGTAGGGGAAGGGTACCGCTCTTCCGCGCACGTTGAGCACTTTGGATGCGCGCCGTTCGGCCTCGGCCAAAGACAGGCGGCGGATGACGAGCTTGAAGAGAGGCCACAGGCCGAACATGCGAGTCTGCCTGAGCGCGTTCTTGCGTGCCCTGGCCAGATTCTGCCACAGTTCCCGCTGGCTGATGGTCAGGCTGGGCCGGATAAGCAAGATGTCGCCGCCGGCGACGTCCCCTTCCCGCAGGTGAATGTAGCTGCGGCGCGATTCAGGAAAGCGCGCCTCCATCACCGAGCGCTTGACGATGCTATAGTACAGTTCGTGGTTGGTGCGGAGACATTCTTCAATGAAGGTGTCCACGATGGATGTGGTGACGGTGGGCACGTCGGAACTGCTGAGGAGCATCGCGTCTATGTCAGGATGATGATCCAGTGCATACTTGAGGCCGACTTCTACGTTGGCTAGCAGCCCCCCGGCATCAGGTACGTGTTCGACGGGCACGGGGAACTGCACATGGGCAGTCGGGTCGAGCCCCACGATGACGACGTGACGGATATAGCGGGACCCGGCGAGAGCATCCACGACGTGGGCAATCATCGGCTTGCCGGCGATGGGGATGAGGGCCTTGGGTTTCCCTTGAGTGAATGCCGCCAGAGGGTCATCTTCCTGGGGATTCGATCCGGCTGTGACGACGGCTGCGATTGTGGGTTGGTCGATCATTAACTACTGTCCTCCTACACGTTCAAGCGTTCGATGGTGGGTTCAAGGTCGAGTTGCCTCAGCATGTCCTGGAGCTCGTCGGTGGTGAGTGGTCGCCCCTTACCGGCGACGGCGACCATGGCAGCTTCCATCATGTTGGTGCCGAAAGAGCGGCCCTCGATCCTCGGGGTGGACGTGACCAGGTAACGTGCGCCACGCTGGCGGAAGGCCTCAATGTCGGCAGGGGTAGTGGTGTTGGTGGCGATCACCTTGCCGTCGAGCCGTGCTGGCATGTGGCGCTTGATGTAGAGGCAATCACCGCCGATGACGGTGGCCCATGTGTACCACTTGCTGAACTTGGGCACAACCTCTTCCTGCTTCTCGCCGGTGGGATACAGGAAGTCAAGCGGCAACCGGCCGGCGATGGGTGCGAGAACGCGGGCTGCCACGTGTAGTCCGCGCAGCGAGCGAATCGGGATGGGTATGCCCAAGGCAAATCCCAGATCGCCGAATATAATCTGATAGCCCGCTTCGTCGAAGGACACGGCGCTGCCGTAGCGGTCCACGCCGGCGGTGATGAGCACCCGTTTGGGTTGGACCTCGTCTCCGATCTCCCGTTCAATGAACTGGGCGATGCCGCGCTCGAGGGTATGCTTGAGCCCACCCCCATCGACAACCGGCGTCTGCCGGACACCGGCGACGAGCTTCAGTGCGTCGTAGAGAGGATAATAGCGCCCGGCGACGGTCAGACCCAGGTCAATACCGCCCACGCCGAAGGCATCCATCTTTCCGTCCAGTTCATTGTACAACTGGATGGCTTTCTCCACGTCACCATTGGTACCGATGCGCTCAATGGTGACCTCTTCGCCGAGCAGCGTGATGGTGACCTTCTTGTCGCGGGTGATGCTTCCTAGGCTGATGCTGACGGCTCGTTTCACAGAAAGTTCCTCCTGATGGGGAATCACTTTGTCTTGGACGACCAGACTAGCGGTCGCTGGTCAGCAAACGCATGTAGTCGCCGATGTCGGTGAAATCCTCCAGTGCCCAGGTGGCCTCGATCACCTGGGCCTGTTTATCCGGTGTGAGGACCGCGGCCGCGTTGGCGCGGAACTTGGCGACGATATCGTCGTCGCTCATCGGATTCTTCGGGCTGCCCTTGGCATAGTCCACCTGCTCCTCGTAAACCGTCCCGTCGTTGGTCGTGATGCGCACGATGGCCCGTTTCACCGCCGGGAATAGGCCGTCGATCTCGGGGTCAGCCACGACTTTGATCTTGGGCAAAAGCGCCCAGATGCGCGGATCGCGCAATTTCTCTTCCTCGAAGGAACTGGGCAGGACATTGCCGTCGACGATGGCGGCAGCGATGCAGTAGGGTAAGCTGTGGTCGGCCGTCTCCTTCGTCGTGGGCTTGTACTTGGAGGGATCGGAGAGGATATCAGCTCCACGGGTGGTCGTGCGTACGTACACCGCGGCTACGGCGTCGTCGGCTATGTCGTGGGCGCGGCAGATGTTCATCGCGGCGGTGATTGGCTGATGGGTCAGTGCCTCGGTGGGAAACGCCTTGTAGGCGCACTGGGTGATCAGGAACTTCTCCCCCAGGCCGTCCAGCAGCACGTCGGTCGACCACTCGACATTGTTCAGCACCTCGTAGAGTCCCTCCTTGCCCTCAATGACCTCAACCGGGCCGGTGTATCCCTCGCTGGCCAGGAGCGCAGCGCGCACGCCTGCCTCGGTCGCCATCGGGTCGGCGGTGTTCTTCATATTCGTCAGATGGCCCGCTACGACACCGCCAAGGGTGAAGTGGGAGCTACCCGAGATGCCAGCCGCCGCGACAGCCTGGTCTTCGGTCAGGCCGAGCAGGCGGGCTGCGACGAGGGGGGACACGAACTGGGTCAGGGTGGCGTGGTGCCAACCGACCTCACGGACGCCGGGCGTGGCGGCCAGGCACCAGCGCAATTCCAGTTCGTAGTCGATGAGGATGCCGACCAGGACCTCTTGCCCATCGCGATGAGTGACTTCAGCGGATGCCAGGGCGGCGGGGATGATGTCGGAGGGGTGCGAGGGATCTTGCTCCCAGTATATGTCGTTGTAGTCCATCGCCCGCACCAGGAGGGCGTTCATCAGGGCCGCATTGACGGCGTTGGTGCGATGGCCACTGCCGATGACCGTTGCCTCCGGCGTGCCCCCCAGGCGAACGATGTGGCGGTGGGCGGCCTGCATGTCCTCCAGCGACACGGCAGCCAGCGCGCAGCCGGCGGAATCGAGCAGGAAACGCTTGGCCTCGCGCACTGCGTCGGCGGGGATATCTTCATATCTCAGGCCCAGCGCGAACCGGGCCATTGTGTGAGTGATACTGCTCATGGTTGCCTCCATGTGTGTGGGTGAGAAAACCGCTGACTACAGTCGCTCGGCCACCGCCTGGGCTACTTCCAGGGTCGTGCTGTTCCCGCCCAGGTCATACGTGCGTATGTTGCCCTCAGCGATGACATCCGCGATGGCCTGCTCCAGGGCCTTGGCCGTGGTGGTCTCACCCAGCCAATCGAGCATCAATTTGACGGCCAGGAGCATGGCAGTCGGGTTGGCCTTGTAGAGGCCAGCGTACTTTGGAGCAGAGCCATGGGTGGGCTCGAAGACGGCGATGTCGTCGCCGATGTTGCCGCTGGAGGCGAACCCCAACCCGCCGACGAGCTGCGCCGAAAGGTCGGAGACAATATCACCGAACATATTGCTCGAGACCAACACGCCGTAGTCCTGGGGGTTCTTGACCAGCCACATGGCCATCGCGTCCACGTTGGTTTCCCACAGCTCAATGTCGGGGTACTCAGCGGCAATCTTGCGCGCCTCGCGCACCATCAGTCCAGAGGTCTCGCGAATGACGTTGGGTTTCTCGACCAGGGTGACGGTGGGATAGCTATGGGCCTGGGCGTACTCGAAGGCACGGCGCACGATGCGGCGGCACCCAGCGCGGGTGAAAATGCGGCAAGAGACGGCGATGTCCTCAGAGGGCACGCCCTCGAAGGCCATCATGCGAGGGCTGTGGGCCTCCAGCGCTGCGCGTACCTCCTTCGGCAGTGGGTGGAACTCGACCCCGGCGTAGAGGCCCTCGGTGTTCTCTCGGAAGACAACCAGGTCGATGTCATCCCGATAGTTAAGCGGGTTGCCTTTAAATGCCTTACATGGGCGCATGTTGACGTAGAGGTCGAACATCTGGCGCAAGCGCACGATGGGGCTGCGATAGGTAAGGCCCTTGCCCTGCAGTTCGGGAACTAGCTCCGCGGCAGCTTCCTCCTTGGGCTTGGAGGTGATGGCAGCAAAGAGCGCGCAGTCGCAGGTCTCGAGGGTTTCAAGTGTGCGCTGCGGAAGTGGGTCGCCTTCCTTGCACCAGAACTCCCAGCCGATGTCGGCCACGACGTACTCAGCGTCGAGTGCAATCTTATCGAGTACGATCTGGGCAGCTTCCATCACGTCTTGGCCGATGCCGTCGCCGGGCATCAGCGCGATACGGTACTTGGGCATGTGTCCTCCTTAGGGTAAAGGGTAAATGGGCGAATGACAGAGTACTGACAAATCTATTCTACTCGATGGTTGGGTAGAGGGCAAGTAAGTGGCGACTTCTGTGATATGGCATCCGGTCGATCCACGGCGCTGGTTCATGTTGCACCTTCTGGGCCACAACTTCGCTGACCTTTCATTTGCCTGCAAATGCAGTATAATGCCAGACGCACCGTTGCACAAGCGAGGGGGCAACGAAGCAGGTAGGTTCGTTTCACGCATCAACTCGACTCAACAACGGTGAAGGAACTCATGCAAAGCCGCCAAGAACGTCAATGGTGACATAGTTTATTGCAGTACAGAGAACTGATGCAATAGTGCAAGCAATATGGATATTGGTGAGAAAGAGGTAGTGCTATGCTGTACGTGACGTTCGTCGTGCAGATTCTCATCATGCTGGGTTTCCCAGTGGCACTGTGGCTGTTGTTGAGGCAGCGGTCGGGAGTCACCTGGGGACTCATCGGCGCGGGGACATTCTCCTTCATTGCATCTCAGGTGGTGCATTTGCCACTGAATTGGGCGCTGGGCCTGCTGGGAGGCGGGCGGGGAGTGGCGTTGTGGCCGATGTCGTTAATGGCGCTGGTCGCGGGCCTTAGTGCCGGGGTATGCGAGGAGATGGCCCGCTATCTGGTACTGCGGTTTTGGCGGCGGGAAGCCCGTTCCTGGATGCGGGGCGTGGCCTTCGGTGCAGGACATGGTGGGATGGAAGCACTACTTCTGGGCTTGCTGGTGGCGGTGAATTTCGTGGCGATGGTCGCACTGCGCGGCATTGACCCGAGCTTGCTGGGACTCTCCGGCGAAGCCCTGGAACAGGTTCAGGCCCAGTTGGATGCCTACTGGTCCCTCCCCTGGTACCTGCCGTTGCTGGGTGGTCTGGAGCGGGTGTCCGCCATCACTGTCCAGATTGCCCTGAGCCTACTCGTGTTGCGGGCATTCACTCGCCAGAACCTGGGCTGGCTGCTCGCGGCGATTGGAGTCCACGCGATGGTGGACGGCGTGGCGGTTTCCCTGGCCGGGCTGGGATGGTCTGCTCTGGCGTTGGAGGGTGTGGTGCTGATCTTTGCGCTGGGCGGATTAGCGCTTATCCTAACCTTCAGGCCTTCTCGGTGCATTTCGGAGAGCGGCTGTTAATTCAGGCAATTGGCGCGAAATACGATGTTTCGCGTGAAACTATGGCAGAGTGCCACTTGAATACGGCGGTTGAGTGCCCTTCCCCGGATGTTTCACGTGAAACGTCCGGGTGACAGTCAATAGTCTTCGCTTGCTTCCAAACTCACATCCCTTATAATTGGAATCGTGATTGAGGTCAAGGAAATCACCAAGCGCTTCAAGAAGCTGGTAGCGGTGGATGCCGTCTCTTTCACGTGCCGTGACGGAGAGGTCTTTGGCCTGCTGGGACCTAACGGCGCGGGCAAGACGACCCTGCTGCGTCTGCTCGCTACTGTGTTGGAGCCGTCGGCTGGGACTGCCCTGGTGGACGGATTGGACGTGCGCAGGGAGAGCGCCCAGGTGCGTGCCCGCATCGGCCTGCTAGTCGAGAGCGCGGGCCTCTACGCGCGCTTTACCCCGCGTGAGCACCTCCGCTTTTATGGGCGTCTCCATGGCATGAATGGCTCGTCGCTGGAACGGCGGGTCCAAGCTGTTCTGGAGATGCTGGAGATGATCGACTTTGCCGACCGGCGCACTGAGGGCTTCTCCGCTGGCATGCGGCGGCGCGTGATCTTGGGACAGGCACTGATCCACGCTCCGGCCAACGTGATCCTGGATGAGCCCACGGCTGGTCTGGACGTGATGAGCACTCGTGGCGTGCGGGCGCTCGTCGCTCGCTTCCGGGGCGAGGGGCGCTGTGTCCTGATTTCCACCCACCTGATGAGCGAGGCTCAGCGCCTGTGTGATCGCGTCGCCATCATCCACAAGGGGAGCTTGCGGGCGGTGGATACGCCGGCGGCCTTGATCGAGCGGACGGGCGCGGCTGACCTGGAGGATGCCTTCGTCCAGATCGTCGGAGAGGAGCAGTTGCGGGCCGATCTATGGGAGCAAAGGCGTGAGCGCCGCTGGTATCAGTTCTGGCGGCGGAAGTTGCCGGAGGGCCGGAAAGATGCTTAAGGTGGCCCGGATTATCTTTGGCAAGGAAGCGCGTGACTTGCTACGAGACCGGCGTTCGCTCTTCTTCTTGTTCGCCACGCCGTTACTGGTGCCGCTCCTGGGCGCGATTGGCGGGGTGTTTGTAATGTGGCAAGTCACGCGTCACACCGATGAGGGGCTGCCGGTCGTCGTCGTCAACGGGGAACAGTTGCCGGCGTTGGTCGCCAGGCTGGAGCACGAGCCTGCGCTGGATTTGGTGGAAGCGCCGTCTAACATAGAAAACGCGTTGCGAGGTGGCGAACTGATGGCGGTACTCGAGATCCCACCCGCAGCCAGGGAGTCGCTGAGTGCCGAAGAATCCCTCACGCTCACGCTGACCAGCAGCCGCAGCGGGTGGTTGCCCGACTTCGCCGTCATTTCGATTCAGGATGCGCTGGGCGAGTACGCTGACGAGGTGCTGGCGGAGCGACTGGCCCACCGTGAATTGGAGCCAGACTGGCTGTACCCCATCCGGTTGAAGCGGGAGTCGGCCGCTCCGACGGGGATAGCCGCTGCGCCGATTGTGGCCAGTGAGGCGACTCCCGCGTCCTTGGGCAGTCTGTTTGTTCCCCTGGCTGTTACCTCGTGGGCCGTCAGTGGCGGGCTGAGTATCGTGGCTTATATGACCGTCGGTGAGAAGGAACGCCGCACGATGGAGGCGCTGCTCATCACCCCGGCCAGCCGGGTTGGCATCGTGCTGGGCAAGATCACGCTCAGCATCATCATCTCGGCGATCACAATCAGCCTGTGGTCCCTGGATAGCCTGGCCTACGTATTCTTCCTCTCGGTCGTGCCGTCTGCTTCCAGCAATCTTGTGCTGCTCGATATCCCTCGGTTGGGGAATCTGGGCCTGGCAGTGGTGTGGTTGATGCTGTTGATGCTGCCCTTGATGACCATGGTAAACGGGTTCGTCGCCGTTGTGTGCACCTTCGCCAAGAACAACCGCGAGGCCAATCTCTTTTTGGGGATCTTGCAGTTACTGCTTCCCGGCCTGGCGTTTCTGGCGATCTTTGGCATCGGTGCCGCGCCCCCGGCGGTTGTGTTCGCGCTGCCGGTGGTGGGTGTGCTGGTGGCGGTGCGGGATCTGTTCGGGGGTGGGGTTGCCCCGGGAGTGCTGGCACTGGCGTGGGCCGCGGCCGCCGCTTATGCTGCAGGGGCCATCCTGTTGGCAGCTTACGTTTTCTCCCGTGAATGGGCCCTGATGCGAGGAATGTAGGGGGGAGCGGCGGCGCGGGGAGTAGTTTCTCTGGTTGTGTTTTTTAGCCAATGATGCTAATATGAGCAAAGGAGGTCAAGCGATGGAAGGGCTGAAGCGTTTTTGGAATGCATTTAAAGATATCGCTGTCATCTTCTCCTTCTTCGTCAACTTCGTCCTGGTTGTCCTGCTGCTCTTGGTGAGTATACCAGCTCTCAGAACCACCTTTGCCCTCAAGAACGGCATGGTTGAGCCGTTGTTGAATGACCTGGATGCCGCTTTCGTCGGGCTGGGCGAGGCTACAATCAGCACGTCGGTTGAGATAGACGAGCCTATCCCTATCCAGTTCAATCTGCCGCTAAGCCAATCACTGCCGATAGATTTTATGCTACCCATCGAGCAGGATACGGTCGTTACGCTGCGACAGTCGGTGCCGCTCAACAACCTGCCGGCCCAGTTCAACCTGCCTGGTGGTGGTGGCGTGATCAATGGGAGCGTGTCTCTGTCTCTACCGGCCGGTCTGCCGCTTCCGATCCGTCTAAGCATGGCCGTGCCGGTCGTCCAGACTGTCCCTGTACGCATGGATGTACCGGTCAGTGAGACGATTCCCATCCAGATGACAGTGCCGGTGAACATCGCGCTCGGAGAAGCCGGGCTGGATCCGGCAGTCGGGGAACTGCGCGCTGTGTTCAGGCCGTTGAAGGAGCAGGTCGAGAGCCTGCCGGACGGGATAGAGTTTCGGTAGAGATGATGGCTGAAGCATCACCTCTCATATGCGACTACGAAGGCTCCGCCTACCGCACCGAGTTCTGGGGGCAGGGGCGGGAGTATGAGGACGCTGCTGAGCGGGTGGCGTTGCGTCACTTTCTGCCTCCCACCGGTCGCCGCCTGGTCGATATTGGTGGGGGCTACGGGCGGCTCGTTCCCCTGTATGGTGGGTATGACGAGGTAGTACTATTCGACTATGCGCTCTCGCAACTGCGGCAGGGGCGGGAATTGTGGGGAGACGCTGGCCCTGGCGGACGCCCGCGCTTCATCTACGTCGCTGCTGACTTCTACAATCAACCCTTTGTCCCCGGCCTCTTCGACACGGTGACGATGGTGCGCACGCTTCATCATGCCGCGGACGTGCCAACAGTGTTGAACGGCGTGGCCCGGATCCTTGGGCCTGGCGGTACCTTCGTGTTGGAGTTTGCCAACAAGCACAACTTGAAGGCGATCCTGCGCTACCTGACGCGACAGCAGGATTGGTCTCCCTTTGAGCGAAAGCCGATTGAGTTCGTGAGGCTGAATTTCGACTTTCACCCGGTGTGGATGCGAGAACGGTTGAGCGACGCTGGATTGCAGGTGGACCAGGTGCGCACCGTCTCTCATTTCCGGCTCGCTCTGTTCAAGCGACTGCTGCCCACGGGACTGCTCGTGGCGCTGGATCGATTGATGCAACCGACCGGCGCGCTGTGGCAGCTTTCTCCCAGCGTGTTCGTGCGCTGTACCATGGATAACGATAGACCAGCCCCGCCTGCTGGTGCCTTCTTCCGCTGTACGGTCTGTGGTTCGACTATGCTTGTGGATGAAGGAGATGTACTCTCTTGTACCGACTGCGGTGCACGCTTCGCGATACGCGATGGGATCTATGATTTCAAGGCCCCGATTGAGGAAGGCGTAAGATGAGCGAGGTAACTCGACGGGCGTTGTTCGCTGATCTGGTCTTCAATGAGGAGGGACAGCCGACCAAGGTGGTTCAGATTGGCGGTGTCCCCCACTACGCCGTGCCTGAGGGGGACTTCCTGCGGCACGTCGAGGCCGAGTACGTGGATCGCCAAATCGTGGCGTTGATACAGGAACGCATCCTGGCGATGCGCGATATCGTCACCGAAGGGGTGATCCACATGCTGGGCCAGGAGGATTTGTTCACGCGAGCGTCGATTGAGCACGCGATTGAGAACATGGACCGCATTCTCGAGGCAAATGACGTGGACGTGGACGAGCTGCGCACCGCGTTGTGGATGACGGGTTTCCGTGCCACCGTGAACGTGCACGGTGACGTCGTGCACCTGGAACTCCCCGGCTGGGAGTCTGAGGCGTACGACTGACCTGGGCACCAGCAATTCTCAATATGGACCTCTTGATCGAAAGAATCGGCGTATCTGACCAGCTTTTCGGGCGAAAGCGGACAAATCGTCGGCTTCCTGCCTCATATTGAGAATTGCTGC
>Ga0180431_10007442_pt1 | contig 12752 bp, 8 predicted proteins | sample SS_ome_11_FD_132459 | JGI IMG/M metagenome (GOLD analysis project Ga0180431, IMG submission 132459) | Hypersaline lake sediment archaeal communities from the Salton Sea, California, USA - SS_1_MS_1 metaG | ecosystem: Environmental > Aquatic > Non-marine Saline and Alkaline > Hypersaline >... | reverse complement strand
TCGGCCCAGGTCCCCCGTCGCCGGCCAACCTCCGCATCGCCCAGGATATGGGCAAGTACGTCAACAGTTTCACCTGGCGGGGCGATCCGCCGCGTTGAAAGTCACTGCTGCGCATCAGCTCCCGGTTCATCCGGATCGGATGACGGTGCTGACGGTTGCCGGTTGAGCCAATCCTTGAGCCGGACCAGCTGACTTGCAACCAACCCAACGGCTAGCAGCAGCACACCACCGACGATAAGGACGGTCGTCATAGATCACCTTTCCAACCTTCAGGTTACCTGCGATCCTGTTCCTGCCCTGAGGGTAAGCGACCGGACACCACATGTGATCGAGCATGGGCAATGGCGTCTTCGAGGGAGTCGATCACGTGGTTCTCATGGCGCAGCGCATCGAAGACGCCGACGTTGGACAGCAGCGTGAAATGTTCGGGCCGAATACCCTTCACGATCACGGTTATTCGTCGCGACTCCAACTCTTTGGCGATCTCAATCAGCGTGTGGGCGCCGGTTGCGTCGAGCATGCCCAGCTGCGACATCCGGATTATCACAACCGAGACGTCCCCATCCTCGATGTCGGCGATAGTGTTCGAAATGCGTTCGGCAGCGGCGAAGAACATCGCTCCGTCAAGTCGTAACAGCGCTATTCGTTCATCTCCGGGTTGAAAGGGGCCAGGCAACTCTTCGCGGACCACGCTGCTGCGTCGGGCCACGGTTCTCAGCGCGAAGAATGCCGTCACGAGAAGGCCGATCTCGACTGCTTCAATGAGATCGAAGCCGACCGTGACGGCCGCCGTCAGCACGAAGGTCGCGGCATCGGAACGTGTCGAACGCAAAATTTTGCGAACTGTCGTCGCCGAGATCATCCGGAATGCGGTGACGATCAGTACTCCGGCCAAGGCTGACAGCGGGATTGCCGAGACCGGACCGGTTGCGAGATACACGACCGCGAGTAGCACCAGCGAGTGCACGATCGCCGAGACTCGGGTTCGGGCACCGGAGCGCACGTTGACCGCCGTTCGGGCGATCGCACCGGTGGCGGGCATGCCACCGAATACGCCGGAGACCACAGAGGCCAGACCCTGCCCGAGGAGTTCGCGATCGGGGTCATAGGGCCCGGTGGGTGACAACGTGGCCGCGACCCTCGCCGACAGAAGTGACTCGATCGCTGCCAAGGCGGCGATGGCCAGTGCTGCGCCGAGCAGCATCCGAAGAGCGCCGAAATCCGCCTCTGGCATGACGGGAGCGGGAAGATGGGAGGGCAAAGCCCCGATGGTGGCCACCGAAAAGCCTACGGCCGACACGAGCGCCGTTGCGGCCACCACTGCGGTCAGCGAGGCGGGGATGCCGGCGTTCACTCGCGGTAATCCGATCATCAGCGCGGCGACGAAGCCCACTATCGCCACAGTGCGCCACGCCGAGGACCATTCGGTATGGACAACCACGTCCCAGGCGGCGAGAACGGTGCGTTGCCCGGGTGGGGCAGTGCCGCCTAACGCGGCGGGAACCTGTTGCAGAGCGATGATCGCGGCGATCCCCAGGGTAAAACCCTCGATCACCGGCCAGGGGATGAAGGTGACTGCGCGGCCGAGTCCGGTCACCCCGGCGATCAGGACGAGCACCCCGGCCATCACCGTCACCAACGCGACGCTGCCGATCCCCTGTAGTGCGACGATCGGGGCCAGGACCACGGCCATTGCGCCTGTCGGCCCGGAAACCTGAACATTGGACCCGCCGAAGATCGCCGCGGTTATTCCGGCGACCACTGCGGTGATCAGTCCGGCGGCCGCACCGACGCCGGACGTGATACCGAAGGCCAACGCCAGGGGCAGGGCCACCACGCCGACGGTGACGCCGGCGATTATGTCGCGTCGCCAAGAGCGCGACAGCTCGGCGTAGTCACTGCGGTGTGGCAGCAACCGCGACAGGGCTCCGGTCGCGGTGGCAATCACCGCTGACTGCAGATCGGCGGCAGGTCGCCGAAGGCCTTGAGTTGCTGCCGCTGGGTTTTGAGGGTGTCGGCGAGGAAGGTGCGTGCGATGACCAGCAGGTCGGAAATCGAGGGATGGGCCAGCTCGTAGTGAACCGCGTTGCCGATGCGCTCGGCCCGCACCACGTGGTGGCGCTTCAGCACGGCGAGATGCTGGGACAGTAACGTGGCCTCGATCCCGGTTTCGCCGAGGATCTCGGCGACGGTGGTCGCGCCTGCGTTGGCAGACAGGATCTCGAGGATGCGGATGCGGGCGGGGTGCGAAAGCGCCTTGAAGAGGTTGGCTTTGATCTCATACAGCGGCCGTTCGGTGCCGCCCGGGAAACTGGTGGGCAAGGGTGTCCTCGTCAATATGAACAATTGATGGATTGGTGAAAGTTTCAATCCAGGTTAGCGTTCGGACGTGTTCTGGACCAGTCCGGCCTTCGTCGACACCAGTCCGGCCTTCGGCGACGTGGTGCGAGCAGGTGCCGGCCCGAACGGCCCCCTATCGTGGTGGGAGTGTCCGAATCGGGTCGTGGTGACGTGCGCGCCCTGCGTGCGCGCCTGGACGGGCTGACCGTCCGCGATGCCGACCGGCTGGCCAAGCGACTGCGGTCGCTGCGCGGTGGCCCGGACGCCGGGAAACTGCAGCAGATCGCCCAGCGGATCGCCAGCGCTGAGGCCCTGGTCGCCGCCCGGGCGGCCGCCGTGCCCGCGATCACCTACCCGGATCTGCCGGTCAGCCGGCTACGCGCCGAACTTGCCGCGGCGATCCGCGACCATCAGGTCGTGGTCGTCGCCGGGGAGACCGGCTCGGGCAAAACCACCCAGCTGCCCAAGATCTGCCTGGAATTGGGCCGGGGGGTACGCGGCACCATCGGCCACACCCAACCGCGCCGGCTGGCGGCCCGCACCGTCGCCCAGCGCGTGGCCGATGAATTGGGCACCCCGCTCGGGGAGGTGGTCGGGTACACGGTGCGGTTCACCCAGCAGAGCAGCGATCGCACCCTGGTCAAGTTGATGACCGACGGGATCCTGCTGGCCGAGATCCAGCGCGATCGTCGGCTGCTGCGCTACGACACGCTGATCCTCGATGAGGCACATGAACGCAGCCTCAATATCGACTTCCTCATCGGCTTCCTGCGGCAGTTGCTGCCGCGCCGGCCGGATCTGAAACTGATCGTCACCTCCGCGACCATCGACCCCCAGCGGTTCGCTGCGCATTTCGCCACCGCGGGCCGGGACGCCCCGATCGTGGAGGTCTCGGGGCGGACCTTTCCCGTCGAGATTCGTTATCGCCCACTGGAACTGCCGGTAGCAGGCCAAGGAAGCGGTGAGGTGGATCCGGATGACCCCGACCATGAGGTGGTGCGGGTGGAGCCCCGTGACCAAACCGAGGCGATCATCGACGCGCTGGCGGAACTGTCCAGCGAACCACCCGGTGACGTGCTGGTCTTTCTGTCCGGTGAACGCGAGATCCGCGATGCCGCCGAGGCGGTGCGCGCGGCGATGCCGAACGTCGAGGTGCTGCCGCTTTACGCCCGATTGCCGACCGCCGACCAGCAGAAGGTGTTCACCCCCAACGCCAGTCGGGTGAACCGGCGGGTGGTGCTGGCCACCAACGTGGCCGAGACATCGCTGACCGTTCCCGGCATCAGCTACGTCATCGACCCGGGTACCGCGCGGATCTCGCGCTACAGCAGGCGCACAAAGGTGCAGCGGCTGCCGATCGAACCGATCTCGCAGGCCTCCGCCGGCCAGCGGGCAGGCCGCTCCGGTCGCACCGCGCCGGGGGTCTGTATCCGGCTCTACTCCGAACAGGACTACGCGGCAAGGCCGCGGTTCACCGATCCGGAAATCCTGCGAACCAATCTCGCTGCGGTCATCCTGCAGATGGCCGCTCTGCGCCTCGGTGAGGTTCAGAGCTTTCCCTTTCTTGATCCGCCGGAGCGACGCAGCATCAACGACGGTGTGCAACTGCTGCAGGAACTCGGCGCCTTCGACGCCGCCGGGCAGATCACCGATATGGGTCGGCGGCTGGCCCAACTTCCTCTCGACCCGAGACTGGGCCGAATGATTCTGCAAGCCGATAGCGAAGGGTGTCTGGCTGAGGTGTTGGTGCTGGCGGCGGCTCTTTCCATTCCCGATCCCCGCGAGCGACCTGCCGGTCGGGAGGAGGCGGCCCGCGCCAAACACGCCCGATTCGCCGACGAGAGTTCTGATTTCCTGTCCTATCTGAACCTGTGGCGGTACCTGATCGACCGGCGTAAAAGCCTGTCCGGCAGTGCGTTCCGGCGAATGTGTCGCGAGGATTTCCTGCATTATCTGCGCATTCGGGAATGGCAGGACCTGACCGGGCAGTTACGCGGTATCGCCGCGGGTATCGGCCTGAAGGGTGCCCAGCTGCACATCGGTGCCGAAACCAACGATCCACCGCGGGTGCATGCCGCTCTGGTGGCCGGTCTGCTCTCCCATGTCGGATTACGCGAAGGTGATTCCCGGGACTACACCGGAGCCCGCAACGCCAAGTTTGTGCTGGCGCCCGGATCGGCGCTGACCAAGCGCCCGCCCCGCTGGATCGTGGTCGCAGACCTGGTGGAGACAAGCCGGCTCTACGGCCGCACCGCGGCACGGATCGAACCGGAGGTCGTCGAACGTGTCGCGGGCGATCTTGTGCAGCGCAGCTATAGCGAGCCGCACTGGGACGCGCGGCGCGGCGCGGCGCAGGCTTTCGAGCGGGTCACCCTCTACGGGTTGCCACTGGTGGCACGACGGCGGGTGGGCTACGCGGCCGTGGATCCCGAACTTGCCCGGGAACTGTTCCTCCGGCATGCGCTGGTGGACGGCGACTGGCAGACCCGCCACCACTTCTACGCCGCGAACACCCGGTTGCGGGCCGAACTCGCCGAGTTGGAGGAGCGGGCACGCCGGCGAGACCTGCTGGTCGGGGACGAGGAGATCTTCGCTTTCTACGACACACGTATTCCGGCCGAGGTGGTCTCGACCCGGCACTTCGACGGCTGGTGGCGCAAACAACGACATCGCACTCCCGATCTGCTGACGATGGCCCGCGAGGACCTGCTGCGGGTGCACGACGCGGATGCCGAGAGGCCGGACAGTTGGCAGGACGGTGACCTCGACTTGCCGCTGAGCTACCGGTTTGAGCCCGGTGCCGCCGACGATGGTGTCACCGTGCACGTCCCGGTCGGGGTGCTGGCCAGACTGGGCGGCGAGCAGTTCGGCTGGCAGGTGCCGGCGCTGCGTGAGGAACTGCTCACCGCGCTGATCCGGTCGCTACCGAAGGATCTGCGCCGCAACTTCGTTCCCGCACCCGATACCGCCCGGGCGTTGCTCGACGACCTGAAACCGGGCACCGAACCGCTGCTGGAGAGCCTCCAGCGCGAACTGCATCGACGGACCGGTGTCCTGGTGCCACTGACGGCCTTCGACCTGGATAAGTTGCCGGCCCATCTGCGGGTGACCTTCTCGGTCGAAGGATCCGACGGTGCGGAACTTGCCCGGGGCAAGGACCTCGGAGTCCTCCAGGACCGGTTGGCCGGGCAGACCCGTCGCGCCGTCGCGGATGCCGTTGCCGACGGACTGGAGCGCCGAGGACTGCGCGGCTGGCCCGACGATCTCATCGAGCTGCCGTCGGGCGTCTCCAGCGGCGGTGTGCACGGGTTCCCCGGTCTGCTCGACACCAGTACGGCAGTCGACATCCGGGTGTTCGCAACGGCCGCCGAGCGGGATGCCGTGGCGCGGGATGGACTGCGTCGCCTGCTGCGGCTGACCACACGATCCCCGGTCAAGACCCTGGAGAAAAATCTGGACGTTCGGCGCCGGCTGACCCTCGCCGGCAACACCGACGGTTCCCTTACGGCACTACTGGAGGACTGCGCCGACGCCGCCGTCGATGTGCTGGCACCCGAACCGGTATGGACCGCTGCGCAATTCGACGCCGTACGCCGACGGGTCAACGCGGAACTGGCCCCGCTCGCCGCCGACATCCTGGGCCGGGCGGAGAAGGTTCTGGCCGCGCTGCAGGAGGTGAACCTGCTGCTCTCCTCGACCCCGCCGCCCGCTCACGCCGACGCGGTGGCCGATATTCGCGCGCAGCTCGCCGCCCTCGTGCCCCCGGGATTCGTCACCACGGCCGGCGCGGCGCACCTGAGCGACCTGACCCGGTACCTCACCGCCATCTCCCGCCGGATCGAACGGCTGCCGGTAGCGCTCTCCGCGGACCGGGACCGCATGTATCGGGTACATGCCGTCGAGGACGCGTACAGCGAACTGCTGCAGGCGCTTTCACCGGCCCGCGCCGCGGGCGAGGACGTCCGCGACATCGCCCGGATGATTCAGGAGTTCCGGGTGAGCCTGTGGGCTCAGCAGCTGGGGACCTCTCGGCCGGTCAGCGAAAAACGCATCTATCGCGCGATCGACGCGGTCCTGCGATAGCGATGCCCCCGGCTGTCCGGCGGCGGAAACCTCAGCCCTCGACGTGTTTCTTCAGCCCGTTGAGCGCGCCGTCCACGATGGTGGCCGCGGCCTTCTTCTTCATGAAGCCCATCATCGGGATCTTGGGGTCGATTTCGAGTTCGTAGGTGACCTTGGTGCCCGTACCGTCGGGGGTCAGCGTGTAGGAACCGACGAGCCGTTTCATCATGCTGGATTTCGGTTTGCCTGCGTCGTCGGTGTTCAGCGTCCAGGTCACCGAGTCGTTACCCGCCCAGACGTAGGAGATTTCGTAGACATCCTTGCCGATCGGGGTGGTGATGCTGAAGGACACGTCCTTGGGGCCGCCGTCACCATGGGTGCTGATGATCTCCACACCGGTGAAGCCGTCACTCCAACTCGGATAGTCGTCGAGGTTCGCGATGGCGGCCATCACCTCGGCGGGCGAGGCGTCGATCCGCACCGATTCCGAAACACTTTCAGCCACTTCCACTCCATCTTCCGGGACCATCGGGTACTTCAGCTTACGGTGGACCCGTCGCCTCGCTGACCGTATGGCTAACCGACTGGCTGACCGCATGCTGATGTGCGATAGCGGTGTCAAACAGCGTGTTTCCCGGCTGCCAACGGCGCTCTCGGTGGCGCCGTCGTCGTCTAACATTCGACCGACGGGGCTGGCACGGTCTGGTCGAGGAGGCCTGAATGAGCAAGGGCCGGGCACTGAGCAAGGGCCGGGCACTGATGGTGATCGCGGTGGCCTATCTCATCGCGGTGGGCGTGGCGGCGGCCTGGCTCGTAGCCGGCCCGAGTACCGGCCGGTTGTGGCTGGACACCCTCATCGCCGATGTGCTCGCCACTGCGGTGGTGTTCGTGTTCAGCCGTGCCTACCGGAACTCCAGCTTCTATGACGCCTACTGGAGTGTCATCCCGCCGCTGTTGTTTCTCTACTGGTGGTGGCAGGGACCGGTGGGCTGGGACGGTCCGGGTGCACTGCGTTGCTGGCTGCTGGCCGTGGTGATCGGCTACTGGGCGGTAAGGCTCACCGGTAACTGGGTCTATGGCTTCGGCGGCCTGCACCACGAGGATTGGCGCTATCCGATCCTGCGCGGTGGCGCCGGCCGGTTTGAGTTCCTGGCCGATCTGTTCGGTATCCATCTGTTCCCCACTCTGCAGGTGTTCGTCGGTCTGCTGCCCGTCTACGTCGCGGTGACCCGGCCGGTGGACGGCTGGATGTGGCTGACGTGGATGGCTTGCGCGGTGGGTGTCGCGGCCGTCTCGCTCGAACTCGCCGCGGATCGGCAGATGCGTCGCTTTGTCGCCGCGTGCAGGCCCGGTGCGGTGATGGAAGCCGGTTTGTGGGCCTGGTCGCGCCATCCCAACTACCTGGGCGAGGTGGGATTCTGGCTCTCCCTGGCGTTGTTCGGGATCGCCGCCGCGCCGAATTCATGGTGGTGGCTGTTCGTGGGGGTGGCGGTGATGGTGGCGATGTTCCTCGGCGCCAGCATTCCGATGATGGAGAAGCGCAGCCTCGAACGCCGGCCGGACTACCAGGGTGTCATCGACCGGGTTCCGCGCCTGCTGCCGCGCCCGCCCCGTCGGGCCGCCCGGTGAGCGCAACCCGGCAGCGGGTCGTCATCGCGGGCCTCGGTGACAGTGGGCTGCTGACCGCGATCAGGCTGGCCCGCTCGGCGGAGGTGGTGGGTGTCTCGGTGAAGCCGGGGCTGGTCAGCGGCCAGGAACTGGGTTTGCGTTTAGCGCGGCCGACCCAATGGGCCCGCGACTATTGGGTGCCGTTCGACCGCTATCGGGGGTTGGACCGGGTGCGCACCGTCCAGGCCAGGCTGGTCGGCGTCGACCTGGCCGAACGGGTGCTCAGCGGCCGTCGTGAAGACGGCACCGAGGTCGCTGAACCGTATGACTCCCTGGTCATCTCGACCGGGGTGCGCAACGGATTCTGGCGGCGGCCCGACCTGCAGTCGGCGGCCGATATCGGTGCGGAGTTGACCGACGTCCACGACAGGTTGGCCGGCGCCCGATCGGTCGCCGTGATCGGCGGCGGCGCGGCCGCGGTCAGCGCGGCCGCCAACATTGCGGCCCGCTGGCCGGATACCCGCGTGGACCTGTACTTCCCGCACGAGCGGGCTCTGGTCGAGCACCACCGCCGGGTGTGGGAACACCTGCGACGCAGGCTGACCCGGTTGGGTATCGGTTTGCATCCGGGCCACCGGGCGGAGATTCCGGCGGGCTTCTGCTGTGACGCCATCACCAGCGGCGACGTGCGCTGGAGTACCGGCCAGCCCGCCGTCCGGGCCGATGCGGTGCTGTGGGCCGTCGGGCGGGTCCGTCCCAATACAGATTGGCTGCCCACCGACCTGCTCGACGAGGGCGGATTCGTCAGGGTCACTCCAGAGTTGCGGGTGCCCGGGCACCGCGGGGTGTTCGCCATCGGGGACGTGGCCGCCACCGATCCGCTGCGTTCCTCCGCCCGGAACCGGGCCGACGCGGTGTTGGCGCACAACATCCTTGCCGAGGCTGCCGGCCGTCCGTTGCGCTCCTACAAGCCGCCCCGGCGCCGGTGGGGGTCGGTGATCGGAGTCCAATCCGACGGGGTGGAGATCTTCGCACCCAACGGCCGTCCGTTCCGGGTGCCGGCGTGGCCGGTCCAGCGGGTGTTGATGCCGTGGATTGTGCGACGCGGAATCTACCGCGGGGTGCGGGCGAACCAGCCGCTGGGCTGATCGCCGCCATTCATTGCCGGCCGAACGCCCCGTGTTCCGAAAAGCTATGGCGGCGGGGGCTCCCCCGGCGGCGGAGGCGGCGGGAGAGGCTCCGGTGGCGGCGGCGGGGGCTCCGACGGCGGCGGCGGGGGCTCCGGCGGCGGTGGCGGTGGCGGCGGCGGCGGGGGAGGCTCCGGTGGCGGTGGCGGTGGCGGTGGCGGAGGCGGCGCCGGCGGCGGGAATGCCGGGATGGTGATCGGCGGCAGGCCGGGAATGTTGATGACGTTCATTCCCGGTGGCGGCGCATCGGCCAGTGGCGGTGGCGGCGGCGCCTGGTTGTAATCGTTGTTGCCCGGGTCGTAAGCCGGGGCGGGCGCGTTGTACACCGGTGGTGGTGGGGCGATCCCGTTGCTGACGGTGATCGTGACGATCGAGCCGGGCATCACCTCGCCGGTCGGGGTGGTGCCGACCACGGTTCCCTTCGCCGCGGTGCTATTGACCGGTGCCGGTTTGCTGCCCACCTCGAATCCGGCCTCGCTGACACGTTTCCTGGCCGCATCGAGGTTCAGGCCCACGACACTGGGAATCGCGACCCCGGGTGCGCCGTCGAGGTAGCGCGGGTCAGTCGGCGGCAGTTTCACCGGACCGAAATCGGTGGCGATCGGGTTCATCGCCATGAACCAGGTTTGCGCCGGCGACGTGCCGCCGTAAAGGTTCCCGTTCCCGCCGCATTTGCGCAACGGGAACGCACAGAGCGCGGCTGGTTCGGGGGAATCGTCGAAGACGTAGCTCGCGGCGGCCAGTTGGTTGGTGTAGCCGAGGAACGCCGAGGACCGATGCGATTCGGTGGTGCCGGTCTTACCCGCCATCGGCAGGCTCCAGCCCGCGGCGCCCGCAGCGGCGGCGCCGGTGCCCATGGTGGTGTCTTTGGCCAGCGCGTTGGTCAAGGTGTTGGCCAGGCCCTCGGGTACCACCTGTTCACACTCCGGGGTCGCCAGCGGCACCTCGTCGCCGTTGCGGTCGAAAACCGTCTCGATGGGGCTCGGTGGGCACCAGGTGCCGCCGGAGGCCAGGGTCGCCGCGACGTTGGACAGCTCCAGCGCGTTCACCTCGAACGGACCGAGGGTGAAGGACCCGATGTTCGTCCGGCTGATGTAATCGGCGAGGCTTTCGTCGCTCTTGGGCACGTAGGCGCGCGCGGTGCCCGGTTCGGCGTAGGAACGCAGACCCAGTCGCACCGCGATATCGACCGTGCGATCCACGCCGACCTGCTGGATGAGCTTGGCGAAGGCGGTGTTGGGTGACAGTGCCAGGGCATCGGTCATACTCATGGGGCTGCGGTAGCCGGCTGCGTTCTTCACACACCACGTCATGGGCGGACAGCCTGGCGTACCGCTTTCACCGAGGTCCTTGCCCTGGAAGAGCGGCGGGACGTCGAGCATCGCGTTGATGCCCATGCCCATATCGAGGGCGGCCGCGCTGGTGAAGATCTTGAAGATGGACCCCGCACCGTCCCCCACGAGGGTGAAGGGCTGGGGCTGAACGGTCTGCCCGGCGTTCAGTTTGAGGCCGTATCCGCGGTTGTCGCCCATTGCCAGAACCCGGTGCGCATCCTTTCCGGGCCGAATCACACTCATCACGCTGGCCACACTGTCCAACGTGGGGCTGGCCACTGCGTCGATGGCCCGCTTGACACTTTTCTGCACAGTCGGGTCGAGGGTGGTCCTGATCAGGTATCCGTTGCGGGCGACGGCCTGCTCGCTGATCCCCGCTCGGGCCAGGTACTGCAGGGCATAGTCGCAGAAGAACGCGCGATCCCGCGCCGCTATGCAGCCCTGCGGCAACGAGCCGGGTTTGCTCAGGATGCCGAGCGGTTGATCCCGGGCGGCCCGAAGCTCGTCGGCCCGATTCGGCAGGTTGTCGATCATGCTGTCGAGCACGACGTTTCGCCGGTCCAGCGCGCCTTCGGGATTGGTGTAGGGGTTCAGCGAACTGGTTGATTGCACCAACCCGGCCAGCAGTGCCGACTGTTGCCAGTTCAGGTCGGCGGCATTGACGCCGAAGTAGGTCTTCGCCGCAGCCTGGACGCCGTAGGCGCCGTTGCCGAAGGACACCAGGTTCAGGTAGCGGGTCAGGATTTCCGGTTTGGTCAATGACTTGTTCAATGCCAGCGCCAGCCGGATCTCACGTAGCTTCCTGGCCGGTGTGGTCTCCACTGCCGCCTGCCGTTCGGCCTCGCTGTCGGCGCCGATCAACAGGTTGTAGTTCTTGACGTACTGCTGCTCGATGGTGGACCCGCCGCGGGTGTCCACCGCCCCCTGCAGAAAGCCCGCGAGGCCGGTCAGGGTTCCTTGCAGATCGACACCGTTGTGGGCGGCGAAACGTTTGTCCTCGATCGAGACGATGGCCAGTTTCATCGTGTCGGCGATCCGATTGGTCGGAAGCGCCCAGCGACGCTGGGTGTATAGCCAGGCGATCGGTTTACCGGTCGCATCGACCATGGTCGAGATAGCCGGCATCTCGCCATCGACGAGATCGGCCGAGCGCTGGACGGTCAGATCGGAGGCGTGGTTGCTGATCATCCCGGCGCCGCCAACCACGGGGAACAGCAGGGCGGCGGTCAAAACCCCGGCGAGAAGGCAGAATTGCGCCATCTTGCGCACCGTGGACCCGGTCGACGGGTACTGGCCCGACACGCTCCCTACTCTAGGGCCAGATCGGAGGCAGCGTGCATGGGAGGCGACGATAGCTGGTGAAGGCCGACCATTTTGCTGGAGGCGCTGGTCAGTGCGCCGGCATGACGACGATTCCGTCATCGTCGCTGAAGGCCACATCGCCCGGGGTGAACTCCACCCCGCCGAGGGCAACCGGGATATCACGTTTGCCGGCACCGGTTTTGGTGCTCTTTCGCGGGTTTGTGCCCAGCGCCTTGATGCCGATGTCGAGGGTCCGAAGCACGGCGGCGTCGCGGACCGCGCCGAACACGATCAGTCCCGACCACCCGTTCGACCGGCCCAGCTCGGCGATCACATCACCAACAAGTGCCGTGTGCAGCGAGCCACCGCCGTCGACGATCAGGACCCGACCGTCTCCCGGCTCGGACAACACCGATTTGAGCAGCGCGTTGTCTTCGAAGCAGCGAACCGTGACGATGGAGCCCGCGAACTGCGACAGACGGCCGAACTGCCGGAGTTGCGTGTCGCAGCTACGGACCCCGGGACCGATCTCGTCGACGAGGTCGGCGGTCGGCCGGAACGCGATGAGCACGGTTTCAGCCGCGGCGGAATCGGTTCAGCACCACCGCCACCAAACCCGCGGCGGCCAGGATGATCGTGACCGGCAAGCGTGACGGGCGCGCCGGGGCACCGACAGCGGGCACCGCAGGAGCGGCGCGCCGGGCGGTAGCGCCGGGTGCGGACAGCGCCGCGTGCGGGGTGGCGGGCTCCAGAGCGGGCTGAGGTGGCTTCGCGGCCAGTGCCGGGGGAGGTTTCTTCACCGCTGTTTTCTTCGCCGCTGTTTTCTTGGCTGCCGTCTTCTTGACGGGTGCCTTCTTCGCGGTGGGCTGTTTCGCGACTGCCTTGTTCGCGACTGCCTTGTTCGCGACTGCCTTGTTCG
>Ga0180431_10007441_pt1 | contig 12753 bp, 11 predicted proteins | sample SS_ome_11_FD_132459 | JGI IMG/M metagenome (GOLD analysis project Ga0180431, IMG submission 132459) | Hypersaline lake sediment archaeal communities from the Salton Sea, California, USA - SS_1_MS_1 metaG | ecosystem: Environmental > Aquatic > Non-marine Saline and Alkaline > Hypersaline >... | reverse complement strand
TTCCGACTCCACCGCATTTTCGAGCTGGTATTATGTGGGCGGCGGCGAAGGCAGTTAATACCACTGTTCAAAAGGTCACTGCCTGACAGCGTCGATATTACATTTATCATACCGTTCATAATTTTCTGACTACAAAAAGACCCCTCTGAGGGGTCTTTTGTTTTTTATTATGTATGCCGATAAAAGACACATGACTGCTGCTTTTATGGGTAATAGTAATAAGGGGTTCATGCATCTCGACATTCAAAATGTCTCAAAGAACTTTATTACGAGCTTTACCCGAAAGAAGATTCAGGCAGTCCAGGACTTTTCCCTCTCTATTGACCCCGGTGAAATTTTCGGCATCGTAGGCCCGAACGGCGCGGGTAAAAGCACCGTGCTCAAGATGCTGATGGGCTTCATACGTCCGGATAAGGGGAAAATCTCCCTGTTGGGCAAGAAACCCGGCAATCCCAGATCACGCGAACACTGTGGTTATCTTCCGGAAAATCCCTATTTTTATGACCACCTTTCCGCATTCGAACTTTTGCAATTCAGCGCTCGGGCTTCCGACATGCCTCCGCATAACATAAAACCCCGAATAGACCAGCTTCTTAAACTTACCGGGCTGGACTCAGCAAAAAACCGCAGACTGCGCTCTTATTCCAAGGGCATGATTCAGCGTGCAGGCATCTGTTTCGCCCTGGTGCATGATCCGAATATCGTGGTCCTGGATGAGCCCATGTCCGGTCTGGATCCACTGGGACAGCAAATGGTGGTGGATATAATCCTGGATCTGAAGAAAAGGGGAAAGACAGTCCTTTTCTGCTCTCATATCCTGAGTGATGTAGAGCGCATATGCGACCGGACGGGCATCATGGTACATGGCAGACTACGCAAAATACTTCAAAAGAACGAACTGCTGGATCAGGGAAACAGCGTCCGTATTGTTGCTGATGCCCTTACACCTGAGATGGAAAGGAGATGCCGTGAATTCGGATGGGCCGTCTTGACGAAAAGCACACATGTCACCCTCACGTGTCCCAGGGAACATTTATCTGATGCACTGACCCTTTGCGGGGAAGAAAAGGTAAGAATCATAACAGTGGACAATACGGTCAATACACTGGAAAAAATCTTTCTCGAAACCGTTAAGGAGACCGAAGCATGAACAGACGTATATGGTCCCTGGCTGTAATCACCTTCAAAGAAGGAATCCGGGATCGAACGCTTTATGGAATCGGTCTGTTTGCACTGATGATTATGGGCCTTTCCCTTGTTGTCACCGGTTTTTTCCTGCGCGAATTGCACAAGGTGACCGTAGATATCAATATCTCTGCCATCACGTTTGGGGGTCTCCTCATAATTTTTTCTCTCTCTGTAAATCTCATGTCAAAAGACCTGGACAAACGGACTATATACAGCGTCCTGTCAAAACCCTTTTCCCGGGCGCAGTACCTGATAGGCAAATTTATCGGGCTGGTGCTTCTGAGTCTGACTGCGTTATGCATGTTGACGCTTGTAAGTACGTTGACCATATGGACAGTGAAGTCACAGTACCCTGTTTATTTTAAAGAATTTGTATGGCTCTCGGTCTTTCAGGCAGTGTTCGCTGAATTTTTGATGCTTATGGTTTTGAATGCAGTTGTAATCTTTTTCAGCACCGTCACCACCAGCTCTTTTCTCACTCTGCTCTTCACCATATCTACCTATATTATCGGTCAGACCGTTGAAGAGGTGGTTCAGTTCATTCAAAGCCAGGCACAGGAAATCCAGCTCACAACTGCAGTGAAGACGATTATCGATATGACCCAGTACATTGTGCCCAACCTGTCCGTATACGACCTGAAGATCAGAGCGGCACACGGACTCTCCATTACGTCTTCCTATCTTTTGAGCATCACTGGTTACAGCCTTATATACAGCACTGTCCTGATCCTCTTGGCATCTATTATATTCAGCAGAAGGGAACTGACTTGACTGTAAACCGTTTATTACCTGTGAGCCTGGTCGCCACCCTTTTGCTTTACGGCGCGGCCTGGCAGCACCTTCAGCATGAACGGCACGTCTTTCTTCAGGAAAACTATATGGATTATACCCTGCCGTTCAGGTTTACAGGCCCGGCAGCCATGGAATTCAAAGGAATCGTCTCTGATTTTCTTTTTCTGAAGGTGATCACATTTCTGGGCGAAAGGATAGGTAAACAAGAAGAGTTCAGCGATCAGCACTTCAAATATCTGGGAGAATCGGTAAACACTATTACCGATCTGGATCCATATTTCTGGGACGCATACCTCTTTGCAGACATGATTTTCACATGGGACCTGAAAGAATACGAAGCTGCGAACGAGCTGCTCCTTAAGGCAAGACAATATCGGACCAATGACTACCGGGTGCCTTATTACCTGGGATTCAATTATTTCTTTTTTTTAAAAGACAATATCAACGGGTCCAAATACCTGATGGAGGCATCTAAACTACCCGGCAGTCCTTATTACCTGGCCTCCCTGGCAGCACGTCTTTCTGTTTACGCCCTTGAGCATCGAATCGGTATAATATTTCTGAAAGAAATGATCCGGGATACGGAAAACGAACAGATTAAAAACGAGTTCATGCTGAGAATAAAGGCACTGGAAATCATGGACCAGTTGGAACAAAAGGTAAGAGAATATAAGAAAACATATCGGAAACTGCCTTCCTCCCTTGCCGGACTGGTCACTGCCGGGCTAATCGACAAAATTCCGAATGATCCCTACGGCGGACAATTTGTTCTGTTGAAAAACGGCAGGGTCTATACGACCAGTAAAATGCTGCGGCAGAAATAAGTTTATATCAATAAGTTTATATCAAAATGATGGTATCGCAATCGATCCCGAAATCTTCCATTGACTCAAAATATATAGCATTAGCTCTGGTCGCTATCATTACGTTAACCGTATTTTATCCCGTACTTTCATCCCACCTTATCAGCTTAGATGATAATGGCTTGATTTCAGACCTTAATAATCCCGACAAAAACTTTTCATTAAAAGGTTTGTTTTTTCCTCATTCAATTGATCGCTACTATAGGCCCTTTCTGGTTTTAACCTTTATTGCCGACAGTAAAATATGGCTTATGGAACCCGCAGGGTATCACTTGACCAATTATATCTTACACACACTCAATGCGTTTTTAGTTTTTTTCATAGCCCTGAAACTCTTCAAATCTTATTCAAAATCCGAACATATTGCACTTGTATGCGCCCTGCTTTTCTCCATTCATCCCTTGACTTGCGAATCTGTAGCCTGGGTGTCAGGAAGATCTGATATACTTGGGACATTCTTTTGCCTGCTCGCTTTCTATTTTTACCTTTCCCGGTTTAGAGGAAAGACGGTATTAGTGATTTTGAGCATACTCCTTGGATTATTGTCCAAAGAAAATGCATTGGCCATTATACCGATAATGCTCATTGCGAACCTTTTCCTGTCATATTCCAAGGAACAGGGCCTGATGCATACCGCGAAATCAACTATTATCTGGCTGATTATTTTATGCATACCCCTCACTATCTATCTTTATCTGAGAATGAACGGCTTAAGCCAGTTTGACCACGGCATAAAGATGGCAGTATCTAACAATATAAGTACGAGCAATTCCGCAATGGAAAGTTCACTGTTATATGTGCCGGCCACTATCGCTTTTTATATAAAGAAATTGTTTTTCCCTTTTCCACTAAATTTGGCCATTTATAAAATAAATGTTGTGTTTTACTCTGGTTTTTTCATTTTTATAATGATATTAGCTGGTTATTTTTACTTAAAGAAACATTACTGCATTATTATATGGCTGATGCTTATCATAGTGGCATTTTCGCCAGCCATTTTTGCTGCTACCAGTAAAATTGCATGGACCCCTTTTGCTGAAAGATATCTCTATTTAGCTACCGCGGTCTGGGCCTTATCAATAGGTGTATCTATCCGACATATTTTGGAAAAAGCCCCTAATAACGCAAGACTGACCGCGATTGTAATTATCTCAATTATGCTGATTTTTTCTATAACAACTTTTCTGCGCACAGCAGTATGGCAAAATGATCTAACCCTATGGACGGATACCTATAAAAAGTCTCCTGAGTTCGCGAAGGTACTATATAAATACGGCGTTGCCTTAGGAGGCACAGAGGGCCTTGCTTATTTTAGAAAAGCAGTCGAGGTGGCCAAAGATAAAGATTGGAAAGACCGTTCCCTGGTGGCTCTTGCCAATCAGGCCAAGAAAGATAAGAAATATTTACAAGCAATTGCCTACTATGATCAAGCGCTCCAAATAAGACCATTGCCTGAATATTACTATGAAGCAGCCAATATAATGATAACCATCAAAAACTCGAAGCAAAAGGAGCGGGAAAAAAACATAATAAAATGTATTGATTATTATGAAAAGGCATATAATAAAAAGAGAGATCCTTTCGCACTGTATCAAATTGGCTTTTTATATATTGAACTTAAAGATTATAAAAAAGCTCATTTGTATTTCGAAGACATCATTACGAAATTTCCATCGTCTAGGTTTGCCGACCATGCCAAATCCCGACTCAATCAAATCAAAAAACTTTCTCATAGCTATAAATCTCTAATATATCCGAAGGCCAATTCTCTTTTGTGCCATTCATCACTTGACCAACGTGATTCACAAGGTCAATATTCTCTGTGTTTGTGAATCTGTGTAGGTCTATGGCCAATCAATTCAAGCTCCTATTCAGAAAAGACGATGTTTTAATAAAGATCGAATAAAACACCTTTACAAATGCGACAAACGTCACTTACAAAGTGTTAATTAATTATCTGAATATGAAAGCAAAGGACGATATATCAAAAATTCCGGTCTTTTATAATGTGATTGTATGGGACAAGTTTAATAGCTACATTCAAATAATCCGTCCCTATCAGTGGATTAAGAATCTCCTTGTCTTTGCACCCATTTTTTTCGCCGGCAGACTTACCGACTGGAATCTTCTCAGATTGACCATAGAAACTGGCATCTTATTTTGTGCTGTCGCGAGCCTAGGATACATTTTTAATGACTGGATGGACCAGGATCGGGATGCCTACCATCCGGATAAATGTAAACGGCCTATTCCAACCGACAGGCTGACGCTAAGAGACCTTCTACTGTTGGTGGCCCTGCTCGGGTCCATCACCGTCCTTTTGTCTATTGGATTCGCTGCTAATACGGGCCTTATTATCTGTATTTTTAGCTATTTAGCCCTAACCACAATTTATAGTCTCGGAGTGAAAAACATAGAAGGTCTTGAGATATTCATGGTAGCCTGTTTTTTTGTGCTACGCGTTATGGCCGGAGGCATTGCAACGGGAATTCCTGTCTCTGATTGGTTGTTTTTGACGGTATTTTTCCTTGCGCTGTTAATTACATTGGCAAAACGAAAATCTGAGTTGGTTGTATTGCATAAAGACGCTCATAATCATAGACGAAGCCTGGCTCATTATTCTCCGGCATATCTAAACCATTTTCTCTGGATAACCGGCGGGATCAGCATACTTACCTATGGTCTATACGCAATAGGAAACAAAAATAATATAATTTATTCTATAATTCCTGCCACCTATGGAATAGCTCGTTTTCTGCTACTGGTAGATAATGGAAAGGGCGGTGACCCTATATTAACTCTTGTTAAGGACCCTCATCTTATATTAACCGTTTTGATTTTTTTGGGTTTTATTTGTTATCATATATATAGCTGAAAAAAGAATTATCAGAAAACCACGTAAAGACGAAAGTGCGAAGAGAATATCAGCAACTTGATAATATAGTAAATTTCTATTTTGAACACGGGTTACTCGAATGGCTATGAATTAGATCTATAAAGTTCAAACAATACCTCCATGCTAGCAGAATATCCTCGGCACTACTCGTGAATCGTCGCATAAAATTATTGAAAACAGTTGATGCCTTAATTGGTCCACTGGCGTTAAAGTTTGCTGTTGCTTGCAGATTGGGTGAAAAAAAAACTTTCACCAATCAAAAGACCAACAAAGTGCTGGTAATCAGGCCCGGCGGGATCGGTGATGCCGCCCTTCTCTTACCGGCCCTCAAGGTGCTGAAAGAAATTATTCCTACTATACAGACCCACATACTGTGCGAGCCGAGAAACGCCGGGGTGTTCACTCATTCCCCATTTGTTCCCAAAATTTTTAATTACAATAGATTAAGCGACCTGAAAGAGATTCGAGAAACTCAATACGACTGTATCTTTGATACCGAACAGTCCCATTTCTTGACCGGGACACTCGTCACCTTGTTGAAAGGACATAAAAAGATCGGTTTTGCGACCAGAGGAAGGGAAAGTGCTTACGATGTCAGCGTTCAATATCATCAGGATGAATACGAGGCAGAGAGTTTTTTCCGTCTCTTCGCCGCCGGAATTGAAAATTGGCCGGAAAAATTTCGGCTGAGACCTACTTATTTTTTCCCAACAAATAAAGAAAAAGAAAGGATAAAAGCTTTATTATCCGATATTAGAAGAGAACTTGTATGCATATTTCCAGGAGCAAGCATAAGGGAAAAGCTCTGGCCTGCTTATAGATGGAGCCAAGTGGCTGATGAGTTATGGGAAATGGGAAGGCAGCCGACAATTATAGGAGGGAAGGCAGAAATGAATATATCCCAAAAAATTATGGACTCCGCCAACAGCCCAATTCTCAATCTATGCGGCAGGCTTTCACTCTCTGAGACTGCGGCGATATTTAACCACAGCAGACTGCTGATAAGCACGGATTCAGGAATTCTGCATATAGGAGCCATGTGCAATATACATACTGTCTCACTATTCGGTCCAAGTTTTGCTGACAAATGGGGGCCTAAAGGGAAAAAGCATAAGATAATCAATAAAAATCTTGAATGTAGTCCATGTACGAAATTCGCCACCACACCGCCTTGCTCGAATAATATGGCTTGTATGATGGAAATTTCCAATGAAGAAGTACTAAAGGTATCCAAGGACTTATTATAAAATTATTGCCATAAAAAATTTCAAGGACAAAAAAGCATTGGAAAATTTGAGAATTTTTTTCCTGTTTCTCAAAAATATTGTTCAGAATTCATATATGGTCAAGACAATGGTTGTCAGGGACCTTCATAGTAGATACTCCGGATCACTGTTAGGTATATTCTGGTCTGTTATCCATCCCCTGGCCCAGGTAGTGACATTCACTTTCATTTACACCTATGCTTTTGATGCCAGACTTCCTGCAAATGAGGGAACTACGGTTTTTGCCGTATGGTTTATGTGCGGGCTTCTCCCTTGGCTTATGTTTGCCGACACAGTCAAAAGATCTTCCAACATCCTGATAGCCAACAAGAATCTGATCACCAAAAATGTGTTCCCCTCCGAAATATTGCCTGCGGTCGTGCTATTTTCAAACATAGTCAACCATTTCATCTTTTTCGGCATTGTGATGTTTCTGATTCTAATTACAGGGGGTAAAGTTAGTATTTTTATCCTTTTACTCCCGTTTTATTTGCTGGTCCTGAGTGTATTTGCACTTGGGGTAGGATGGATTGTCGCAAGCGTTGACGTTTTTTTAAGGGATGTAAATCAAATACTAACCGTGGTAATTCAACTCTGGTTTTTCTTCACTCCTATCATGTATCCGGCAAGCATATTGCCGCCCGAAATTCAGACCATACTGAAGATAAACCCGCTGTATCATGTTATCGATGGTTACAGACGCGCCCTATTGACCCATGAATGGCCTGACGTTTCCGAGGTAGGTTATCTTGTAGTTGTAAGCTTAGTGATAATAGGCTTGGGTGGCATTGTTTTCAGGCGGTTGAAGCCTGATTTTGCGGATGTTCTATGAAAATGGATACTGCCATATCTGTCAAAAATGTAAGCAAAAAATTCAAGCTCTATAAGAGTTCCAAAGATAGGCTTAAGGAAGCATTTCACCCACGAAGAAAGAAATACCATCAGGACTTCTGGGCCCTGCAAGACATTTCCTTTGATGTATCAAGGGGCACCACAATGGGCATTATCGGCCAGAATGGCTGTGGTAAAAGCACTCTTCTTCAAATCATCTGTGGAATACTCAGGGCTTCGTCCGGTCATGTCAAAACAAATGGCAGAATATCAGCACTGCTTGAACTTGGTGCAGGTTTTAACCCTGACTTTACGGGACGTCAAAATGTTTACATGAGTGGCGCAGTTAAAGGATTTACCAAAAAAGACATGGACGAAAGGTTCGATGATATTGTGTCATTTGCTGACATCGGGGATTTTATTGAACAGCCCGTTAAGACCTATTCAAGCGGGATGTACGTGAGATTGGCCTTTGCCTGTGCGGTAAATGTTGATCCTGATATCTTAGTCATAGATGAAGCTCTAGCAGTCGGGGATGATATGTTTAAACGTCGCTGCTATAGAAAGTTGGAAGACTTCAAGAAACAAGACAAGACCATACTATTTGTATCTCACAGCCCTGCTACCATCACAAGTATGTGCGACTGTGTTGTTCTTCTTGATAAAGGAAAGATAGTTCAAATAGGAAATTCAAGAAATGTTGTAAAAACTTATAGCAAGATGCTGGCTGCAAGAGAAGAAACTTATGTCAAAAAATTGAAAGGTAATGACAACCAAAAGTCAGTAAAACAAGAAGATGAGAGATTACAGAAGCCGGTTGACGCTTCCGATTCAGAATGCCGATATGGAACAGGGGAAGTAGCTATAAGGAAGTTTGAAATATTTAATGAGGATGGTGATCCTGTCACTGTCATTGAAACGGGAAAGCGATATATCTTCAAGACAACGGTCCTTTTCAAGAAGAATGTTATGGAGCCAGCTATAGGTATTTCTATACTGACCCTCACTGGTATAGAGATTTTTGGCACAAGCACAGAAGTGTCTAGTTACTCTATGGGCCCCGTTAAAGCAAATACATTGATTGTTGCCGAGTTTGATCAGGTAATAACTTTGAATCCGGGTTCATATGCCGTGAATGTGAGTGTTGCTGAATTTGTTTCTCACCAGCGAGTGTTTCTTGATAGGCGATTAGATATGTTAACCTTTAAGGTCATAGGTAATGCTGAGTCTTATGGTCTTGTGAATATGAACGTCAAAATTAGCATTAGTTCTTTACAGAACACAGGGGGTTAGAAATCAAGAAAAGCTTTAAAGATTTTTATGAAGGATACTGGGACCACAGGAAAAGTATTGGCAAGATACATACAGAAGAGGGAGTCTATATCCCTAACCGATTGAAGGCAGTGGTCTCGATGATTCCCGATGGAGATCGCAAGATTAATATCCTAGATGTAGGGTGCGGGGAGGGAACATTAGGGAAGCTCCTCAAGGAAAAGTTTAAAGATATATATGTTGCAGGGTGCGACATATCAGAGAAAGCGGTTGAACTTGCGTGCCCTTATTATGATAAGGTTTTTCAGATTGACATTGATGAAGATGATCTGAATAAGAAAACGGGAGAGGCCGCATTCGACTATATCGTTTGCGTTGAGATCATTGAACATCTTTTACATCCGGAAGTGGCTTTAAAAAAGTGCAAAAAATTACTTTCAAAACATGGCCACCTTATCGTATCTTTTCCGAACATAGCCTGGTGGAAGTACAGGATAAAATTACTAAAAGGCCATTTCCCTGAGGAAAGCAGACTTTACCACCATGCTGAACACCTTCATGATTTTACCATGCATACATTCACAGAGCTCCTGAAAGACGTGAGTCTGGAATCTGTAGAAATAGGCGGAGAATTCATACCCCCAAAATTCATAGAATGTCTTAGGCCAAAGAACTTGATAGATAGGTCAATCAGAAAATATCCAAATCTTTTTGGATATCAGATAGTTATTAAAACAAAGCGGGTAATGAGTTGATGGCTATAAGAGGCAAGTTTTTTAGATCATTGTCTGCTCTATGCCTTCCAGTTTTTTTAGCATTTTTATTCTACTGTGAAACTGCCAGCGGAAACAGTTTTGAAAATAGCTTGTACCAAGTTATCAAAGTTTTTGAGAAATCATACGGCGCAACTAATTTTGATGATTTACTCAAGGAGGAAGACTTTAATGCCGCACTAAAAAAGGGAGGAAACAATGTGCCCAGGTCATTGGCCGCAACAGCCCTTGTCTATGCCTTTATATTCTGCAAAGAAGGAAATCAGAAGTATTTAGAAAAAGCAACTTATCTCATAAATGGGCTAATTGAAAAATATCCCTTCTGGACTGCATCTTTAAAACCCTCGAATATCTCATTCAATTTGGCACCAACTACAGCGTATAACTTAGGGCTTGCCTCCTGGCTTATATGGAATGATTTGGAAATAACCGTGCGAAGAGCCGTTAAGGATATGCTTATAAAAGAATCAAATTTTATGCTTCTCCGAACTCCCGCATCTGGTTTTGTGAATGATACAAAGGCAGACGAAAACGGAGTTGTCCCGCCACTCCTTTCGCTTACGGCGACACTTTTTCCTAATGAAGAAAACTCTCGAAAGTGGGAGAGACATTCCATGTGTTATGCCTATCATAGCATCACGATAAGCAAAGATATACCCTATTGTGGGGTAACAACTCAAACGGCCTATGATAATTTTTTGATGGATAACCACGGTATTCATCCTCACCCTCTCTATATGGCGGCCCCTCTTGTGCTTTTTGCAGATGCTTCTCTGGTTTATTTAACAGCCGACAGAGAGGTACCCTGGGAACTTAAACACAACGTTGTTTCCTTATGGAATCGCCTGAAAACATTTGTGAATGAGGATTTTACATGGGATACCCATAACTCCTGGAATCCTACCGGTCTCGGCCGCGAGATATCAGCAGTCACATATATAGCCGTTATCATGGGGGTCGATACTAATATGGAAATAGATTTAGTGAACCGAAAGATCAGGAACCAAGGATTCTTTGTTGAAAAGAGGGTTGGTGTTGTAAAATCTATTTCGACCTACGATGCGAATTTCTTCAATAACGCATTAGTCGCCAAGCGCTATATTGTCAGCTTTTTGCTTCACGAGCCAACATTTTTGACAAAACCGCCTTTAAGCATGAACTGATATTAAATGAATATAACATATATTGTTGGGAGTTTCCCGAAGCTGTCGGAAACCTTTGTTCTCAGTCAAATAACAGGCTTGATAGATATGGGCCATAAGGTCAATATCATTGCAGCTCGTCCATCTGGCGAAGAGATTGTTCAGGATGACTTAAAAGAATATGGGCTCCTGGAGAAAACCACATACCTTAAAGGAAACTCTTTAAAACCAGGTTTTGAAATAAACGCAGAATTACTGGACGCTCTGCTTTTTGTTGACATAATACACGCCCATTTTGCAGCATGGCCCGCTGAGATAGCCATGGCATTATCCAAATTGACACAAATTCCCTTTATCTTTACTGCCCATGCTTATGACATATTTACAAATCCAGACACAGAAAGGCTGAAACATCTTTCACAAAAAGCATCACGAATAATTACCGTAACAGAATTTAACAAAAATTATATCCTTGAGATGATAGGCGATGAGCATAAGGACAAAATAGAACTGATCAGGTGTGGGCTTGATACCGAAAAATTCTCCCCCTCAAAAAAAGTAAGTAGTGACGTGGTTACAATTCTGACCGCAGGCAGGCTAGTTGAAAAAAAAGGGATTAACTTTGCTATAAAAGCATTTTCACAGCTATCTAACAAAAACCATCTGGAATTTAGAATTATAGGCAGTGGCCCTATGAAAGAAATACTCCAAAGCTTGGTAAAGGAACTAAACTTACAGAATAAAATCATCTTGTTAGGTGACCAACCACAGTCAGTTGTGATTAACGAGATGAAATATGCAGACATATTCCTTCTGCCCTGTGTTACTGCTGAAAATGGGGATATGGAAGGACTTCCCTTGGTGCTTTTGGAAGCTCAGGCAATGGAACTGCCAGTTGTCTCTTCAAATCATACGGGCATCCATGAAGGCGTGATTAATAATACAACAGGCTATCTAGTTCCTGAAAAGGATGTCTCTGCCATCACCGAAAAATTAGAAATGCTCATAAATAACCCGTCTCTTAGGCTAAAAATGGGGCAGCAAGGCAGGAAAAATATAGAAGAACGATTCAATGCTATAAATGAAATAGAGAAGATTGAGAAATTAATGTACGGTCTGAAAAGTAAGGTTAATATTTCGGACATTTCTGCTGAAAGACAGAAATTTTTGAGATCATTGGTTCACGCGATGGTTTCAGAATTGGTTCTCCAGAAAAATGAAAAGATTAAACAAAAGGATGAAAAGATTAAACAAAAGGATGAGGCTATAAATTCACTTTTAAATACATGGAGCTGGAGGATAACAAAACCTCTAAGAATAACTGCTGAGTGGCTCAAATAGAAGAGGCATCAAAGATTTACCCGGACTTGCTGAAATACGAACTTATTTGATACGGATCTTCCGGATTGAGCGTACTCTTTATATGTTATTCAAATAGGCCTGGACAGATCTATGATCATTGGTAAGCAACTAGATAAAAAGGCAATAAAGGAAAAGATCAAAACAGTTTTCATTTTGGGAATTACGGGTGATCCTTACGTTATCGAAGAGATATCGCAAGCTCAGGCACGATTCAAAATATTATCTCTTAATCCCGAAGTTGAATCTAATGAATTCACCTTTTACGTTAAAAATCCTTTTGTTCTTTTGTTAGAAATATTGCGCATAAATCCTGAGCGGATCATCATCTTACAAAATACCCCGCAGTCACGCTTTTTTCTGAGTCTGTTT
>Ga0180431_10007439_pt1 | contig 12755 bp, 11 predicted proteins | sample SS_ome_11_FD_132459 | JGI IMG/M metagenome (GOLD analysis project Ga0180431, IMG submission 132459) | Hypersaline lake sediment archaeal communities from the Salton Sea, California, USA - SS_1_MS_1 metaG | ecosystem: Environmental > Aquatic > Non-marine Saline and Alkaline > Hypersaline >... | reverse complement strand
GTGTGGTATAATCGCAGTTGCTCTGGAGGCTGTAGATTTGTGCGGGACATCTTGCGACACACCTCAAGCGACGTCTCGACTCGCGCAACGGACAGGTATTGCCGCCTGCCCGAGGAGGTGCGATATGAAAGCGGTCGCAGTGTTGATGCTGTCACTTATGATCTCCGGCTTCGCTCCGGCGGGCGCCCGTGCGGACTCGAACCCGGACGCGAAGCTGGCCATGCACCTTGTCGCCTCAGATGAGTATCTCTATTGCGATGATCTGATCGCGTCGGCGTGCTCGGGCATCGACCCGGACCTCTCGATGGCGGAGCTGGCGGCTTCCGGCTACCAGGCGTACGCCGTTTTCCTGGCCTATGACCTGGAGACGTGCATCACAGGGGTGGAGTACCTTGTCACGGGATGGCCCACCGGCCCCGACGCGCCCGCGTTCGAATTCCCCGAGTACTGCCCGCCCATGGAAAAAACCCTCTGCATGGGAGAGCCGTTCGAGGCCCTCGGGGGCGCGGGCGGGATCTGCGCCTTCGGAGAATGCGTGTGGGAGGCCCCCTTCGGGATGGCGCCCTATGCCTACATCTGGTTCGATCTCTCGTCCCACACCCCACTCCTCCCGATCACACTCGACTACGCTCCGAGCACGTACACCTATTCGGATGATCCTCACAACTATGTTTTGGGTCCGGGTCCCGATTTCCCGGAGCAGGCGGTTATGACCTGGCACGGCTGCTCGATCGGTGGAGGCATGGCCTACCAGGATATCCAGGTGGTTTCCCCGAACGGCGGAGAGACGTGGTGCGTGGGGGAGACGAGAACAGTCGAGTGGTTCTCATTCAACGTGACTGCGGTCCGGATCGAGCTGAGCTCGGACGGGGGATCGAGCTGGGATTTGATCACTTCCTCCACACCCGCCTCGGGGTCCCACGCGTGGACGGTTTCCGACGTCGAGTCCGAGAATTGCCTCATTCGGGTTTCCGACGCCGACGACGGAGTCCCATCGGACGTAAGCGATGGTCCATTCACGGTTGGCTCCGAGCCAACCGTGACCGTCCTCGCTCCCAACGGCGGCGAGACGTGGCAGGCGTACACGAGGAGGGTGATTTGTTGGACCTCGACGTGCCTGGATGCGGTCCGGCTCGAGTGCAGCACCGACGGCGGGACAACGTGGGGAGAAATCGCAGACGTAGGGTCGAGCCCCGGAGCCTTTGAGTGGATCATTCCCGACGAACCGTCTGAGAATTGTTTCGTGCGGATCACCGATCTGGGGGTCGGTGGTGTTTCCGATGAGAGCGACGGTCCGTTCACGATCACCGCCGAGCCGACCGTAACCGTCCTCGCTCCCAACGGCGGCGAGGTATGGTGCGCGGGGGAGACCCGCGACATCGAGTGGGCGTCCGTCGGCGTGGCGGAAGTCCGGATCGAGTTCAGCACCGACGGCGGGACAACGTGGGGGGAGATCGCACAGGTGGACTCAAGCCCGGGAGTCTACGAATGGGGCGTTCCCGACGAGCCGTCCGAGGCTTGTTTCGTCCGGATCACCGATCTGAGGGTCGGTGGTGTTTCCGATGAGAGCGACGGGCCGTTCACGATCACCGCCGAACCGAGCGTGACCGTCCTCACTCCCAACGGCGGCGAGGCATGGTGCGCGGGGGAGACCCGCGACATCGAGTGGACGTCCGTCGGCGTGGCAGAAGTCCGGATCGAGTTCAGCCCGGATGGAGGATCGACCTGGGATCCGGTCGCCTCCTCCGCTCCCGGCAGTGGATCTCATTCGTGGACGGTTTCCGGCGAACTATCCGAGGATTGCCTGATCCGGATCTCCGATGCGGCGGACGGCGGCCCCTTCGATGTCAGCGACGGCCCGTTTGCGGTCGTGGACGAGGAGACCCTGACGCTTCTTGCGCCCAACGGAGGGGAGACGTGGTACGCCTGGTCCACGGCGCCTGTCCGATGGACGTGGACCTGCGTCGAGAACGTCCGGATCGAGTACACGAGCGACGGCGGGTCCACGTGGACGGAGGTCGTGGCGTCGACGCCCAGCTCCGGCTCCTACGCCTGGATCGTCCCCGACGCTCCGTCCGGCGATTGTCTTGTCCGCGTGTCCGACGCCGTGGACGGCTACCCTTCCGACACAAGCGATGCTCCGTTCACGATCGCCCCGCAGAATCCGCTTCCCGGCGCCAAGTTCGCCATGCACGTCGTGGCCTCGGACGAGTATCTCGGCTGTAACGAGCTCATGCCCGCCGACGTCTCGGCCATCAACCACAGCGTGACGATGGGAGACCTGATCACTTCGGGGTACTGCGGCTACGTCGCGTTCGTGGCGTATGACCTTACGGGGTGCATCACGGGCGTGGAGTACCGAGTGGCCGGGTGGCCGACCGGGCGCGCGGGGCCCCGTTTCTCCGGACCCACCTACTGTCCTTCGGCGGCGCTGTGTATGGGCCAACCCTTCGAGGCCCTGGGGGGCGAAGGGGGAATCTGTGCGTTCGGCACTTGCGAGTGGAATCCGGAGGGATCCCTGCACGCCTTCTCGTTCATCTTCTTCGATCTTTCGCTCCACACCGACTACCTGCCGATCTTCGTCCACTACGCGCCCAGCTGCTTCAGCTTCTCGGACAATCCGCAAAACTACGTCCTCGGCGGAACCGTGGACTACTGCGTAGAGTGGGTGGTCGAGGAGCTGGGCTGCACGATCGGCCGGGGCACGCCGGTGCGGACGAGCCCCACCACCTGGGGCGGACTCAAGGCGAGGTTCAGGGAAGGAACGAAGTAGGCGGCCTGCAGCGTTTAGAGATAGTGCTGAGTTCTACGTTGGTGAGGGGGCCATCGGCCTGAGAGAGGTGAGCTGTAGGACCCTCACCCGGTAACAACCGGGTACATAGGTAACAGATTACACCGGGTACATGGGTAACAGGTATGATCCCGCAGCCGAGTGTTTGCGAATCATCCGGACTAGCGACATAGATTCTTAAGACGCGTCCACGTATCGGTTTCGGCGGATGTTGGAGGCGCGCCGTTGATGACGAAGACGGGGAGATCGGGCGCGCCGCTCGACTGGTACATCGCCACCAGATTGGCGGGGTCGTCGCCCCAGTCTTCGGGACAGTAGGTCGGCTGGCCGTTTCCGAGCGGATCCAATGAAGAGCCGAGGATGTAGACGGCGGCTTCGTCGGTGGTGGTGACGTAGGCCTCGGCCGTGAGGAGCAGCACGATCTCATCGTTGGCAAGCGGAGGAACCTCCAGCATGGCCACCTGGAATTCCGGTTCCACGACGGTGTTGGTGCCGCCGCCGGCAATGGTCCAATCCGTCACGATGACGTTTCCGCCGGGAATGATGACGTCGGGATAGTCGATATAGCAATCCCACGCGATGATGTCACTCGTGCTCGTGGGATTGATCAGCAGCAGGTAGATGGTGAAAGTCGTGTACGTTGCCACGGAGATGGAATCCACCGTGCCGGCGAGATCGGCGTACATCCCGATGATATCCTCGGTGGGAATGGTCTGGGCAAGCGACGTGCTCCCGACGAGGAGAGCGGAGACCACCACCATGGTAGCGAGCGCTTTCACGGTATCCCCCCTTGCGTGGTGTTAAGCGAATCACATTTCAGGAACGGTCCGGGCTCTCACCCTGCCTCCGCAACCGGTGACGTCGGAAGCAATTCACAATCAATTATACCACAATATTGTCGTGTTTGTCAAATCCTGGAAACCGCAACTTCATGAAGCCTAAATCTTTAGCCACAGATTGCACAGATTCTAACACCGAAAAGCCTTCCGCAGATTGCGCAGATTACACAGATGGACACACGTACGGAGTCTCAGGCTCAAGCCTGAGACTCCGGGAGAACCTCTGCTATTCTCCGTGTTGCGTGACGAGGTATCCGATGCCCTTGTCCGATCTCAACTTTCGACTTTCGACTATCGACTTTCTCGGGCCGGCCACTGGCCGGTCCGTCAGCCACAGATTGCACAGATTTGAAAACCGAAAAGCCTTCCGCAGATAGACAGCTAGCGGAGTCTGGGCCCAGGGCCGAGACTCCGAAAAAACCCCCGCCTTTTTTTGCGAATCTGTGTACTCTTCGACAGGCGGTGCGATTTCCGCAAACCGGCGACGGGTTGGGGCGTAGATACCGGTGAAGGAGACGTGGATGCTCGAGGATCGGGACATCATCGAACGTTGCCGTGAGGGGCAGACCGATCTCATAAGCATCCTCATCGACCGCTATCAAACGCCCCTCTATACGCTGTGCCGGAAACTGACGTCCAACCGCGACGATGCGGATGACCTGTTCCAGGACACGTGGGTGAAGGTGATGAAATACATCGGGCAGTGCAACCCGGAACGGAAGTTTTCCACCTGGCTCTACACCATCTGCGTCAACCGCTATCGGGATCGATACCGCAAGCGGAAACGCTGGCTCTCTCGCGTCAAGGAATACGCGTCGACCGAGACCAAGTACGAGGAGATGGATCGTGTGGGCGCCGACGAGCCTTCTCCGGTGGATGAAGTCATCTCGGAAGAGACCCGTTCGGCCGTCCGCGGGGCACTGGACCGGCTGGACGACAAACTTCGAATTCCGATGCTCCTGTTCTACTTCCGGGAGATGAGCCTGGCGGAGGTCGCCGAGGTTCTGGACATCCCGGATGGAACGCTCAAGAACCGGCTCTTCCTGGGCCGGAACAAACTCAAGGCGATCCTGGGAGGGATCTACGATGCATGACCGCGATCTGGAACGGATCCTGAAGGACATCGGCCGGGAGGAGTTCGCGCCGCCCCCGGACCTGGTTTGCCGGACCAAGAGGCGACTGCAAAGAAGCCCGGTTCTTCCATGGGCCCTGTTCGGGAGTCTCTCTCTCCAGATTCTCACCGTCTGCGGCACCGCCGTGATTCTGTCATCCGACTCCCTGGGATGGACGTACAAACTCTGCGGCCTCGTCGGCGCTTCTCTCATGTTGAGCCTGTTTCTGCTCCCCTTGATCGCCGTTCGAGATCAGATCGCCGTGTTTTTCGGGGACTGTGATCCCGCGGCCGAAACCTGTTGAGGAGGAATCAATCATGTCCGACAGCTCTCCGTTCAAATACGTGTTCTGGGGCCTCGTGATTCTTGTTGTGATGAGCATGATGGGTGTTGGGTTCATGTTCGGCTGCCGCACTCCGATGTGCGGAGGTGTCCCGTTCGCACGAGCATTCCCGCTGTTTCCGATGTATCTCGTCGCCGGTCTGTACGTCGGTGTCGTCGGATTGCTGGTCCACAGGGACGCGTCCAGGCGGGGGTTGGATCCATGGATGTGGGCGACGGTGGCCGCCTTCGTGCCCTACCTCATCGGCGTTATCATCTACCTTGTGGTATCCCGGTCCAGGGCCGGAGCCACGTGCTCGAACTGCGGGCAAACCCTGCGAACCGATTTCAAAGTGTGCCCACACTGCGGACACGCACGGGAGCTGTTGTGTGAAAAGTGCCAGAAACCTATGGCCTCCGAATGGAAGGTGTGTCCGTACTGCGGGCACTCACCGGCAGCGTGACGTGGCGTTCCGCGAGAAGCCTTCGTGAGAATCGGAGGTCTCTCCGCAGGCCAACCAGGAAGGAGACACCTCCTCTCGCCGCCCCAATGTTTCTTTACACCTCTCCAGCGATCGCTGTAGAATCCCGCCGTAGCTCGTTCGTCTTTGTCACAGGAGGGGGGAACTCGAGGGCGCCCGTCCGCTTCGGGCCACCCGCATCGTATGAACCGGACCCGAGAGGCACCGACCATCCGGACGGGAATCGAGACCGTCCGCTTCCGAATCGGCCGCGTCCTTCTCCTGCTGCCGGCGGCACTTCTCATCTTCGGCGTCGCCGGATGCGGGCCCGAGGAACGAGAGCAGGAGACGGATGAAGAAAGGCCGATCGCCGGTATCGAGCCCGGAGAAATCGCCCGTCTTCCCGACTTCGGTTCCATTGCCGGTGCGGCCGAACGAAAGAAACAGTTTTTCGATTTTCTACGGCCCATCGTCCGAGCGGAGAACGCCAGGGTCCGGAAGGCTCGCCGGCGCATGATGGATCTCTACCTGAAACACCTCGGCGGGGAAGCCGTCTCGCCTTCGGATTCCACGTGGCTGGAGCGACTGGCCGACGAGTACGACCTCGATCCCTACGAGATCTACTCCCACAAGTTCTGGTTGTCTCTCCAGCGGCGGGTGGACACGATTCCCCTGGCTCTGGCGCTGATCCAGGCGGCCAATGAATCCGCATGGGGAACGTCCCGGTTTGCGCGAGAGGGCAACAGTCTGTTCGGGCAATGGTGCTTCGGGCGGGGTTGCGGCATGGTACCCGGGCGGCGCCCGGCCGGCGAAACGCACAAGGTGGCGGCGTTCCCATCGGTCAATCGATCGGTGCGAAGCTACATTCACAATCTCAATACCCATCCGGCGTACCGCGAATTGCGGCGGCTCCGTCTCGATGAGCGCCGCGCGGGAAGAACCCCGAGCGCCCATCTCTGGCCTCGGGTCTCGTTCGCTATTCCGAGCGGGGGGAAGCGTACCTCGATGAGATCCGCAGAATGCTCCGGGTGAACCGGCGTCTCATGGGCCTCCATCGGCCGGATGCTCGGAATCTCCCGGGCGTCTCACCGGACAGCGGAAAAAGCGCCGGGCCGCTTGCGGTGAGCGAGGCGGGCATCACACGTGCCCGCGGAGAGGAGAATCGCCATGAATAAACTCCTCCGCTTCGCCCGGCCCATCGTACGGATCGTCGCAATGGGTTTCGCCGGACCCATCCTGCCGATCGCCGTCATCGTTCCGCTGTTTCCTCTGAGCGGCCGGGCGGCTGATCACGCCGTGATTCTCCAGTACCACCATTTCGGAAGCGACACGCCCGTCTCCACCAGCGTTACGCTCGAGCAGTTCGACGGGCACCTGACGTACCTGGAGGAGAACGGATACAACGTGTGGTCTCTGGAAAAGATCGTGTCGTATCTGCTCGAGGGAAGGCCGCTCCCCGACCGGTGCGTCGCCATCACCGTCGACGATGCCTACATTTCGGTTTATGGGGAAGCGTTTCCGCGCCTCCGAGCTCGCGGGTGGCCTTTCACCGTGTTCGTGCCGACGGGAGCGGTCGACCGGGGATCCACCGCCTACATGGATTGGGATGAGATGCGGGAGATGCAGGAGTGCGGCGTGAGCTTCGCCGGCCACGGTCATACGCATGGATATCTTGTCCGGCGCTCACCGGGCGAGACCGAGGCAGAATGGGATGAGAGGGTGCGCAAGGATATCCTCCTCTCGCTCGATCGGCTGGAGGAAGAGCTGGGCCGGCGGTCGCGTCTCTTCGCGTATCCCTACGGGGAATACGACGACGCGCTGAAGGCGGTCGTGCTCGACCTCGGCCTCGTGGGTCTGGGCCAGCATTCGGGTCCGGTCTGGGCGGGGAGCGATTTCGGCGCCCTTCCCCGATTTCCGATGGCGGCGCGCTACGCGGAGATGGGGCCATTCATCACCAAGATTCGGAGCCTCCCGCTTCCGGTGGTCCGCGCCCAACCGGACGATCCGCTCTTGCCTCCGGGCGTGACCCGGCCGCTCCTCCGTATCGAGCTGGGACCGGGAGACTATCAAACCGGGTCGATCGCCTGCTATGTGAGTGGTCAAGGGGCGGTTCCGGTTCGGTGGGTGGATCGCGATCGGAGGATCCTCGAGGTATCCGCCGCGGAACCGCTTCCTCCGGGCCGGAGCCGGTATAATCTCACGGCTCCGGAGGGTGACGGGACGCGGTACTACTGGTACAGCCATTTGTGGATCAGACAGGGCGATGAGGCGACAAGATGACGAAGCGACGGGGCGAGACACAGGGTACGTTGAAACTTCAACCCATCGGCATCATCCACACGCCCTATAACACCACCCAAGGAATGCCCATTCAGCCGTCGGGAGCGAAGGGAGTTCGCGCTCATATCGAGATCTTTCCGGAGTTCGTCGAGGGCCTCGCGGACCTGGATGGATTCTCGCACGTAACGCTGCTCTATCATTTTCACGAATCGAAAGACTACAAACTCAAGGTCGTTCCCTTCATGGATACAAAGCCCCGGGGTGTGTTCGCCACACGTGCACCCAAGCGACCCAACCCCATCGGGCTCTCCACCGTGAGGCTCCTCCGTGTTGAGGGAAACATCCTCCACGTTGAGAACGTGGACATCCTGGACGGCACGCCGCTCCTGGACATCAAGCCGTACGTGCCGGAATTCGATCATGAGAAGGGATACAGGAGCGGGTGGCTGCAACAGGCGAAGGGGAGATCGCGAACGAAGAAGGCGGATGATCGGTTTGGATAGAGACCGTTCCAAGTTCTGAGTGCGGGGTTCTACGTAGATACAAAGCGACCTATACAAACGCCCTCGCGAATACGGCGGTTTCTCAAGGGTAGAAGGACCGACGGGTTCAGACAACACACCGAACACGCATGGAGACTCGGATGGACTGGCAAACCAAGACGGGAACCGGCGCCCTGCTCGCCACTATCGGGGCTCTCGGCATCCTCCTGGGGCCCTCGCTGGGAGCGGCGGACCTCGGACGACCCTGGAGTTTCCTGGTGGGATTCGCAGTAGGAATCCTGGCCGGCATGGGTGTGACGCTGGCGATCTCGGGACTCCTGGATCGGCGCCGGGGCGACTAGGCGACAAGGCGGCCGATAGAAACGGAGCATGGGAATCCGTGGAAAGACGATACGGCTCTCAATCCATGATGGGTCCGCTCCGGCGCGTTCTGGTGAAGCGGCCGGACGAGGTGTTCGCCGCCGCCGACCCGGACGCGTGGCACTACGCGGGGTACCCGATCTCGAAGCGGCTCGCCGGGAGCATGACGCCCTCGCCGCCTTACTCTCCGAGGCGGGTGCGGAGGTCATCTATCACGATGACCCACAGCCGGACCGGGCGGACGCCATCTTCGTCCACGATCCGGTCATTGTGACGGACGAAGGAGCCATCATTCTTCGAATGGGAAAAACGCTTCGCCGCGGGGAAGAGGACGCAATGGCCAAGCGATTCGAGTCGCTTGGAATCCCGATCCTCTTCCGGCTGACCGATGACGCCCGGGCCGAGGGCGGCGACCTGATGTGGGTGGATCACGGAACGCTCGCGGTTGGACTCGGCGCCCGCACAAATCGCGAGGGGTTTCGCCAACTGGGTGCGGTTCTGAGCCCCTTCAACGTGGAGCTGGTGCCGGTCGACCTTCCCTCTCCGGACGACCCGACGGCCTGCCTCCACCTGATGTCCCTCGTGAGCATCGTCGATGATCGTCTGGCCGTCATCTATCCGGAGCTGCTCCCCCGGCACATCTTCGACTTCCTTGAGAAACGCGGTTTCCGGTTCGTGCATTGCGCGCCGGGAGAATTCGAAACGATGGGGACCAACGTACTGGCCTTGTCGCCGGGAAAGTGTGTCATGCTCGAAGGTAATCCCGTGACGAAGCGGTTGCTGGAAGAGGCCGGATGTGAGGTCCTGACCTACCAGGGAAACGAAATCTCTCTCAAGGCGGAGGGCGGCGCAACCTGCCTCACCCGGCCCATTCTGAGAGACTCCGCGTAGTCGGAAGAGCAAGATCAGAAACCGTCCGCAGATTACGCAGATTCCGCAGATTGAGAAACTGTGGAGGCAAGAACTCGCCTCCACAGGGGAGAAGGTAACATAGCCAAAAGCGTGTTGGGTGGCGCGCCCGAGCTGACATTCCCAGGCGCATTCAGTGTATGGCAAACCATATCGCCTGGGCTGGTGGGGCGGATCCTGGATCCGGTCCACCAGCGAGGTACCCGCTCTTCATCTGCGTAATCCGCGTAATCTGCGGAAGGCTTTTCGGTTTTCGGAGTGTATTCATCTGTGTAATCTGTGGCTAATGGGTTTGGGTTCTCCGATCAGTAGGTCTGTAGCTCTCCGACCTCACTCTCCACCGCTTCGAGCATCGCGCATTCCTTGACCGCCGCCGCCAGGGCGTTGTGATCGGGGAACAGGGGGCGGTCTTCGTCCAGGTGCGCGACCACTTTGCGGACGGCCGCGTGCGCCGCGCGGGTCCCGCGTCCGGGTGTGAATTCCCGGAAGTCGAGGGCCTGAGCGCCGGCCATGAACTCGATCCCGAGCGCGCCCATGGCGTTGTCGAGAATCTGGCGGGTCTTGAGCGCCCCGTTCATGCCCATGCTCACGAAATCCTCCTGGTCCGCCGCTGCCGGAATGGACTGCGTGCAGCTCGGGGTGGAGAGAATCCGTTGTTCAACGATGAGCATGCAGGCCGTGTATTGGCTCAGCATGAGACCGGAATACATTCCTGCGCCTTTCGTGAGGAAGGCCGGAAGGCCTACGCTCAAGGCGGGGTTGAGAAGGCGGTTCAGCCGGCGTTCGGAGAGAACCGAGATCATGCAAATCGACGCGCCGACCATGTCGAGGGGAACGCTGATGGGCGATCCCTGGAAGTTGGCGCCTGTGAGCGTCAGGTTGTCTTCGGGAATGAACACGGGATTGTCGCCCACGCCGTTGAGCTCAATCTCAAACTGGCTCCGGGTCCAGCGGAGATGGTCCCGCGCCGCGCCGATCACCTGCGGTGTGGACCGCATGCTGTACGCGTCCTGGACTTTGGTCTTCATTCCCTTGAGCAGGTCGCTGTCCTCGATGCACTTGCGGATGTTGGCGGCCGAGGCGACGGCTCCGCGGAACCCCCGAAGCTCGTGAAGACGGCCGTCGTACGGTTTGAGGTTGGCCTTTAAGGCCTCGAGCGTCATGGCCGCGGCGATTTCCGCCTGCTTGATCCAGCGCTCGGTGTCGTGAATGAGGAGACACCCGATTCCACAGATGAGGTTGCTCCCGTTGATGATGGCCAGGCCGTCGCGGGCCTGGAGGGTGACCGGCCGAACGCCCGCCTTCTCCATTGCCTTCGCGCTGGGGAGCCGCTCCCCGTCGTAGAAGCACTCGCCTTCGCCCATCACGGCCAGTCCAATCTGGCTCATGGGAGCCAGATCGCCGCAGGCACCCACGCTTCCCTTTTCGCAAACGACGGGAGTCACACCATGATTCAACATGTCCACCAGGGTTTGCGTGATCACGGGCCGGCAGCCGGAATTCCCGTGGGCGTGGACGTTGACGCGGGCAACCATGGCCGCGCGCACGTGCTCGATGGGGGCCGGATCGCCGATTCCCGCCGAATGATTGTAGATGAGATAGCGCTGGAACTGTTCCACCTGCTCCGGTGTCAGGACCACTTCCGAGAACTCGCCGATGCCGGTGTTGACCCCGTACATGATCTCGCGGGCCTCGATCTTCTTTTCCAACATCGTCCGGCAGACCTTGATTCTCTCGACGGCATCGCCGTGGAGCTCGACTTTTTCATGGTGGCGGGCGACCTGAACGACCTTGTCGACGGTCAGCCCCGAACCGGTGATCGTAATCATTGCAGACTCCCCCGTCTTCCACATCGGGTTGTTCAGGGAAACGGCCGCACCTCGGGCCGGAGGGGTATCGACAAAACGTCGGGTCAGTATAGCACCCGGGGGTGCGAATGGAAAGGGAATCGCCGGGCGCTCGCCGCCCGATGGAAATGTCCAACCGGATGGTGTATAATCAAGTAGACGCGAGGGCCGAGTCCTCAGGTTCTTCGCCCGTGCGCGAACAGGGAGATTGCCATGAACCGAAAAGCGATTGTGCTCATTGTTGTTGTGGCTGCCGCCTTTGCGGCCTTCTGGGTCGTCGGGCGCTCGGCGGGGCCTTCCGGACGGACCGCGGGGGAGATTGCCCTCCTCATCAAGGCCGAGAAGGCGGCCCGAAAGGCGCAGATGGCCGCCGAGGGCCGTCCCTATGAACCCGGCGCCTTCCCGAATGAGTGGGGTTACGTCCAGCGCGCGTACCCGCATGGGCGGATTCACTTCGGGCAGTTGAAAGACGCCGTGGCCGGCGCACAGGCGATGCGGCTGGAAGCGAGAGGGAAGACCCGCGCCGCCTGGACGGAGAGGGGCCCCAGCAACATCGGCGCCCGGGTGACGGACATCATCATTCATCCCTCCAATCCCGACATCATCTATGCCGCGCACGCGAGCAGCGGTGTGTTCAAATCCACGGACGGGGGCGGTACGTGGAATCCGATCTCCGACGATCTGCCCGTCCTGACGATCGGGGCCATCGCCGTCGATCCCGTGGATCCGGACGTTCTCTACGTCGGAACCGGAGAGGCCAACGCCAACAGCTACAGCTTCATCGGGATGGGGGTCTTCAAGTCCACGGACGGCGGGGACACGTGGGGTTACATCGGCCTCGAAGAAACCCGCTACATCGCCCGCATTGTCATAGATCCGGAGAACACCGATCGCATCTGGGTGGCCGGCACGGGAGCGCTCTTCGGGACGAATCCTGAAAGAGGGATCTACCGTTCCCTCGATGCCGGAGATTCCTGGGACCTCGTGCTCTCCGTGTCGGATTCCACGGCGGGAACCGACGTGGCCATCGATCCCACGCGGCCCGACACCGTGTACGCGGCCATGTGGGAGCGGGTGCGGGGGCTGACCTACAGGCAATCCGCCGGCCCCACGAGCGGGATCTATCGCTCCACCGACGGTGGGGACTCCTGGGTGGAGCTCACCGCAGGGTTGCCGTCGGGGTCCGGCGTCGGGCGAATCGGGCTCTCCGTCTGCGCCTCGAGCCCGAACGTCGTCTATGCGATCTACGCCGATCATCCGGGCTATTTCGCCGGCGTATACAAGACGACCAACGGCGGTGATTCATGGACCCGCACCAACGACGGGGCGCTT
>Ga0180431_10007437_pt1 | contig 12756 bp, 8 predicted proteins | sample SS_ome_11_FD_132459 | JGI IMG/M metagenome (GOLD analysis project Ga0180431, IMG submission 132459) | Hypersaline lake sediment archaeal communities from the Salton Sea, California, USA - SS_1_MS_1 metaG | ecosystem: Environmental > Aquatic > Non-marine Saline and Alkaline > Hypersaline >... | reverse complement strand
CCACCAGCCTGTGGACTATGGAGTGCCCGCAACCGGGACAGTAATGGAATACCGCCTTCTTCAGTGCTTTCGGTCTGGCGTAGACTTTCTTCATAAGGCTACTTCAAGCCCTTCTGCAGATAGGTGCGTGAGATGACGCGGGCGAACTCGCTGGGGGTCGGGATAACGCCCCCGGGGCGTCCGTAGAAGGACACATCCGCGCGGCCTTCAACGGCGAACCGCACGTCCTCGACCATCTGGCCCATGTTCATTTCAAAAACGAGAAAAGCTGCTGTCTTGTTGGCGGCCTGCTTGATCCGTTCATCGGGGAACGGCCATAGCGTTATGGGCCTGATCATGCCAACCTTCAGGCCGTTTGCCCGCGCGGTCTTAATGGCGCCTTTGGCGATTCTCGCTGATATCCCAAAAGCAACAACCGTCATCTTGGCATCGTCGATCATGAAGGCCTCAAAACGGGTTTCGTTGCTTTGGATCCGCTGATATCTTCTGAACAGGCTCCAGTTGATCTCTTCCAGCTCAACAGGCTTCGAAGTGAAGGTCTTTACGATCTTGCTGGAACGGCCCTTTGCGCCTCGCAATGCGTCGCTTCGCACCGGAGGGGTTGACGGCGCCTTATGCTTGAACTCGACAGGTTCCATCATCTGCCCGAGCATGCCGTCTCCAAGGATCAGCACGGGAACCCTGTACTTGTCGGTAAGCTCGAAAGCCTCGTGTGTGAGGTCTGCCAGTTCCTGTACGGACGCCGGCGCAAGGACGATGGTCCTGTAGTCTCCATGACCGCCGCCGCGTGTTGCCTGGAAGTAATCGGACTGGGCGGCAATGATGCTTCCCAGGCCGGGCCCGCCCCGCGACATGTTGACAATGACTGCGGGAAGCTGACAGGCCGCCAGGTAGGAGATGCCCTCCTGCTTCAGGCTGATCCCGGGGCTGGAGGATGAGGTCATCACCCTGACCCCGGCTGCACTGGCTCCGTAGACCATGTTGATGGCCGCAACCTCGCTTTCAGCCTGGACAAAGGAACACCCCTTCCTTCGGCCAAGATGTGCGGCCATGTACTCGGTAAGCTCGTTCTGCGGGGTGATGGGGTACCCGAAATAGCACTGGCAGCCTGCGCGGATGGCCGCCTCTCCGATCGCCGTGTTGCCGTACATTAATACTTTACTCACGGAACACCTCTATCACGACGTCCGGGCATACCACGGCGCAGATGGCGCAGCCCGTGCACTCGCCGCTATCTGTGAAAGAAGCGGGCAGATAGCCGCTTGCGTTCAGTCTGTCCGCGGGGCAAATCACATCCTTCGGACAGAACGCAATGCAGATTCCGCAGCCCTTGCAGAGTTCCTGGTCAATCTGGATGTATCCCTTTTTCATACTCAAGCCTGTAGCGCTGGGGGCAGCTTCGTTGTTCGAGACGTCACTCTGCGGCGCCTGCGGCGTCCGGGACCGTCTCCGGTTCGTGAGCGTAGCGAGCTCGTTCAGTGATTGTCCCCCGTGTCAGAGGTTCTGTCAAGATGAATCCCGGATGCGGGCGACGTTCCTCGGTGTGGCCGTCCTGCCAGATGCCGTTGAGTGCTGTGCCGCGTGGGGTGCTATCTCCGCTTCTTTCGGGCGCCGGGACGCCTCGGGACGCCGCCGAAGTAGGGGTAGGTGTCGAACTCGTCGCCCCCGCCGGTGGCGCGGGGGTCGGCAGTGGCCTTCAGATTCGCCATCAACTGGGCGGCGAGCTTCTTCCTGGTCTCGGCGTAGGCCGGGTCGGCGGCCAGGTTCGTCACCTGCTCCGGGTCGGCCTTGCAGTCGTACAATTCCTCGGCCGGCCGCTTGGCGAAACACAAGTCCCAGTAGCGCTTGTGCTTTTCGTCCTTGTCCTTGTTGGCGTCTATGTAGGTCTTTGTCGGGCTGTTGTCGCAGTCGCCGAGCCAGGCGCCGGACATGGCGGCCTTGTCGTGGTTGGGCGTGCCGGCCGGCCAGCGGTCCGGCTTGAAGTTCCGGATGTAGAGGAAGCGGTGGTTTCTGATGGCACGGCAGGGGTAGCCGCCCTTGTGCCCTTCCTGTCCGGGGCAGTGGCGTTCCTTGCCGTGGAGGACGAAGGACCGCTTTTCGGGCTCGATGACGCCTTCGGCCTCGCTGGCCAGCAGGCCGAGCAGGCTCTTGCCGGTCATCACCTTCGGAACGTCCACGCCGGCGATCTGGAGGAACGTCGGTGCCAGATCGGTCAGGCTGACGAAGTCCTCAATCGTTCGCCCGGTCTTCTTGATGTTCGCGCCCCATCTGATGGCCAGCGGCACGCGCGCGCCCGAATCGTACAGGTTGCCCTTGCACCGCGGGAACGGCATGCCGTGATCGCCCGTGACCACGAAGATGGTGTTCTCGAGCAGGCCGATCTCTTCGAGTTTCTTCAGTGCCCTGCCCACGTCGCGGTCGAAGCGCTGGACCTCGAAGTAGTAGTCCGCCACGTCGCCCCGCACGGTCTTGCTGTCCGGCCAGCACCCGAACATCCTGACCTTGCTCAGGTCCATGCCGCTCTTGGCGCCCGAGTTCAGGGCGTACCCGCGGTGCGGATCGCTCGAACCCAGCCAGAAGCAGAACGGCTTGTCCTTGGGCCTGGCGGCCAGGAAGGCGTCCAGTCCGCGGCCGGGCTTGCCGGCCGGATGTTCCTTCCAGCCGGTCAGCCTGCCCGGACCCCAGCTCTTGCGCCACGAGCCGATATGGTAGCCCGCCTTCTTGAGCAGCAGCGGGTAGACCGGCGTGGCCGGATCCAGCGTGCTCCACAGATTCGCCCCGGGCCCCAGGCGCCAGTGGTATTGCCCGGAGAGGATGGAGTTTCTACAGGGCGTGCACGACGGCGCGGAGATGTACGCGTGCTTGAACAGCACGCCCTCCCTGGCCACGCGGTCGAACGTCGGCGTCTTGACCACCAGGTCGCCGTAGGCGCCCGCGTGGGGCCAGCCCCAGTCATCGGCAATGGCGAACAGGATATTCGGCCGCTTGGACACCGGCTGGTCTGCCTTGAGCGACGCCACCCCGGCAAGCAGCCCCGCTGAGCCGATCATACTCGTCTTCATAAACTCGCGACGGTTCATCTCGATGGTCTCCTTGGGCGGCAGTATCCCGCGCCGTACTCGGGGATGTCAACGGCGATGTGTGGTCCGGGCAGGGGCCTTGTAAACGCCGGCAGGGTCCGACACAATGCGGACGTGACTGGCTGAGACGGGCCGTCCGGCGCCGCAGTGCCCGAGCGGCTCGAAGCGGTCGCCGACCTGGTCGCGATCGTCAGCCTGCAGGCGCAGCACGGGCGTCCCGCCCGCGAGCATCGAGACATCCTGGTGCGTCGGTTGAGCCGTCCTCGCGAGGCTCGGAAAGGACGGAGATGTTCACGCGAACCCATCGGGCCGGACTGCCGGCCCTGGCGGCCCTGTTGTTCGTGTCAGGCACGGGTTGGGCTGCGACTGCGGCAGCAGCCGAACCGGCCCTGGCACGCCCCACGCCGCAGCAGGTGGGCTGGCACGATATGGAAATCGAGATGTTCCTCTGCCTGGACCCCTGCACCTGGCAGGGCCGGGAGTATGACAACCACTCGACCCCGCTGGCGAAGATCAATCCGGCCAAGCTCAGCACCGACCAGTGGGCCGACGTGGCCCGGTCCATGGGGGCCGGGCAGATCGTCTTCGTCGCCAAGCACACCGGGGGGTTCTGCTGGTGGCAGACGCAAACCAGCGCGTACGGCGTGCGGAACATCCCCTGGCGCGGGGGCAAGGGCGACGTGGTGGCCATGCTCGCCGACTCGTGCCGAAAACGCGGGCTGAAGCTCGGCATCTATCTCAGTCCCGCCGACAAGGTCTTCGGCGCCGGCGTCGGGGGGCGGTGCAAGACGCCCCAGGCCCAGCAGAAGTACAACCGCATCTACCGCCGGCAGCTCACCGAACTGCTCAGCCGATACGGCGAAGTCGCCGAGGTCTGGTTCGACGGCAGCCTCGTCGTGGACGTCGGCGACATCCTGAAAAAGCACACCCCCAAGGCGATGGTCTTCCAGGGCCCGCACGCGACGATCCGGTGGGTGGGCAACGAGGCGGGCGTGGCGCCGTACCCGGCCTGGAACGGCGTCTCGGCCGCCGACGCGCGGTCGGGCGTGGCCACCGCCCGCCACGGCCGCCCGGACGGGACCGTCTGGTTGCCGCTCGAGTGCGACGCCCGCATACGCAGCACGTGGTTCTGGAACCCGCGAAACGCCGGTACGCTCAAGGGCCTCGATCAGCTCATGGAGATGTACTATCGCAGCGTCGGTCACGGGGCCGTGCTCCTGCTGAACAACACGCCTGACACCACCGGGCTGATTCCGGCCGCCGACGTCAAGCGGGCCGCCGAGTTCGGCGCCGAGATCCGCCGGCGCTTCGGCAAGCCGCTGGCACAGACGCAGGGCAAAGCCCGGACGCTCGAGATCGACCTGGTCCGGCCGATGTGGATCGACCACGTCATCGTCGCCGAGGACATTCGCCAGGGCGAACGCATTCGGCGGTACGTTGTCGAGGGTCTCGTTGATGACAGTTGGCGGCAGCTTGCCGCCGGCACGGCCGTCGGACACAAGAAGATCGACCGCGTAGCGCCGCTGCAGGTCTCGAAGGTCCGGCTGCGGGTCCTGGCTTCGGCGGGCGAACCGGTCATCCGGCAACTGGCCGTCTACGACACCGACAAGGAGGAGACCCGGGCGGCCGCCAAACTCGCAAAGCCGACGCCGCAGCAGATCGCCTGGGCCGACTGCGAGATTGGGATGTTCATCCACTTCGCGCCGAACACGTGGCAGGACCGGGAGCATGACAACCACTCCACGCCGCTGAAGAAGATCAACCCGGCCAAGCTGGACACCGACCAGTGGGTCGCCGCAGCCGAGGCGATGGGCGCCAGGTACATCGTCTTCGTCGCCAAGCACGTCGGCGGGTTCTGCTGGTGGCGGACCGAGACCACGGACTACGGCGTGAGGAGCATTCCCTGGCGCGGCGGCAAGGGGGACGTTCTTGCCGACCTGGCCGCATCGTGCCGCAAACGCGGGATGAAGCTGGGCGTGTACCTCTCGCCCTACGATCGCAAGCAGGGGGCAGGCAGCGGAGGCCGATGCAAGACGAAGGAAGCCCAGCAGCGCTACAACGCGATCTACCGCCGGCAGTTGGCCGAGGTGCTCAGCCGATACGGCGAGATGTTCGAAGTGTGGTTCGACGGCAGCAACGTCGTGCCGGTCGGCGACATCCTGGGCAGGCACGCTCCCAAGGCGATGGTCTTCCAGGGCCCGCACGCGACGATCCGCTGGGTGGGCAACGAGGCCGGCGTGGCGCCCTACCCGGCGTGGAACGCGGTATCCCGGGCGGCGGCGAAGTCGGGCGTGGCCACGGCGCGGCACGGCGACCCGAACGGCACGGCGTGGCTGCCTAACGAGTGCGATGCGCGAATTCGCGCCAACTGGTTCTGGAACACGCGAAACGCCCGGACGCTCAAGAGCGTCGATCAACTGATGGCGATGTACTACCGCAGCGTCGGCCACGGCGCCGTGCTGCTGCTGAACCACACGCCGGACACCACGGGCCTGATCCCCGCTGCTGACGTGAAGCGCGGAGCCCAGTTCGCCGCCGAGGTGCGCCGGCGCTTCGGCAAGCCGCTGGCCCGCACCACCGGGCGGGGCAAGACCGTCGTGTTGAAGCTCCCGGGCGGTGCGGCCGTCGTGGACCACGTGGTCACGATGGAGGACATTGCCGCCGGCGAGCGCGTGCGCGAGTACGTCGTCGAGGGCAAGGTCGGCTCTCGATGGCGCGAGATCTGCCGGGGCACGGCCGTCGGGCACAAGAAGATCGACCGGTTCGCCCCGGTGAGCGTCTCGGCGCTTCGCCTGCGAGTGTTGAAAGCGGCCACCACGCCGCTGATCCGCGATTTCTCGGCCTACAGCACGGGCACCGTGGCCGCGGCGCGGGAGTTCTTCGGGCACTGGAAGCTCGACCGGATCGTCAAGGGCTGCGTGGTCGACTCGCTGGGCCGACAGGAACCGGGCAAGGTCCACGGCGCGACGCTCGTTCCGGGACACGGAGGCGGCAAGGCGCTGCACTTCGACGGTCGGCAAAGCCACGTCTCGCTGGGCAAGGCCGACGTCATGGACCGGGACTTCACCATCGCCGCGTGGATCCGCCCCGACGCCGCGACGCCCGGCGGGCCTGGCATACGGCACATCCTCTCGAAGGAGCGAACGGGCGTCGGCGCGTTCCAGATGCGGCTGTACGTCGGCGCCGCCGGACAGCCGGGCTTCATGCTCTCCGACGGCGGCACCGGACACATCTGGCCCTTCGAAGCCGCCGGGGTCAAGGTGCCCGCCGGCACGTGGTCGCACCTGGCCGTCACGAGGAAGGCCACGCTGTTCACGCTCTATCTCGACGGGCGGAAGATCGCGTCGAAGGCCTCCCCGGGTGTCATCAGCCACCTGAACGCGCTGTCGCTTCGGCTGGGGGCGTGCTATGCGGGGGGCGGCGACGGTCCGGGAAGCGTCTTCGCCGGGGACATCGACGACGTGGTGATCCTGGGCTCGGCCCTGGGACAGAAGCAGATCGGCGAGCTGAAGGACGGCAAGCTCCCGCCGGTCCCGGCGGCCGGGAAGAAGCCCGCGGATCGGGAGTTCCGCATTGCCGGCACGTGGTCGGGCCAGACCGTCAAGGCCGACTGGAGCGACTGGACCATCGACATCAAGCCCTTCTGCGACGACGCGGGCCAGTTCGAGGTCGTCTTCCGCAAGACCGCCGGGCCGGGCCAGATCGAGGTCAAGGCCCTGACGGCCGTCTTCGGGCAGGTCGAGGCGACCGGACACGTCGAACGCGCCAAAGCCCCCAACACGTTCATCGTGAACGTCCCGGGCATCGGTACGGCCCTGAAACTCCGCGCCACCGTCCGCCTGACCGGCAAGGCCGAATGCCAAGGCCACGTGCTGATCCGCCGGATGCCCGGCAAGTAAGCGGGGGCCCGCCAGTTGGCTTGTGACCGGTGGTACGATGCCGTACACTCGCGGTTGAACAGAACAGAGAAAGGAGCACGTCTCATGGCCAACAAGAGAATCACGCGAAGGAGCTTCCTTGGGGCCAGTGCAGCCGCCGCCGGCGCCGCGATTGCCGTGCCGCATATCGTCCCGGCCTCGGCGCTCGGCAAGGCCGCGGGCAAGGCGGCCGCCAGCGAACGGGTCACCATCGCGGGGGTCGGCACCGGCGGTCGGGGGTGCTTCGACATGGACCGCCTCCGGCGCTACGGGGCGCAGATCGTGGCGCTCTGCGACGTCAACACGCGAAACCTTGCCCGCGCCGGCAAGAGGTACAAGGTCCCCGCCGGGTCGCTGGATGCCGACTTCAGAAAGACCGTCGCTCGCAAGGAGGCCGACGCCGTCATCGTCGGCACGAACGACCACTGGCACGTGCTGATCGCCCTGGCGGCGCTGAAGGCCGGAAAGGACATCTACGTCGAGAAGCCCGTCGGGAAGAACATCCACGAGGGCCGCGTCCTGCTCGAAGCGGTCAAGAAATCCGATCGCATCTTCACCGGCGGGACCGAGTCGCGATCGATCGCCGCGACGCGGCACATCTGCGAACTGGTCCGCAACGGGCGGATCGGGAAGGTCACCAAGATCGTGACGGCCTGCCCGGGCGGGCGCACGGCCGGGCCCCAGAAGACCGCCCCCGTGCCGGGCTGGCTCGACTTCGACATGTATACCGGCCCGGCGCCCAAGAGGCCCTACGACCCCAAGCGGATCAGCGGGGCCTACCACTTCCACCTCCGCGACTACTGCTCGAGCGGCTTCATGGCCGCGTGGGGCATCCACGTGCACGACATCGCCCACTGGGCGATGGACCTGGACGACACCGGGCCGGTCGAGATCGAAGGCACCGCCGTCTATCCTCCCAAGGGCGACCTGCTCGACTGTCCGCTGACGTGGAAGGTTAACTACACCTACGCCAACGGGCTGAGAATGGAGTTTGTGGACGGCAAGAAATGGCCGCACGGGCGAGGCAACGGCATCCACTTCGTCGGCACCAAGGGCTGGATCACGACGTATTACGGCGGGGCGGCCAAGGCCAGCGACCCGAAGATTCTCGGCTCGAAGATCGGCCCGAACGAGACTCACCTGTACAACACCGGCAAGGGCGACGACAATTACAACTTCGTCGCGTGCGTCAAGTCGCGAAAGCCCACCTGCTCCCCGGCCAACGCCGCCCACAGCTCCGCGGCCATCGGGTACCTCGGGGAGATCGCCTGCCGGCTCAAACGAAAGCTCCGGTGGGACCCCGCGAAGGACGAGTTCAAAAACGACGCCGAGGCCAACACGCTCGTCTCGTGCCCGATGCGCGCCCCGTGGACACTCGAGGCGTGACGATGAGACGCGCCCTGGTTATCGCGTGCCTGCTGGCGGGGGGGCTGGGGCCGGCGCCGGCCGCGCGGGCCGACACGCCGCCCCGAAGGGCCGCGCTCAAGCTCAAGCTGCCCAAGCCGATGTTCATCGGCACGCCCGAGAACATGAAAAGCGCCAACCTCGAGGCGCCCCGCAAAGCCAAGCGGCGGGCGCCGTTCCTTGCGCCTCTTGGCGTGACGAACGTGGCCGCGGGCAAGAAGGTCACCGGCAGCGACATATCCCCGATCATCGGCGAGCTGAGTATGCTCACGGACGGCGACAAGGAAGGCGAGGAAGGCTCCTACGTGGCATTGGGGCCCGGTAAGCAGCACGTCCAGATCGACCTGGGCGCCTCGTACGTGCTGTACGTCTGTGTCGTCTGGCACTTCCACAACCAGCCGCGAATCTACCGCGACGTGGTCGTCCAGTGCTCTGACGACCCGGCGTTCGCCCGGGGTGTCCGAACGGTCTTCAACAACGATCACGACAACTCGGCCAGGCTCGGCGCGGGCAAGGACAAGGAGTACATCGAGACGTACGAGGGTCGGCTGGTCGACATGAAGGGCGTCCGGGGGCGGTACCTCCGCCTGTACAGCAAGGGCTCCAACGCCGGGGACATGAACCACTACGTCGAGGTCGAGGCGTACGGCCTGCCGGCCGCCCCGGACCGCCCCAAGCGCGGCGGGAAGCCGGCCTTCATCGCTACGGGCAAACCCGAGGAGTACCGGTTCGACACGGGCGTGCTTCGCGGGATGCTGAGGCAGGGCGGCAAGTCGCGCGGGCTGTCGGGCCTGACGCACATGCCGACGAAGACCAGGCTGGACGGCGCGTACGGCGTGTTCGGACACTACCGCGTCTTCACCACGAACACGCGTTACGGGCCCGCCGCGTGGGGCTGGCCCAGCACGTCCAGGCTCCTTCCCGACGGGGCCGTCCAGGTCAACTGGCCCAAGGCCAAGGGGCGCCCGTTCGAGATGACCGCCGTCTACCGCTGGGCCGCGCCCGACACGCTCGACCTGACGACCACCGTCACGGCCCACGAGACCCTGCCGAAGTTCGAGTCGTTCCTGGCGTCGTACTTCCACAGGGACCTGACCGCGTCGTTCGTCTATGCACAGGGCAAGCCGAAGCCGAGGTTCGCCACGACCGAGAAGTCGTTCGGCCACTGGCAGATGTTCCCCCGCGACAGGCAGGTGGTGGCGCTGATCCGTGACGGCCGCTGGAAGCAGCCGCCGCATCCGGTCGACTGGGCCGTCCGCGACAACCTCGCGGCGCCGCTGGGGATACGTCGGGGCAGGACGCACCCGGTTGCCGCGATCCTGATGGCCCCGGGCGAGGACTGCTACGCCCTGTCCACGCCGTTTGCCGGCGAGGGGCACTTCTCGCTGTACCTGTCGCTGTTCGGCCGCGACGTCAAGGCCGGCCAAACCGCCGCCGCCCGCGCCCGCCTGGTCATCGCCAAGTCGCCGAGCGACGAGCAGATCGTGGAGTTGTACAGGAAGTACACGCGGGCCGCGCCCGCGCGAGAGGAATCGGTAATCCGTCCTCAGTAATCAGTGGCCGGGTGGCGGGGGCCACCCACAAGCTCCGGCCCTTAGGGCTCCGCTTGAAGGTGCCACCCGCCGGAGGGTAAAATCAGTACAGAGAGCCCGCAGTCCCGGGCGAAGGGAGTTTCTCGATGAGTGTGATGCGGATGGCAGACGGGAATGACGCCGCGCCGAAGCGACGTGTGGCGCTCCTGCCGGCGGTTGTGTTGGCGGCGCTGTGTGTGCCGGCTGCCGCTTCGGCACAAGGCGAAGCCGACGCCTGGCTAGGCCCGGCGCCTTCGGGTTCGGCGTATCCGGCCGGGGAGGAAGGCCGGCGCTTTGCCGCCCTGACGGCCGACCTCAAGAACCGCGGACATTTCAAGAAAGTCGCCTCGCAGGTCTTCCGCAAGGAGGCGATGATTCTCGATACCGACCGCGACCCGCTCGACGTGATCCTCCGCCGAACCGAATCGCTCCTGGCCGACATCAGCCGCATGCCCAAGGTGCCGAAGCTGGCCAAGGCTGCCTCGGAGTTGAAGGCCCTTCGGGCCCAGGCCGACAAGACGGACGTCAAGGACGCCAAGGCCCGTCGGGCGATCTTCGACGCGGTCTGCCACGTCCGCCGCCGCATCGCCTTTGCCAACCCGCTGCTGGACTTCAAGGAGATCCTGATCCTCAAGCGGGCGCTGCCGCACTACAACCACATGTGCGACCAGTATTACGGCCTTGCGCAGAGCCCCGGCGGGGGGCTGTACGTCCTCAGCGACCCGTTCGGCGACAAGCCGGGCATCCGCAGCGTGCTGGCCCGGTCCGTGGTGGCCAACGGGCGCCTCAAGGGCACCAGGCTCTCCGGCGGGCCGAAACGCCGGTGGAAAATCCGCTACAACGGCATGGGCGGCGCCAGCGGGGACGAAACCCAGGGCGGATCGTTCCTCTCGCCCGACCTGTCGTTCGACGCCAAGCGGATCGCCTTCGCTTACGTCGAGTGCCGCGGCGCCCGCACCCACAGCTATCATACCGACCCCTCGCGGGGGCACTGGGCCCCGGGGCGCTGCTACCACGTCTTCAGCGTCAACACCGACGGGTCCGACCTGCGGATGCTGACCGACGGCACGTGGAACGACTTCGACCCGTGCTTCGTGCCGTCCGGGCGGATCGCCTTCATCAGCGAGCGGCGGGGCGGATACCTGCGCTGCGGGCGCGTCTGCCCGACGTACACGCTGTACGACATGGCCGCCGACGGGTCCGGCATCAACTGCATCTCGTTTCACGAGACCAACGAATGGCACCCCAGCGTGATGAACAACGGGATGATCGTCTGGACGCGGTGGGACTACATCGACCGTCATGGCGTCGTGGCGCACATGCCCTGGATCACGACGCCCGACGGGCGCGACCCCCGCGCGATTCACGGCAACTACGCACCGCGCCCGAAGCGCCCGGACATGGAAGTGGACGTTCGGGCGATCCCCGGCTCGCACAGGCTGGCGGCCGTCGCCGCGCCGCATCACGGGCACGCGTTCGGCTCGCTGATCGTTATCGATCCGCACATCGAGGACGACGACGCGATGGCCCCGGTCAAGCGCATGACGCCGGAGGCCGGCTTCCCCGAGTCGCAGATCAACCGGCGGCGGTCGCAGTTCTACGGCCAGCCGTGGCCGCTGAGCGAAACCTACCACCTGTGCGTCTATGAGCCCGCCGGCGGGTCGCCGAGCGGCTGCATGTACGGGGTGTACCTGGTCGATGCGTTCGGCAACAAGGAGCTGATCTACCGCGACCCGGCCATCGCGTGCCAGAACCCCATCCCCGTCAAGCCCAGGCCCCGCCCGCCGATCATGCCCGAGATGTCCAGGCGTCTCGACGCCGATCCGCCCGCCGAGGCGACGGTCGGCGTGATCAACGTCTACAACACGCGCACGCCCTTCCCCAAGGGCACCAAGGTCACCGCACTGCGCATCTACCAGATCTTCCCCTTGTCGGTCGCCTCGGCACGGGTCACCCACGCCACCGGATACCAGCTCCCCCAGGCCACAGACTCGGTCAACCTCACCCGCGCGGTGCTGGGCACGGTGCCGGTGGAGACCGACGGCAGCGCGCACTTCCTGGTGCCGGCCGGGAAGGAACTGTTCTTCCAGGCGCTGGACGAGCAGGGCCTGGCGATCACGTCGATGCGGTCCGGAACGCACTTCCAGCCGGGCGAGAGGACCATGTGCCAGGGGTGCCACGAACCGAAGTACGGCGTGGCGACGACGCCGGCGACGTCGACGACGCTGGCCGCACGCCGGGCGCCTTCGCGCCCCAAACCGGAGGCCGAAGGCACCAACCCGTTCAGCTACCCGCACCTGGTCCAGCCCGTGCTCGACAGGCATTGTGTAAAGTGTCACGAAGAGAACAGGAACCACAAGGACAAGGCCAAGCGCACACAGCCGCTCGATGCCACGATCGTCAGGACCACCCGGGGCAGCTACATGAACCCGCGGACCACCTATTACGCCTCCTACATGAACCTGACGCCGAAGTACGGATTCTACGACTACGGCGGCCGGAGCTGGACCGACCCGAAATGGTACCGCACCACGCCGGGGCAGTTCGGGGCACGCGCCTCGAAACTTTACCAGATGCTCGTCAAGGGGCACTACAAGGTGAAACTCCCGCCGGAAGACATGCGGCGGATCACGGTGTGGCTGGATTCCTGTTCGCCGTTCTACGGCGTCTACGAGAAGGAAGGCGGCGCCGCCCAGCTCCGCGGCGAAATCGTCAAGCCGACGCTCGAGTGAGACAACGGATTTTGGATCTTGGGTTTCATATTACTGAAACCTACTATGTAAT
>Ga0180431_10007433_pt1 | contig 12761 bp, 9 predicted proteins | sample SS_ome_11_FD_132459 | JGI IMG/M metagenome (GOLD analysis project Ga0180431, IMG submission 132459) | Hypersaline lake sediment archaeal communities from the Salton Sea, California, USA - SS_1_MS_1 metaG | ecosystem: Environmental > Aquatic > Non-marine Saline and Alkaline > Hypersaline >... | reverse complement strand
GGAACGACAAAGAAATTCCTGGAAGTGTTCGGCCTGAACTCCCTCAAAGACCTGCCCAAAATCGAAGAACTCAAAAAGCCCGCCTCGTAAGGTTTCACGAGTACTCGTAGATTCTATTGGAACAGATGGGATTGCTTCGTCGCTGCGCTCCTCGCAATGACAGGGCTATTTTTCCGTGTCATTGCGAGCGATTCGAAGAATCGCGCGGCAATCTCAAATTCTACGATGAGACTTTCTTAACGGTCCCGAATCCGGAAATCCGCTTAAGCCATCATGTATATACATCCATGCTTTCGCGCCGATGACAGAGCGAAAGTCAGTAATATTAATCCCAGGGTAGTTCAGCATCGGGAGAGACTGCATATGCAGGTCTGGGATGCTCGGCGTTGAAGACGTACAGATCTTCTGTTTTTTCAATGGTTACGAAGCTTTCGTCGATGGAACCATCCGGCTTGCTAACGTTATCGAGGGAGAGGTCCAGGTGTTTAGCAAGGAACTTATAAGCACCCAATCGCTTGGAAAAGCCATAGTCGTGTCCCTCATCGGAAAGATGCAGATTTTCGACGTTGTCGGTTGCCCTGTAATACGCGTAGATTTTGGAAATATGAGGGAATTCGACCTTGGGATTGTTCTTGGTCCAGTCCTTGCCGTCCGAGATCAGCAGCATGGGGCGCGGTGCGGCCAGAGCGGCGATTTCCACGTTGTTGGTCTCGTGCGTGGCGCTCTTGTGGATGGGCATGCCGCTTTCGCAATCGCAGCCGCCGAAGAAGTGGGCGGACACCATCACCGTTGGGATGGAGACGGCTATCCGGTCGTCAACGGCGGTGACGAGGAAGGATTGCGTTCCGCCGCCGGATGCGCCGGTGACGGCTATGCGTGTCGGATCCACGTCGTTGCGCGAGGTAAGAAAATCGATCGCCCGAATACTGTTCCAAAGCTGCAATTGGAGCGCCTTCGGATGCTTATGGTTCCAGCCGGCGTTTTTCCAGTCGCCGTATCCCACCATATCGTAAGCAAAAACGACGGCTCCCATGCGGGCAAACGTGGCGCATCGTTTCTGCATATCGGGTCGGAATCGCCCGTAGTCGCCGGGCTTGCCCCAGTGGCCGTGAGGACAGAGTACGCCGGCGAAAGGGCCTTTGCCTTTTCGAGGTCGATAGAGATTGCCCGTGACGAAGACGCCGGGCAGGCTCTCGAACGCGGCATTTTCAACCGTGTAGCCGTCGTATTCGCGTTGGCTGTGGATAATCGGTTTCAGATTGCACTTTTGGGGCAGAGGCAGTAGCTCGGCGCCACGGAGAATGCCCTCGCGAATCCGTTCGGCCTTCGCCTGCCATTGCCCCAAGGTGGGATAGCTCTGGAGAAATCTCTCAAGCTGTTGTTTCGCCTGTTCTTCGGTTTGATAATTGCCCTGGCAGAGTTGAGGTTTCTTCTCTTTGGCGCTTAGCGCCTGGATTTCGCAGAAACCCCAAACGAGCAAAGATACACTGACAATAATCGTTTTGAAAGCTTTGGTTAATTGAGTTTGCATTTGTAAACCTCCCTAAATCGTTTCCTGTAATACGGGTTCGTTTTGTATCTACCATTTTGCCAATGGCTTGAACGCGACAGAACTAACATATCCTTCTTTCCAGACGGGCGAAAGCAGGATCGCTACCTGAACGTTATCCGTTGCGTTCGGAATTCGCAACAGAAGCCGTTTGACGCCTCGATTCGTTTTTTGAGGCGATTGCTGCTCGGCGGATTCAATCGAAAAGGGAGCGTGGTAGGGTGACAAGACTCGCGCCACGAGTTGCCGGCCATTAAGTGTAAGTCTCGCAATCCATTCCTTATCGAGAGAAATATCCGCATCGGTGGTCATCGCCCAGACGAGTTCGCAGGGCTTTTTGATCTCAAATTCATCCTGCACAACCACGGCCTTTCCATCGGCCAGCAATGAGACGCCGCGTGTGGCCTTCGCGGCAAACTTCTGGTAAGCCGTCGTTAGATCGATGAGCGCGAATTTGGAGGACTTCGTGGATTGAAACCGTATGATCCTGGATGTTGCCAAGGGGTCCTGATTCTCGCCGCCCAGGAGGGGAACACTGTGGCTCTTCGAGTTGAGACGATAATAGTCCCATCGTCTGCCCCCTCGTTTTTTGTCCCAGTAGCCCGGTAGATTGTAGTTATCTGAGCCGAGATCGCGCACCCATCGAACGCCCAGGGCGTCCAGCTCGAAATTGCCTAAATCCAGGTGGCCGTGATTGACCTGGTTATACCCGGCCTTGACGCCCACCCAGAGTGCCTCCGGATCGTTCCAGGCGCTTCGGAAAAGAGCCACTTCCACGGGGCCGCGGAAATACCGGTCGAGATTTCTTTCTTGAAGTTTCCCACTCGGTCGCGGCACGTACCAAACGACGTGTTGGGGGCCGGCTTGGTGCTTGGAAATCGCCTCGTGCTCGGATTCGGCGAACAGGGGATTATCAAACGTGCGAGCCAGCCAGAACATGCATGCCATCGGTCTTCTGGAGCTTTTTTCCCCGACGTCGGCTAAGTTGAGGTAGTAGCCGGTCGGACCGGCCGTATAAACCGGGAAATTTCCCGCTTCCGCCAGGCCGTCGATTTTCAGTAGTCCGAAATCTTTGCCCAGTGCGGTTTGCAGGGCGCACAAGCCGTAGGCCGTGTATCGCGTGGCATAGCCCCAGTAGCCGGGGCCTTCGCCCCACGCTCCGTCGGGACTGTAACTCTTGAGGGCAAGCGGTAGCGATTGGACGGCGGAGGGGATAATCTGCTCGGCGTACTGCGGGTCTGACTCGGCGATGGCCAGCGCGCCGACGATCAGACCGCCGTTACAGACCTGGTTCCAGTTATGCTCGCTTTTATGCCACCAGCTCTTCTGGTACGCAGCCAGTCCGGGCTCCATGCCATTCTTAATAAGGCCGGCCTTGATTGTTTCACGTGTGCTGGCGTCCATGTAGGAATACAGCCAATCATAACCGAGGCCCACGGCGTGGGACATCTCCGCCACATCGAGAAAGTGCGACGGATTCCAATCTTTGAAGGCACAGACGGTAAGCATGTTTTCGACGGCTTTTTTAGCGTATTTCTCCTCGCCGGTCCATCGGTAGGCGAGACCGAGGGCGTAGATGCGGCGTAAACATTCTCGACTGACACTTAGAAGACGGGGGCCGACTTTCCTGTACGTGAGCATCGGTTTGCCGGCACAGGTGTCCGCGTCCCGAAGAGAGTCCCTGATACACTTTTGCAGGATTTTGTCTTTGGGGTATTGTTGTTTGAGTTTCTCAAGGTCCTTGTCCTTCATCATTAAGCGCGGATGACTCTTATCGAGTGTCACAAGAGCTTCGGAAGGAGCTATTTTGAAGTCTTGAGCTAAGGATAAAGTGGTCCGGGAAAGAGCGATAAGGATTGCTAACACGACAAGCTTATGCGTTTTCGACATCATTTGCCTCCATCAGTGGTTATCATTACGCCATCGTTCTCTTGCTAAGGCGGCCGTATTATACCATAGGAGTAGGCCGTTCCGCCAGTGATAGAATTGGCTTTGACAAATGGGCACGAGATTGGTAAATAGGAGTCCCGGAGGGGGACAGAAGCTATGTTGAATATGTAAAGAGGTCGTTCGATGAGTCAGAAACCTCAAATTTGTATTGTGGGCGGGGGCATGATAACCCAGGTGCAGATTCTGCCGTCTATTTATCAGGCTCAGCGTTTTGGATTCGTCGGCGAGGTCAGCGTCTGCGCTCTGAATAGCGCTCCATTGAACGTGTTGGCGCAAGATGAAATGCTCAAGAAAGCCTTCCCCGGCCACAGCTTTCGGGCGTATCCATCGGTGGATACAGATCCGGAGGAAAACTTTCCCGATCTGTTCAAAGAAGTTATTGGAAAGATGCCGAAGGGCAGTATCGTCGTCGTCGCCGTGCCGGATCAGGTTCATTATTCGGTGATCCAGGCGGCCCTGGCCGCCGATCAGCACGTCTGTTGTGTCAAGCCGCTGGTGCTGAAGTATTCACAGGCTGTTGAGATCGAAAAAATCGCTTATGACAAAGGACTCGTCGTGGGCGTGGAGTATCATAAGCGTCTGGATGATCGGGCTTTGATGGCGCGCCGGCTGTATCGGGAAGGTAAATTCGGCGAGTTCCGTATGGGCCACGCCGAGATGAACGAGCCGTATTACTATCGGTACTCCAATTTCCAGAATTGGTTCACAACTGAAAATTCCGATATGTTCACGTACGTCGGGTGTCATTACGTCGATCAGTTGCATTTTATCACGGGTTTGCTGCCGAAGTCAGTCAGTGTTTACGGCATCAAAGATACCTACCCCAACGGCCAAGAAGGTTACTTGTGGACCGACGCCCGTGTGATCTGGGAGAATGACGCCTGTTTGCATGTCACGAACATCATGGGGTATCCGGATGAAGGGCCCGGCGGCAATTTCCAGGGCATTCGGATGTACTGCCAGGGCCCGGACAAGAGCGGTATGCTCGTGCACAACGACCAGTATCGTGGCATCGAGCATTGTTATATCGAGAAGGGCGCCGATCCCGGCGATACGATTTATTCCGAGCCGAGTCCGGACTATTTTAAATATATCAACCTCGGCGGTGAAGGACTCACACCGGTCGGGTACGGGTATCGTTCGATTGAATATATTCTGAAAAATATCTGTAAATGTATCGATGCTTCTGAGGGCGTTGATGAAAAAGAAGCATTGGCGCGCCGACAGAAGCTGATCAAGCAGTTTGATGACGAAGGGATCATGGCCACCCCGGCGAACAGTTCGTACAACGAGTTAGTCACCGAGGCGGCGCGTTTGTCTATTCTTAACGGCGGCCGGGACGTTGAAATAACCCACGGTGACAACGCCGGCGTTAGTTTTCGCAATTGAAAAGATATCGGAGAAAAGAAGGTAGCAATGGCAAAAGAATTTCCTCTTATTGCAACGGACGTTAAACCTGTCTCGACGAAGTATCGAAAGCTTTCGGGGCAGATTCCAAATTCAGAGACGATCCAGCAGATCGAGCAGCTTCGTGCGGCCGAATCGGTCAGTATGCGCGGCCAGCCGCCGGTGATCTGGGACCGGGCCGAGGGTGTCAATGTTTATGATGCATACGGAAACATGTGGCTCGATTTCTCGTCCGGGGTGCTCGTGACCAACGCCGGTCACGGCCGGAAAGACATTGCCGATGCCATTATCGGGCAGGCGTCGAAACCGCTGTTGACGAGTTATTGTTTTCCCAATCTGCCGAGGATCGAACTTGTTCAGAAGCTGGTTTCGCTCACGCCGGAATCTTTGAATAAGGTTTTTGTCCTTAGCACCGGCGCCGAATCCACGGAGTGCGCCTTGAAGCTCATGCGGACCTACGGGCGCAAGATGGGCGGGGATGATAAAAGCGTGATCGTCTCGTTTGAGAATTCTTTCCACGGAAGGACCGTCGGCGCCCAGCAGATGGGCGGCATGGCGGGGGGCAAGGCCTGGATCAAGAATCTCGATCCCGAGATCGTTCATGTGCCGTTTCCCGATGGGTTCCGTTGTGAAGATACGAGCTTCGAGTTGTTCGAGCGAATTCTTTCAGGGCTTGACGTCGAGCCGGGGAACGTAGCCGGTGTCATCAGTGAGACGTATCAGGGCATCGGCCCGAACTTTATGCCCAAACAATATGCGAAGGACCTGAGAGCATGGTGCGATAAGCACAATGCGTTGCTCTGTTTCGACGAGGTCCAGGCGGGGTTCGGGCGATGCGGAAGCTGGTGGGGCTTTGAGCTTTACGAGGTCGTGCCGGACTTGTTCTGTGTCGGCAAAGGATTCAGCAGCTCGCTGCCGATCAGCGGGATCATCGGCCGGCAAGAGGTAATGGACTTGTACGGTCCGAACGAAATGACCAGCACGCATTCCGGCAATCCCATTTGTTGTTCCGCTGCATTGGCGAGCATCGGAATCATCGAACGCGAGAAGCTTATCGAGAACGCGGCGAACGTCGGGCCCGTTCTCCATGAGAATCTACAAAGCATCAAAAACGAATTCTCTGATGTCATCGGTTTTGCGCCGTCCGTCGGTCTTGTGGGTGGACTGCTGATGGTTAAGAAGGGAAGTAAGGAACCGGATTATGAATTGGCCTGGGATGTGATCGATCTTTGTTTTCATAAGGGGCTGCTGATGTTTGCGCCGGTCGGTGTGGGTGGGGGCTGCGTTAAGATTGCGCCCCCGTTATGCATCACCATCGAGGCGGTTGAGGAAGGTTGCCAGGTTATTCGGGAAGCGGTAGGTGAAGTAGCGAGGGCGTCCCGCCCTTGAGTCCCGAGGGCGCCTCGCACTCGTAAAGAAAAAAAAGTAGGGTGGGCCTTGCCCCGCCGGGAGATACATATATCCCCAAGCGGTGGGCCAAGGCCCACCCTACGAAATAGCTTACACGTTTTCCGGCATCACAAACGGTTTGCGATACGAGCATTTTACGTACTTATTGGCCTTTTCCGCGTCCGGTCCGACAAAGCGTTCCTGCTTGCGGTCGTACGTCAATTGCGGTCCGAGCACGAAAGGCTTTTTCGTCAAATCGACAGCGTTACCGGCCAATTGCTGCATCATGTCCGTCAATGTGTACAGCGCGTCCTGGTGTGATTTCATGCTGTCGTAAATTTCGTCCACCGTGGCTTCGGCGCCGGCCCGCCAGGCAATGTTGGCCTGGTGGCAGACGGCCGTACTGAGGTGGCCCTTCTCAATATCGGCGGCCAAATCTTCCCGGCGACCGCTGCGGACGCAGTCGATGAAGTTCTGGGCGTGGTTGGAGCCGCCGTCGCCTTTGTACTGATAAATCCGTTTGTCCTGCTTGTCGTAGGCGCCGCCACCACCGCGTGAGAGCCGGATCATAGCGTCCTCGCACCGGACGCAGTTGCCGCCGCCTGAATTGAGATATCGTGCACCGCCGCCCGGGCGCCGCCAGGGATCGACAAGGTTGCGGATATCGATCACGAACGGAATCCCGTCGTAATCGCAGAGGGCGAAGTGCATGTTGGGGGTTTGGCCGTTATCGTCCCAGGCGAAGCGATTGCCCGCCGCGATGATTTTGGTCGGGACGCTGTTCCAACCCATGAAATGGCACAGATCGTCGAGATAATGCACGCCCCAGTTGGCCATCTCGCCGTCGCCCCAGTTCCACTGCCAGTGCCAGTCGTAGTGGAATTGTTTTCGCATGACCGGGGTCATCGGTGCCGGGCCGGCCCAGAGATTGTAATCGATATGTTTGGGAACGGGTTGCGGACTCGTGACTTTCCCGATCGATTGCCGCGGCCCCAGCTTGGAGCAGTGCACCCAAAGGACCTTGCCCCATCGACCCGCCTTGATGTCGCGGGCGACTTCCTGGACGGCCGGGCACGAGCGGTGTTGCGTCCCGGCCTGGACGATACGGTTGTATTTTCGCGCCGCTTCGACCATCTTCCGGCCTTCCCATATCGAGTGGCTGACCGGCTTCTCCACGTACACGTGCTTGCCCGCCTGGCAGGCGTAAACCGTCATGAGCGAGTGCCAGTGGTTGGGTGCGGCGATGACCAGGGCGTCGATGTCCTTGCGGTCCAGAAGCTCTCTGACGTCGGCATACCCCGATACGGTCGTGCCGTAATCTTTTTTACACCGTTTGACCCAGCCTTCAAGGACCTGGCTGTCAGGGTCGCAGACGGCAACAACGTTCACGTTTTTCAAGCTTTGGAAATGCTTGATATGACCGCCGCCTCGGCCGCGAATACCCGCGACCGCCACGCGGACCGCGTTATTGGCCCCTCGTGCGTTGGCCAAAAGACCGCCATATGAAGAAACGGCCAGATAGGAACCCGCTGTGGCTGCGAGACCCCGTTTCAGGAATTTACGACGATTGAGTGTGCTCATTATCTTGTCCTTTCTTGAATGTCATGCCCGATCACGACGTTGATCGATCTTCAATTTCTCGGTTGCCGAAGGTAATAAATCTTCTCAATAACAACCTTCGCCATCTTAACGAATCTATCCGTGCAGTCAACCTATTTTCATGTCATCGATGATGGGCCGGATTGCCATCACTTTTCACTTGCATTACATCCTGCTAATAATTAGACTCCACTTTCCAGGCAAATAATGTACTAAATTCCTGTGAACAATGAAAAACCATAGCAAAGGGGAAGACTATGACGAAGACCAACATGCTCCAAAGACGCCAGTTTCTCAAATCCACTGCGGTTACGGGACTCGGATTGACGATCCTGCCCGGCGGTGTCTTGTCCGGCGCCAACGCACCCAGCAACAAGCTCAACGTCGCCATGATCGGGACCTGGGGCCGGGCCGACGCCCATTTCGGCGCGATTTCGAGCGAGAATGTCGTGGCCCTGTGCGATGTGGACGAGAGGCACCTCGCCCATGCCGCCAAAAGGTTCCCAAAGGCCAAACATTACGTCGATTGGCGCAAGTGTCTGGAACAAAAGAACATCGATTCGGTGATCTGCTGCACGACGGACCACACGCACGCCTTCGTCGGCAACTGGGCCCTGAATCGGGACCTGCACATTTATCTGGAAAAACCGATCGGCAACACCGTCAAGGAAGCGAGAACCGTTCGTCTGAACTGGGAAAAGAAAAAGCACAAATTAGCCGTGCAGGTCGGCACGCAACGACACGCCAAGCCGAACTTCGAACGCGTTCGCGAGTTGGTCAAGGACGGCGCGATCGGCGAGTTGACGGATTGCTATGCCTGGGGGAATCGACAGATTCGCCGGAAGGGATATCCGCCGGCCCAGGGGCAGCCGCCGAAACACCTCCACTACGATTTGTGGATTGGACCATCGCCGTACCATCCCTATAATCCGGAGTATTTTTCCCGCGAACCCGGCATGAACTGCCTTTCGTGGAACATGTTCTGGGATTACGGCACCGGCCAGGTCGGCGATATGGGCAGTCATACCATCGACCTGGTATGGAATGCCATTGACGCGGGTCTGCCCACGACGGCCGAAGGCGAAGGCGAGAAGTTCAATCCTGAAGTCACGCCCGTCGAGCTGCATACGGCTTTCGATATTCCCGCCAACGATTGGCGCGGGCCCGTCCGCGTCCATTGGTACCAGGGCGGCATGATGCCGAGGTCGCCGAAGGGCTACGTCGATCTCAACAAAATCGGACACGGTGCGATGTTCAAGGGCACCAAGGGCTTTGTGGTGTGTGATTTCGATTCGCGGGTTCTGCTGCCGTTCGGCGATAATGCGGACCTGACCTATTACAAACGCCGGACCAAAGACGAAGTCATCCCGCCGCTGGGCCACTTCCAGAAGGAATGGGTCAATGCGTGCAAGGGCGATTTGAAGACCTCATGCGATTTTACCTACGGCGGCACGGCCATCGAGATGATGCTCCTCGGGATGGTCGCCTACCGGACCGGTGAAAAGCTCAAATACGACGGCGCCGCCGGCCGCGTGACCAATAGCGCGAAGGCCGACGATTTACTGAGTCGCCAATACCGCCCCGGCTGGACCCTCAACGGATAGCGAGACGACGATAAAAGAGCGTGGCAGCCTCAAAGCCACAGGCTTTGGGGATGGTGAGGGCAAGCCATCCCCAAGCTGCGCTTGAGGCTGCCACCCGACGTTCGTCGTGACGCCGCAAGGCGTTATCTTGGAGCGTTCATACCCGCTGCGAGGAACGTGATCGCGTCGGGCGGGCACATCGAATATCCTGCAAAGTAAAGATTGGTTCTTGCCAGAGTGAACTTCCTCGTTTATTGTAGTGAAAGGTGATTCAGGATTCTTATGGGACTGTTAAGGGAGTGACATAATGAACGTGCGAATCAGAGCTTTTCGCTGCGTTTCGATATGCGTCGTGTTGATGAGTGTCATCCTCACACCGGGATGTGCCCCTCAGCCGGGCGTTCAGGGCTTGTTTACCCGGCACGAGCTACTCAGCCGCGGACGGCTGGCCGTGCTCGGACTGACGGAGGAACAGGAGCAACTGTTGATGGCGTCGTATATCCGGGCCTTTCCACTGCGGATTATCACGTTTGTCGAACGGTACCGGCTGAAGGATATTCTCGGCGAGCAGGATTTGCTCAAAGGCCGGCTCGATGAGAAGACACGGGCTAAGATCAAACGAATTCTCGGTGTTGAAGCGTTGTTCTTATGTACCTACTACGATGACGAAACCGTCGGAGCCGGCGGTAAGAAGCTGCGGATACGGATCGTCGATAGCGAAACCGGAGCGATTTTAGGATCGGTCATTACTATTGCCGGGGATAACTTCCTGAGTCATTGTGAGATGGCGGTGCAAGCCCTGAAGAAAGATCTCTACAGTAAACAACAATCTGAAAAACTGGCGAATGAGCCAATTCCTTAGCCGACAAAGACAGAGCGTACCGTTTTTTTAGCTTGGGCATCAATGCGATGATCGCGCACTATCCTGATTGTTCTGAAATCACTATGGAGTTGCGGCCTGTTTTGCACCCGATGTTTAAGGCCGTGGCCGAGGGCATTTCGGAATTTACGTTTGCGAATATATATCTGTTTCGCGAAACGCACCATTATAGAATCTCGCAATTGGACCATGACCTTTATATCATTACGGGCCGGGATGCGGATAAGTCATTCTTCATGTTGCCTTTTGGGCTGCCGGGGGCAAGCGTTCTCAAGGATCTTTTCGCCCGGTACGGATCGATGAAAGCTCTCACACCGTCCCAAGCGGAGCAACTGGCCGATCTCGGATACGACGTCTCGGAAGACAGGGACAACTTCGATTATCTGTATTCGCGGGAAGATCTCGTGAATTTAACGGGGCGCAAGTTCCATAAGAAGAAAAATCAGCTCAACCTGTTCGTCCGAAATAATGAATGTCAGGCAAAACCGTTGCTCGAAGAATATCGAGATGACGCCCTTCATATCCTGGAGCAGTGGCGTCGGCGGCAAGACGGTCCGGGCGACGTCGTCGCGGCGACGGAAGCGCTGGAGAAGATGTGGCCGTTGCAACTGTGCGGCGGTATCTTCTATATCGACGGGCGGCCCGCGGCGTATTGCCTCGGCGAGGAGCTGGCCGGCGGCACGAGCTTCGTGATCCACTTCGAGAAAGCGGTTCTGACACCGGAGTTCAGAGGGCTATATCAATTCATCAATCAGGGGTTCGCCTCCATCCTGCCGGATAAGTACGAGACGGTCAATCGCGAACAGGACCTTGGCGATTCCGGCCTTCGCCGGGCGAAGGAAGGCTATCATCCGGTCGGCTTCGTGAAAAAGTACCGCGCCAGACCCTCACATCAAGATTGACTTTCACGAGTTCGGTTGGTTTAATGGCCCGCATGTTTAAGAATGTTTCCGTTATCGGCGATGGGGGGATGGGCACCGTCTTGGCGATGTTGCTCTGTGAGAAACGTATCCCCACGCGGATATGGGGCTATGACCGCCAGCAGTTGGCCGAAATTGAACGCAATCGCGAGAACAGGAAATTTCTGCCCGGCTATCCGCTTCCCGATACGCTTTGCTTCGAGCCGGATGATGAGCGCATCATGGCCGGCGCCGACTTGATCGTCTCAGCCGTGCCGTGCCAGTTCATACGCCCGATATGGAATCGGCTCGAAGACCGTGTCCCGACCGATGTCCCCATCGTTTCCGTCGCGAAAGGCATCGAAAACGAGACCTTGCGTCGCCCGACACAGATCATTGCCGAGATTCTTGGTTTATCTTCTGATGATAGATTGGCCGTGCTGAGCGGCCCGACTATCGCCGACGAATTGGCCAGGAAGCTCCCGGCGACGGCCTGTGCGGCGGCCCGTGCAAAAGAGTTGGCCCGGCGCCTCCAGCGCACGTTCAGTATGCCCTGGTTCCGCGTTTACACGAATACCGACCTTGTCGGCGTCGAGCTGGCCGGCGCGATGAAGAATATCATCGCCATCGCCGCGGGGATCATCGACGGCGTCGGTACCGGCGACAACGCCAAAGCGGCCCTTCTGACCCGCGGCCTTGCCGAAATCAGCCGGTTGGGGATCGCAATGGGCGCCGTGCCGCAGACGTTCTCGGGCCTGACCGGCCTGGGCGACCTGGTCACGACCTGCATCTCCCCGACGGGACGAAACCGCTCATTCGGCGAGCGAATCGGCAAAGGCCAAACCACCGAGCAGGCCCAGAAAGCCACCGCCTCCGTCGTCGAGGGCGTCGCCACCTGCAAATCGGTCGTCGAGGTTGCCGAGCGATACGGCGTCGAGATGCCGATCACGCAGGCCATTTATGAAGTGCTCTTCGAGAACAAACCTGTCCAGGCGGCCATCGCCGACCTCATGCAACGCCGGCTCAAAGCCGAATAAGCGAGAGCCATTCGATTCACCCTTTAGGCGTAGATTGGCTTTGTTTTGTCAAATCCGTTTTCGCAATACGCATCACGCAATACGCAATACAAAATAAATTGGGTTCGTTTTACATAATCAACCTCCTTCTTTTTAGAATTTCGGGTTTAGGATTTAGGATTTCCGGCCGGTGGCCGGCATATTGGGTTTGTTTTTTCAAACGAGTCCCCAAAAAACGTTGAAATTACCTGGCGATATGCGATATGCGACATACGAAATGCGAATTTTTATGCATTTTTGTAAAGTTTTGTGAATTTCTGTAAGCTTTTTAGCATTGTTGAACATTTTGGAGCTATTTTCGTTTTAAAGAAACCACGAATGAACACCAACGAACTCGAATTCGATCTCTAATGAAGGATGTGGATTTCCGGCCGGAGGCCGGCGATTGGCTTTGTTTTTTCACATGGCCGGACTGAATAACAGAGCTTG
>Ga0180431_10007429_pt1 | contig 12767 bp, 9 predicted proteins | sample SS_ome_11_FD_132459 | JGI IMG/M metagenome (GOLD analysis project Ga0180431, IMG submission 132459) | Hypersaline lake sediment archaeal communities from the Salton Sea, California, USA - SS_1_MS_1 metaG | ecosystem: Environmental > Aquatic > Non-marine Saline and Alkaline > Hypersaline >... | reverse complement strand
ATAGCGACCACAGCCAATGCTTGGGCGTCTATCAACGCAAGCTTGAGTTGCCGGTCTACGTTACGCCCAAAACGCTCGAGGCCGCTTGTCAGCGACGGTCGTTGGGCAAGATGAAGCGGGTTAAGCACTTCGACGCCGGCGAGACGATCCGATTCGGAAACGTGACGGTCGAGACCGTGCCCACGCCGCACGATGTGGTCGACGGGGTGGCCTTTGTCGTTGAGCACGCGGGCAAGCGGCTGGGCATCCTGACGGACCTGGGACATCCGTTCGAGGGACTGGGCCCGCTGCTGTCCGAGCTCGACGGCGTCTTCCTCGAAAGCAACTACGACCCGGACATGCTCGAGAAAGGTGCCTATCCTCCGGCGCTCAAGGCCCGCATCCGCGGGCCGGGCGGACATCTGTCCAACATCGAGGCCGCCCGCCTGGTGGCCGATCATGCCGGCGATCGCTTGCAGTGGGTGGCGCTGGCGCACCTCAGCGAGAACAACAACACGCCTCGGCTCGCGGTCAACACGCACCGCCGACACGTGGGCAACGGCCGCGCGATCCAGGCCATGAGCCGCTACGAGGTCGGCCCGATCCTCGAGGTCTAGCTCGATCTGCGATCGCCGGGGCAGCGATTCATGCGGCTTGGATCTTGCGCGGGCCGACACGGATGCGAGGCCGACACGGCCAAGTTGTGCCTCGTGCCTCGGCACAGCTTGACCGTACCAGTCGTTGGTTTCTATCTGCTCTTTGTTTTCGACTTGCCGCAGCGTTTACAGGGGGTGTAGCCGCGGGCCTTGGCCTCGGCGGCTGACGAGAAGACGCGCAGGTTCTCGGTCTTGATGGCGTAGCGGCCCCCGCCGGGCTTGGCATAGCCGCAGGTCGTCTCGTGGTACTTGTTGGATTTCACGCTGGCCACCACGGGGTGCTTCGTCGGTTTGCCGATGTGCGCTTGAACGAACTCGAAGACCGTCTTCTCGATGCCGGGCACTTGGCCGAACATGAACGTACCGTGCTTGTCCGAATCCTCGATAATCTTGACGGTGGCGTTTTTAGCCGCCGCGCCGAGCGTCTCGCTGCGGGTGCGCTCCTTTCGAGGCGAGATCAGCAGGATCGGGCGGTCGCGGCAGCGCTTGATGTCGCGCTTGGAATCCACGCCGAAGTAGTTCGTCCCGGGCGAGAGGCAGACGACGACGTCGACGCTCTTGTCGAGCGCGGCGTACGCGATGGAGACGCTCGTGCCGATGCTGGCGCCGATGAGGGCGAACCGCGACCGATCGACCTCCTTGCGCCCCCGGAGCCACTCATACGCGCCCAGCACGTCCTGGTACGCGGCGCGGTAGTGTTTGGTGTCCTGGCTCTTTCGGCCGCGTTCGAGGTACATCGACCTGGGCTCGACGCTGTCGCCATGCCCGCGAAGGTCCGGGGCCAGCACGGCGTAGCCGGCCTGGTAAAACAAGGGGACGATCGGGGCCCAGCTCGACCGCGTCGAGGGATACTGATGCAGCATGATCACGATCGGGGCCCGATCCTGGCTGGTCGTCTTGGGCGCGTAGTAGTCGGCGACGATCTGGACGCCGTCGGGGGTTTTGTAGGTGACGCGTTCGGGCCTGGGGGTCGAGGTCCCGGCCAGGACCGGCAGGACCAGCAAGGACCATATCGCTGCGACGCGGGCCATAGCGCACCTCCTCGGACCGGAGTCACTTGCCGCAGTAGTCGATGATCCGCGCGATCTCGGTGCGGAGGTTTTTCCGGGGCACGACGCGGTCGACGAAGCCGTGCTCGAGCATGAACTCGGACCGCTGGAAGCCCTCGGGCAGCTCGGTGCGGATGGCGTTCCAGATGACCCTGGGCCCAGCGAAGCCGATCAGGGCGCCGGGCTCGGCCATGATGAAATCGCCCAGGAAGGCGAAGCTGGCGGCCACGCCCGCGGTGGTCGGATCGGCCATGACCACGATGTACAGCCCGCCCGCGTCGTCGAACCGCGCCAGCGCCGCCGACGTCCGCGCCATCTGCATCAGCGAGACCATTCCCTCGTGCATCCGCGCCCCACCGCTGGTGGTGACGAGCACCAGCGGCAGATCGTCCTGCATCGCCCGCTCGATCGCCAAGACCACCTTCTCGCCGACCACCGCGCCCATGGACCCCATGATGAAGAACGGGTCCATCGCCCCCAGGACGACTGACCGACCTCGGATGAAGCCCTTGCCGACGATGGCGGCCTCGCTGTTGCCGGTCTCGGCGGTTATCCGCTTAAGGCGCTGCTTGTAGGTCGTCTTGCCATCGCCGGGGTCCCAGGTGAACTTGAGCGGATCGGTGGTCACCAAGTCGCCGGCTAGCTCCTCGAAGGTCCCGGGGTCGGTGAGTTGCTTGATTCGCTCGGCCGCGCCGATCCGGTGATGGTACGAGCACTGCGGACAGACGTAGAGCTGCTCCTCCACGTCCTTTTGATAGACGGTCTGCTCGCAGGTGGGGCACCGCTGCCACAGCCCCTCGGGCACGTCGATCTTCCTGGCCATGCCGCACATTGTACCCAACGCCGCCCGGTTGGGCCACTGGTTGCCCGACCGACGCGGCCGGCCGCCCTTGCCCAACCGGGAGGCGTCCGCACGGCGGAGTCTACAGGCTGACCTGCGCTCCGCTAGTGTCTACAGTATCGCCATGGAACAGACCATCGGCCAAACGGCAGGTTCCTCAAACGGGAACGATCGCATAGGAGCACTCTGATGCCGACGAACCCCACCGTCGTCTTCGCCGGACCGCGTCAGGTCGTCGTCGAGGATCGGCCCATCGCGCAGCCCGGCCCGGGTGAGGTGCTGATCCGCACGCACTGCAGCCTGATCAGCATCGGGACCGAGCTGTCCATCTTAGAGGGCGACACGCCGACCGGCGAGGTGTGGCAGCGACTGCGTAGGTATCCGGCCCTGCCCGGTTACGATAACGTCGGGACCGTTGTCGAGGTGGGCGAGGGGGTCGAGCAGGACTGGCTCGGCAGGCGCGTGGCCAGTTGGGGGCGGCATGGGGGGTACGTGACCGTCGGGGTGGAGCGCTGCTGGCCGGTGACCCGAGACGTGTCCGATGCAGAATCGACGTTCCTCGTGCTCGGCCAGATCGCTCTAAACGGGCTGCGGCGGAGCGGGCTCTGCTTCGGGGAGTCGGCCGCCGTCTATGGGCTTGGGATCATCGGGCAACTCACGGTCCAGCTCTGCCGGTTCGCCGGCGCCCGGCCGGTGTTCGGCATCGACGCGTCCCGGGATCGGGTGGCCCGTTTGGCCCAGGCGACGGGCGTCACCGGGATCTGCACGGCCGAGGAGGATCCGGCCGAGCAGATCGTCGACGCCACCCGCGGGCGAATGGCCGACGTCGTGTTCGAGTTGACGGGCAATGGGGAGATTCTGCCCGACGAAGTGGCGGTTCTGCGCGGACAGGGCCGATTTGTCATCGTGTCGAGCCCGCGCTCACCGACGCAGTTCGATTTCCACGATCTGTGCAACGCCCCGTCGCTCACCATCATCGGTGCGCACAACTCGTCGCATCCCGCACATGCCACACCGGCGGACCCCTGGACCATGAGCCGTCATGCCGAGCTGTTCTTCGATCTCGTTGCCGACGGCGAGCTGGCGGTCCGTCCCCTCATCAGTGACCGCGCAGACGTGGCCGACGCGCCGGAAGTGTACGAGAGGCTCATGGCCGACCGCACGCAAACGATGGGCGTGATCCTTCGATGGACCGAGCCGCCTGGCCACCGCGCTTGAGCGAGCGTACCGGGTCCGCGTTGCGCCGCCGCGAAGTCGGGCGTGCGCGGGTGGGCATGCGCTGGGAAGGATTCCCGCCGGGTCGGGTGGGAGAAGGAATTCTCGCGCCAGGTCGTCCGGACCCGCAGGTCATGTGGCGTGGGCGGCTGGGGCGGAGGGACGTTTCCCGGCCTGGCAGACCCTGTTCCTGCCGGCTTGCTTGGCGGCGTAGAGGGCCTGGTCGGCGGCCTTCAGGAGGGCGTCGGGATTAGGCATGGTGGCGTCCCGCTCGGCTACGCCAACGCTGACCTGAACGCCGCCGTCGAACGTGCCAGCGGAGACGATGTTGGCCTCGACTGTGGTGCGGAGGCGTTCGGCCAGTTGTGTGGCATCGCGCAGGTGGGTCTCCGGACAGATGGCGACGAACTCCTCGCCGCCGAACCGGCAAACCACGTCGCTTTTCCGCATGGCACGCTTGAGAGCGGCGGCCGTCTCGCGCAAGACCGCGTCTCCCGTGTCATGGCCGCAGGTGTCATTCACGTTCTTGAAGTGATCGATGTCGATGCTCAGGCACGTCAGCGCCCGCCCGCTCCGCGTGGCCGCCGCCCATTCCTGGCCGAGACGGTCCAGCGCGTACCGCCGGTTGGGCAGTCCGGTGAGCTCATCAGTGAGCGCGGCCTGTTCCAGCTTTCGGTTGGCCACGCCCAATGCCGCGACGTATCGACGGATCTGCTCTTTGTCCCGGTCGACCTCCTTCTGAAGCGTGATGATCCGTTGGGCGGCCCGGATGCGGGCCATCAGCGCCTTTGGGTTGTAGGGTTTGACGATGAAGTCGTCAGCGCCGGCCTCGAACGCCTCCACCAGGTGTCCTTCGTCCTCGCAACCCGTGAGCATGATGACATAGATCTGCCGTCCCTTCTCGGACCGGCGCAACGCCCTGCAGAACTCGGGGCCCTCCATCTCGGGCATGATCCAGTCGGTGATGATCATGCCCGGATCGGTCTCCAACGCCATGCGGAGCCCCTCGCGCCCGTCACTGGCCGTCACCACCTTGTGGCCGGCAGAGGTCAGATACTTGGTCAGGAGCTTCAGGTCCAGCTCACTGTCATCAACGGCCAGAATCCGCAAGGAGATGGCCTTGGCCTCGCTTGACGGGGCCTGCTCGGACTCATCCGCGTGCCCTGCTTGCCGGGCGCGCTCGAGCATTTCCTTGAGGAAGGGCACTTCCCGCGTGGGCGCATGGAGGATCTCGCCCCACTCTCTCCAATCACGGACGACCTCATCGCAAAGGGTTGCCAGGGCCTCCGAATCAATCCCGATCGCCTGACCGCGTGCCACCAGCTCGGTCGCGAGGACGTCGCGCTCGTCGTCGTCCGCCACGCACACCCCAGCCAGATGCGTCGCGACGTGCAGAAGCCGAGTCAGTCTGTGTGGCCGCGATCCCTCCTGGAGGTCCCCCTCCTCGGGCACCTCATAGTAACGAACCGCATCAACACACAGGGCGGGTAGCCCCCAGTCTTGCAGCAAGGCGGCACTCAGCTCGTTGTGGTCGATGGCAAACTGTTCCCGCTCCAGCCGGATCAGCCGGTCCCGCGAGTTGTCTTTGCATTGTTCCAGGATTCGTGAATAGCTGTCCGGATGGACGCTGGCCAGGCCGAGCCGACCGATCTGGCTGAGTAGCCCGACCGTGAACGCCTCCGCCGGCGGCATCACCTCCTTCTGTCGGCTGAGCGCCTGGACCCCGAGGGCCGCCGCCAGCGAACGCGACCAGAAATCCTGATAGTCGAACCCCCTACACGGGCCGCTCTGGTGCTTGGAGACCAGCGAAAACCCCAGCGCAAGCTGGCGGACCGTCCGGAGACCCAGACGAACCACGGCGTCGGCAACGGCCACCGCCGGCCGACTCGCACCCACACTGGCCGAGTTCGCGTGCTTGAGGATCCGGCCCGCCAAGGCCGGGTCCGACTCCAGCACCTCTGCGATATCTCGGGCCGATGCCTTGTCGCTCTGTGTCAGCCGCAGGATCGCCATCGCCACGCCCGTCGGCGACGGAAGCTGGCCGGTGGCCTTGAGCTCATCGATCCGAGCGACGTGGGTCGCTGGCACCACAGGGTCTCCGTTCACCACGTGACGCATGCTGCCTCGAGCCTCGCCCGCCCTTCGAGTGAGGACGCGACGGCGGCGCCTTGCCACCGCCGATCCCTGGGAACGACCGCGGCGTCGAACGCCTGCCCGTCCCATGAACGGCTCGGCGCAGGGCTCGGGCACCACGCGGAAACACTCCTGTCTTCGTATCGGGTCTGTCCCCCATCGCCTTTCGTTCGCGGCGCGCATTTGCCGGGTCCGACGGGGCCGATAACCACCACCCCATCGCGTGTTGGACCCGATCACCCCCGAAATCGACCCCCCACCGCCACGCCCGCCGCCCGCCCTGCTGGCGGCGGGAGGGGGTCGAGCCGGGAGCGCGTCCAATAAGCACACGGTGTCCACCAAGCAGGACGGACGTCCGGTTCTCCATACGGCCACCCGATGGTCTGCTTGGGAACGGGTCCTACGAGCCGAACAGGAAGCGGACCGTATTCTCGTGGGCGATCCGTTGGACCAGATCGGTTGGCAGCGCGCGGAGGTAGGCGGTCTCGGTCGCCACGTCGCTGCGTAGGGCGTACTTCTCGATGCGGCCGTCGGCGTGTCGATAGCGGCTGCTGTAGGATTCGAAGGGGCTGTCCGAGCCGTAGATGGCCTTGTGTGGATAGGCCTCGGCCAGCGCGGTGAGGGCCTCGTCCGGGCGGGCGTAGTTGGCCGAGAATCGGCGGTCCGGCGGGACGACCGACGGATGATCCGCCACGGCCAGGTCGCAGTGGATACCGAACGCCGACGTGTCGAACCAGCAGTTGTCCAGTTCGGCGATCCGATCGAGATGGGCGCGGTCGAACCGCGCCGCGTGGGCGATGCAGAAGCGGATCTCCGGGCGGGCCTCGACGATCCGCAGCAGGTCGCCCGTCTGTGACCACGGGTCTTGCGGATGACAGGCAGAATGCATCAGGACCGGCAGGTCGCGCCCAGCGGCCCAGTCGAGCAGACACCGGCCCTGGCCGAGCAGCTCGATCGTGTGTGATCGAACGGACGTGCCCATCACTTTGAGGCCACAAACGGGATCGTCGCGGGCCAACGCCGTCAGGCAGTCGACCTGTGCGTGCGGCTCGCGTGCCGGATCGATCACCGCCATACATAAGAATCGATCGGCCAGGTCGTCGAGCAGGTCGTAGACCTCGGTCATGAGCCGTCGGTTCTCGAAGTCGAACGGCGTGGCCGGCCCCATGTCGGCGGGCCTCAGCTCCCACCGTCGATACCCCTCCAGATCGAACACCACCGGGGTGGGCATCGGGAACGAAACCCAGTAGTCGAAGCCGACCGCCGACAGCTTGCCGTGCAGATCAGCGGCGGACTGGCAATAGGGATAGCCCTCGGTCATGTAACTCGCCAGACACACGCCGACGTGGGTGTGGGCGTCGATGAGGGCATCGGCCCTGGCGACCAGGGCCTGTCGGATGTCGCGGCGTGTGGCCATGGTACCGTCTGACTGTCACGACGGCGGACGCCCATCGCAGATGGGCGTCTCGCGTTGCGATCCGAGGCCCCTGGCGAACGAAAACGCCCTCGAACGGCGATTCGAGGGCGCGGGGTCGCTGGGCAAACCCAGCCTCGAGCCGTGCGGGCTCAGGGCGCAGGTTTCGTGCTCGGCGCACTGGCCGGGGCCGTAGGCGCCCTGGGAGCCGCAGGGGCTGTCGGCGGCGTGCCAGGCCGGGCCATGAGTTGGGGATACCGTTTGTCCAACTGCGCAGCCAGTTCCGGGTCGAGCTGACCGACGCCGACGCGGCAAGTCTGGGCCTCTCGCAAGGCCGCCTGATCGCCGGCCTGGGCCCGCATCATCAACTCCGCGATCCGCGTCAGATAGAAGTAGCAGATATGACGGCCGAACAGTTGGAGGGTCTGCCCCACCGTGCCGACCCTGCGCACCTTCTGCTGCGCCATGGCCTGCTTGTCGTACCGTTCGGAGAGCTGACCGATCTTCTGATCAATCTGCTTGAGCTGGTCGGTGGCCTTGGCAAGGCGCTCCTCGGGCTTCGTCTTGGTCGCGCCGAGTTGTTCCCGGGCCTTGCCCAGGTCGTCCTTGACCTTGGCCAACTCGCCGCCAAGCCCGTCGCGGAACAGACCGACGTAGATCATCTCGCGGCAGAAGCTCCGCATGTAATCCTCGAGCGACCGCTGGGCCCGTTCCAAGGCTATCTTCTGTTGCTGCTTCATCATGGCCACCTGCCGCGCGACCTCCAACTTCTCGGCGTCGCCGACCCCGCCGCCCTGCGACCCACCGCCTCCCTGACGGCCGAGCAGAAAGCCGCCGAAAACCGCTGCGACGATGACCAACCCCCAACTGAGCCAACTAGGCCAACCGCCCTCCTCCAGGTCTTCCTCATCGCTGCCGAGCGCCTGGTCGGCGTCTTGCTCCTCGGGTCTGGGTTCTTCGGTATCGGCCATGGTTGGTCCCTCGATTCTGGTAAGGTCCTGTCGCTCAGCCCGGTCCGCGCGGGGCCTGACTCGGTGTCGACGGCCCGGTCAGCCGCTCTTGTCGTCAGGGGAAATATCGCCGTGTGCCCGTGCATTGTCAAGGGTCATTGGGCCGCAATTGCCACCAAGCGGACGGATCCACAGGCCCAAAACCCCGCTCCCTCGTCAACGGCAAACCGATCGTCTGGATTCAGCCGCCCGCGCCGACTATCATGAGATCTGGAAAGGCGTTTTGTTGATCGCCAGTCACCAACGCTTACCCACAGGGGGTCTGTCTGATGACACTCAGCCCAACCCATCGGTTCAGCGGCGTGATCCCGCCGGTGTTGACGCCGTTCGCTGAGGATTCGAGCTTGGATGAGGCCGCGCTGTCGGCGGTGGTCGACTGGTTCTGCCATCGGCCGGTGGGCGGGCTTTTCATGATGGGGGCCCTGGGCGAATGGCGGCACCTGGAGTGGCCCGAACGCGAACGGGTCATCCGAGTATCCGTCGAGGCAGCGGACGGTCGACTGCCCGTCGTGCCGCACATCGGCGGTTGCGACCGGATCGAACAGATCACCAAGTTGGGCGAGGTGGCCGTCGAGGTCGGCGTGCACGCGGTGGCCCTGGTCATCCCGGAAGACATCCCCGAAGGCCCCGAACCGATCTACCAGCATGTCTCGGCAGTGGCCGGAGCGGTGGACCTCCCCTTGGTCCTGTACGACACGAAGGGCACCGGTCCGCGGAGCGTCACGCCGGACCTGATGCGGCGGATGTTGGACGACGGCATCCGCGTGATGGGCATGAAGTACCGCAGTCTTCGCGGCGACGACATGCTGGCGATGGTCGAGGCGGCCGGCGACCAGGTAGACGTCCTGGCCGGCGCCGAGACCGTCTTCCTGCCCACGTTGGCCGTCGGCGGCGTCGGCGTGATCGGCGGCGGGTGCAACGTCTATCCGGGCATCTTGGCCGGCATCCAACGCGACTTCGACGCGGGCCGACACCCCCAGGCCATTGCCGGACAACGCGAGGTCAACCGCTTGCTGGCCGTATCGTCTCGCGTCAGTTGGCCGCTGGCGGGAAAGGTCATCTGGCAGGCCTGGGGCCTGCCGGTCCAACCGATCGCGCGTGCCCCCAGTCCGCGCTGCGGGCCTGAGGCGATCCGGCAGGTGCAGGAGATCTTCGGCCCGATGCAGGACATCGCCGGTTGACGTCTGGGCCCAGCGCGCCGTCGTCTGCACGACCACGGGCGTGACGCAACGGAGAACGGCCCCCGTCGTTGCAATCCACCGGATTGCGGCCATAATGGCGCCGGCCCGACTCCGCCTGGCGTGGGCGGGGCGGTGCAACGCGCCCATACGAGGACAAGCCCATGCCCATGACGTCGCGCGAACGCGTCCTGTGTGCCCTGCGTCACGAAGAACCGGACCGCGTGCCCATCAGCGACAGCCCCTGGGCCACCACGATTGCGCGGTGGCACCGCGAGGGCTTGCCCGAAGACGTCGATCCGGGGGAGTACTTCGGGTATGAAGGCGCCGGGCACGGCGCCGATTGCTCGTTCAGGTTCCCCACCGAGACGATTGAAGAGACGGACGAATACACCATCGCCAAGGACCCCAACGGCGCGACCCGCAAGAACTGGAAGCACGCCACGAGCACGCCGGAGTGCATCGACTTTACGATCACGACCCGCCAGGCCTGGGAGGCTCACAAGGATCGGCTCAGCTACAGCCCCGACCGCATCGATTGGGAGGACGGTCTGAAGGACAACAAGGCCAACGTCGAGGCGGGCAAGTTCATCACCTACGCCGGCGCCTTCGGCTACGACTGGACCCAAGGCGTCGTCGGCAGCGAGACGCTGCTGATGGAGATGGCCCTCGACCCCGGCTGGATCAAGGCGCTCATGATGGCCGAGGTCGAGCTGCTCATCCACTGCGCCGAGGAGATGTTGGCCAAGGGATTCCACTTCGACGGCGCGTTTCTGTTCGACGACAACGGCTACCGGAACACCACGCTGTTCAGCCCGCAGATGTACGACGAGATCGTCTGGCCCGTGCACAAGCGGGCGTGCGATTTCTTCAACGCCCGCAACTTGCCGGTGATCCTGCATACCTGTGGTTGCGTCAACAACTTCGTGCCCGGCTACGTCAAGGCGGGCTTCGCGTGCCTCCAGCCGCTGGAGGTCAAGGCCAAGATGGACCTGGTCCAGCTCAAGCGCGACTACGGCGAGCATCTGGCCTTTATGGGCGGGATCGACGTCCGCAAGATGGCGATGGACGACCCGGGTCCGATCGAGGCCGAGATCCGCACGAAGATCACCGCCGCCAAGGTCGGCGGCGGATACCTCTACCACAGCGACCACTCCGTGCCCGACAACGTCAGCTTCGAGAACTACAAGCGGGTCATGGCGCTGGTCGCCAAGTACGGCCGGTACGACTAGACCGGCCCGCCTGCGGCATCACCATGCAGGAGAGATGAGCGATGGGCAGATACGCACTGGGGCTTGATTTCGGCACGAATAGCGTTCGTGCGTTGGTCGTGGACGTCGCGACCGGCAAGGAGATCGCCACGGCCGTCGCGGGCTATCCGAGCGGCGAAGACGGCGTGGTCACCGATACGAAGGACCCGAACCTGGCCCGACAGGTGCCGGCCGATTACCGCGTGAGCCTGGTCAAGTGCGTCAAGGCCGCGCTGAGGAAGGCCAAGGGCAAGCGGGGGTTCAAGCCTAAGCGAATTGTCGGTATTGGCGTGGACACCACCGGCAGCACGCCGATGCCCGTCGACAAGCAGTGTGAGCCCCTGGCGGACCGACCCGCCTTCAAGAAGAACCCAAACGCCTATGCATGGCTGTGGAAGGACCATACCAGCCACGCCGAGGCCGAGGAACTCACCGAGCTGGCGGCCCGCGAGCACCCCGAGTACCTGGCCAAGTGCGGCGGGACCTACAGCAGCGAGTGGTTCTGGAGCAAGGCCCTGCATTGCCTCCGCCAGGCGCCCGAGGTGATGGCAGGCGCGGCCAGTTGGGTGGAGATCGCCGACTACATCCCGGGGTTTCTGGTCGGGTGCGATTCGCCCGCCAAGCTGAAGCGGAGTGTCTGTGCGGGCGGCCACAAGGCCATGTACCACGCCGATTGGGGACTGCCCGCGGCCGACATGCTCGATAAGCTCGACCCCGCGCTTGGCCAACTGCGGCGCGAGCGGACGTACGACAAGGCCTACGCCTCCGATCAGGTCGCCGGGGCGCTCTGTGCGGACTGGGCCAAGCGGCTCGGGCTGGTGCCCGGCCTACCAGTCTCCGTCGGGGCCTTGGACGCTCACTTCGGCGCGGTCGGCGCGGGCATCGCTCCGGGCATCCTCGTCAAGATCATCGGCACGAGCACGTGCGACATGATGGTCCATCCCAACACCGAGCCGCTGGCCGATGTCCCCGGGGTGTGCGGCATCGTGGACGGGTCGATCTTGCCCGGCTGCTTCGGGCTCGAGGCGGGTCAGTCGGCCGTCGGTGACATCTTCAACTGGTTCGTGCAGTATCTCGAAGGCGGCAAGGGCGTCACGCACAAGCAACTGACTAAGCGAGCCGCGAAGCTCAAGCCCGGCCAGAGCGGCCTGCTCGCGCTCGACTGGAACAACGGCAACCGGACGGTCCTGGTCGACGCCCGGCTCACCGGGTTGCTCCTCGGTCAGACGCTCCACACCACGCCGGACGAGGTCTACCGCGCACTGATCGAAGCCACCGCCTTCGGCGCCCGCGTGATCATGGAGCGTTTCGAGGAGTACGGCGTGAAGGTCAACGAGGTCGTCAACTGCGGCGGCATCGCCGAGAAAAACCCGATGCTGATGCAAATCTACGCCGACGTGACGGGCCGCCCGATGAAGATCTCGCGATCGGCCCAGACGTGTGCGCTGGGGGCAGCCATGTTCGGCGCCGTCGTCGCCGGGCCCGATGCGGGCGGCTACTCACGCGTCGAAGACGCCCAGGCCGCCATGGCCGGCCTTAAGTCCAAGGTCTACCAGCCCGACCCCGACGCCCAGCAAATCTACGACCGCCTGTACGAGCTCTACCGCCAGCTCCACGACGGCTTCGGCACGCGCGACTGGTCGGGCAACATGCACAACGTCATGAAGGAGTTGCTCGCCCTCCGCGACGAGGTGCGATCGACCACATGATTCGACGAATGGTACGCGGCGCCACCGAGCCGGCCCGTTTTCGGGCCGGTTGTGTATCTCTAGCGAGTCGAAGGCGCAGGGCCGGCTGTGCCGCCCAACCTTCTCACCGATTCACTGACCGGCATAGTCGCCCCCGTGCGCCCCAGACCCTAGGCCCTAGGCCCTAAACCCTAAACCCCAGACCCTAGACCCCAAACCCTCCGCTCCCTAACGGTCGCGTCTCCCATGAAGCAAGCCTTGTCAAGGTCATAAGTCAATCACTTCGCGGGTGATAGAATAGACCAGTCTCCCATTCGCGCTGGCGCTTGACGCCGCACATCAAACTGATCCCGT
>Ga0180431_10007425_pt1 | contig 12772 bp, 9 predicted proteins | sample SS_ome_11_FD_132459 | JGI IMG/M metagenome (GOLD analysis project Ga0180431, IMG submission 132459) | Hypersaline lake sediment archaeal communities from the Salton Sea, California, USA - SS_1_MS_1 metaG | ecosystem: Environmental > Aquatic > Non-marine Saline and Alkaline > Hypersaline >... | reverse complement strand
TCGACGTGCTCGAAGTTGACGTTGACCGAGGTCCTCTCGCTGGGACGCCAGGTGAAGGCGGGATTGACGGCGAAGGTCTCGCTGTCTTTGTCGTCGCGGTAGTTCTCGGCTTGCTGGTAGGTCGAGTTGAGCCGGAAGCTCAGGCTCGCCGGCGCGTTCGAGACGTTGGCGTCGAGGGTGGCCTCATAGGTGGCGAAGCTCCCGTACGAGGCGGCGAAGCGGACGAAGTCGCGCCCGTGCGGCTGCTCGCGCACCAGGTTGACGACGCCTCCCAGGGGCTTGCCCCCATACAGGAACGCCGCGGGCCCCTTGAAGACCTCCACCCGCTCCACGTTGTAGAGCAGATACGCCGTGGTTCCGGGCTCGGGAGCGCCGTCGGTGAGGATGAGCCCGCTCGAGAGCGAGTCCAGGCCCCGCAGGATGAAGAAGTCGAAGGTACCGCTGCCGGGCTGGACGTTGAGGCCGCTGATGTTCCCGAGGGCATCGCCCAGGGTGATGCCGTCTTGCTCCGCGATCAGCCGCGCGCCGACCACGCCGACGCTGGCGGGCGTCTCGCGCAGCGACAACGGCAGCTTGGCGGCGACGGTGTTGGAAGTGGGAATCTCGGGCAGGCTGCCCTCGACGAAGACCTCCTCGTGAAGCACGTAGGTCTCCCGGGCCTTCTCGCGTTCGTGGTCCGCGGATTCTTCGGCCGCCGGCTCCTCCTGCGCCACCGCGGTCACGGGCGCCGAGACGGCGATGAGCACCGCCAAGGCGAAGGCCCCCGGAATCCGGTCCCAATCAGCACGATCGATGTTGCTTTGAGTCAAGATTGATCCCCTTTTTGCGAGTGTTGTCCCCCGATTCCATCCGGGCACCGGGGATTGGCGGCGGAATCTACCACCGAAGGGTCGATTTCGCCAGCTCCCAGGCCACCTCGGGCGCCTGAGGGGAATGCGCCGCCACGGCCGGCGGGTGAACGTCGGGATTGGGTGGAGGAACGTCGGGGGCGACCCCGCGGGTCGCCCCTCAAGCCGCGGCCCCGCATCGGGGGGAGCCGCTCCGGGCGCGACCCGGACCCATGCCGGGGCGCCTCGTCGCTTCCGATCGTCCCGCCTCAAAAACTCACCGACAAGCTCGTCAGCCCATAGGTGGTCTCGCTGGGCGGGTCGACGAGGAAGTTCCCTCCGATCACGTTCTCGGTGAAGTAACTCTCGTTGTCGTGGATCTCGACCTTGAGCACGATATTGGCGTGGAAGGCATAGGTTAACGCCAGCGCGTAGTCTTCCCAGAGGTCGGCGTTGAAGGTGAGGAGATTCGCGAGCGAGGCGCGGAGCTCCGAACGCTCGCCCTGGACATAGATGGCCCAGGAGCCGAGACGGTAGCCGAGCTGGAGGTAGTAGGAATCGGACTTCGCATCCAGCCCTCGGCCACCTGCCAGCGCCAGCGGCAGCTCCCGGTGATAGAGCTCGGCACGGATCAGGAAACGATCGAAGTCTCCGTCGATCGAGAAGAACTCCGCTTCCCAACGATCGCTCTCACCGACACGGAACAGACCTCCGCTGACGTCGAAGCGATTCGCTCCCAGGCCGAAGCGCAGACCGGACACCGGGGTGCTGAGCCACAGCTGCATGCCGAAGGCGTCACGGACGTCGGCGCGGGCGGGCTGCGCGTATCCCACGCTTGCCTCGATCATACTCCAGCCGCCGCCGTAGACGTCGACGCCGAGCTCCCAGGGCGAGTTGGGGCCGAAGCGGTGGCTGACCAGCAAGCCGTCGATCTGCTCGGCCGCGAACCGGTCCTCGGAATAGACGCTGAACGGGGGGGAATAAAAGGGCAAGAGGGTACCGACATCCCGGATCTCGTTGTAGATGCCGATCGGCATCGGGATCCGGCCCACTTTGAGATAGGTTCCATGGTCGAATCCATGCTGGTAGAAGGCCCAATCGAGCTCGATATCCTCCCGGAGCGGCTGAACCAGCGACCTGCCCTTGCGGGTATGACTGAGCTGCACGATGAAGGTATCGCGCGGACTCATGGCATAGCGGAACTGCAAGGCCATATCACGGTAGTCGGCGGTCCCGTCCTCGGGAATCCCGAGCAGCTGGAAGCCATCGGATCGGACATAGGCCTGGCTCAGGAAACCGTGCATCGACAGCTTCGAAGTACGGTCCCCGGGAGCTTCCTGCGTCGCATCCTCTTGCGCGAAGAGGGCCAGCGAGCACAGGAGCCACGGAGCGACGGAAAGTAACACTGTGCATCGATTTACCATGATTCTACTCCTTTTAAGAGAAAGGTTTGACCAGACAGAGATGACGATCGCGAGGTCGTCATCCCCACGAGGTCCGAGAGAAACATCCCCGGCACGCCTCAATGTACGGCAGCTAAGATTACAGGGGACATTACGGCGCACCACAAAACACCGGCATGCCGATATTCTGAATTCTGTGCAAGTATTTCAGATTCGCTGATTTCTGCGTGTGTTTTGACTCCATGAGGGCGCCCATTCACTGATAATCAAAACTCCGAGCGACAACGCGCTCCAAATCATGATACCCGAACATATTCCCGGGGATCGGAGCGACTGTATCTCTCCAAAATAGAGACGGCCAACTTCATTAACGATAATCAGAATTTCCAGGGGTTGATCCGGACGTCTCATTCAGTAGCATGGGCTCTGATCTTCAGGGCATGCCGTGACAACATGCCTTCCCCCCAAGAGAGGCCATGGACAGGGAAATCGCGAGGCAGGGAGACTCCACCAGGTGATCGCGCGCCTCCGGGCACCGGGCGTGCACGAGACCGCGGGTCCCACCTCGGGATGGGATCGCCGTCCGGGTCCAAACGCCGGACCGGCGGCAACCGTAGAAGTATCGAACCGGGTACGGAGGAGACGCGATGCAGGAAATCAGGAGAGCCGCCCAGGCAGTGATCGAGCAGTTGCAGGTGGCGATCTTCGGCAAACGGCCGAAGCTGGAGCTGGTTCTGACGTGTCTTTTGGCCGACGGCCATCTGCTCATGGAGGACGTGCCGGGCACCGCCAAGACGCTTTTGGCCAAAGCCCTGGCCCGCACCCTGGGCGGCAGCTTCCGTCGCCTCCAATGCACCCCGGATCTCTTGCCCGGCGACGTCACCGGCTCGAGCATCTTCAACCAGAAGACCGGCGAGTTCGACTTCCACCCCGGTCCGGTCATGACCCAGATCCTGCTCGCCGACGAGATCAACCGGGCCACGCCCCGGGCCCAGGCGGCGCTTTTGGAATGTATGGCGGAGCGGCAGGTCAGCGTCGACAACAAGACCTACCGGCTGCGGCGACCGTTTTTCGTCATCGCGACCCAGAACCCGGTGGAGCACGAAGGCACCTTCGCCCTGCCCGAGGCCCAGCTCGACCGCTTCCTGATGCGGCTCTCCCTCGGCTACCCCAGCGCCGACGCCGAGGAACAGATGCTCCTCCAGGGACATGAGAGCGATCCCTTCGAGAAGATCAAACCGGTGATGAAGCTCGAGACGCTGGTCAAGCTCCAGGATCGCATCCGCCAGGTCCACGTCCATCCCGACGTGCGCAAATACATCGTGCGGGTGGCCTCGGCCACGCGCACCAGCAAGGAGTTCGTGCTCGGGGCCGGTCCTCGGGCCACCCAGGGTCTGTACCGCGCCTCCCAGGCGGCCGCGGCCATGGCCGGCCGCAACTTCGTTCTGCCCGACGACGTCAAACGGCTCTATCCCTCGATCCTCTACCACCGGGTGATCCTCGGCGCCGAAGGCCGCCTGAGCAAACGCACGGTCAGCCAGGCGGTGGATCAGGCCGTCGGCCTGGTGCCGGCACCGATCGTCGACGTCCCCACCCCCGCGGCCCCACCGCTGGGAACGCCTCCTGAGCGATGAACCCCTCCGATGCCGAGACCCCCGCAACGCCCGGCGCGGATCTGCGCGTCGCCGTGGGCCGTTCCCGCCGCCGGCAACGGCTGCGCTGGGGGCTGGTGATCCTCGCCGTCCTCCTGCTGCTGTCGTTTTTCTCCGCCGGCTTCTTTCTCTACGCCGCGGTGGTCGTGGCCGGGGTTCTGATCCTGACCACCGGACTGACCGCGGCGAGCATCATGGGGCTTGAGGTCGCGCGGAGCTTCTCCTCAAGCGAGGTCGAGCTCGGCGGCGTGGTGGACGCGCGGCTGATCGTCCACAACCGCAAAGGGCTCCCGGCGCTATGGCTTTTCTGGCAGGATCAGATCGAGCCGGGCCTCGACGCCGAAGGTACCTCCTGCGGATTCAAGACCCTGGGACCCGACGCCCAGGCCGAGCTCGACTATCGCCTGCACAGCACCCGCCGGGGGCTGTTTCGGGTCGGGCCGGCGGTGGTGGAAACCTGTGATCCTTTCGGCCTGGTCCGGCGCTTCCTAGTCGACCGCGGCGCCGGCTTCGTCACCGTCTTGCCGCGCTCGGTCCCCATCGGCAAGGGTTGGCCCCTCGGCCACCGGCCGATCCACGAGGTGCCGCGACGCCGTAGCCTGTTCGAGGACCCCACGCGTTTCCGGGGAATCCGCGAGTACCGCGCCGGCGACGAGCTCCGGCGGGTGCATTGGCGGGCCACGGCGCGCTCCGGGAAGTTGCAGGTGAAGCTCTATGAGCCGGCGGTGCTGGAGGGTCTGCTGCTGGCGGTCGAGATGGGGAGCGCGGCCTATCCCCGAGCAAACGCGACGGCGGACGACGGCGATCCGATGGTCGAGCTGGCGATCACTGCGGCGGCCTCGCTGGGCGAATTCGTGCTCGCCGGCGACCAGGAGGTGGGCCTCATCTCCAACGGTGCCGACGCCGCGGAGCGCTATCCGACCGAGTGGACCGGAGGCAGCTTCCGCCGCCTCGACGAGGCCCTGGAGGAGGCCGACACCCGGCGCCGGCTCACCGGCTACCGGCCGTTGGAGGTGATGCCGGGCAAGGGCTACTGGCAACGCGAGCGCCTGCGCACCGCCCTGGCGCGACTGGTACCGGCACTCGGCCTCAGCTTGCCCGAGCTGCTGACGATGGAGATTCCACGCCTCCCCCGCTCCCTGGTGCTGATGGTCGTGACCCCCCAGGTCGGTCCGGAGCTGGGCGGGGCCCTGGCCGGACTGCGGCATTCGGGGATCGAGCTCGGCGTGGTGTGGATCGGTGCCCGGCCCGGCAGCGACGCGGTGGTCGTGCCCGAGGGCGTGCCGGTCTATCCGGTGCGCGGCGAGGGGGAGATCGAGCGTCTCGGAGAATTTCGACTGTGACGATTTCTGCTAGACTTGGGTCATGCCGTTATCCGCTTCAGCGACCTCGACCATGGCCGGCCAAACCCGAGACGTTGACGGGCAGGTGGAGTCTGCTGACGGCGTCGACCTCACGCTGATCCACTGGATGCTTTCGCTCAACCCGACAAAACGCCTGGAAGTCCTCGAAGACTTCGTAGATAGCGTCGAGGCGCTGCGCGATGGACGGCGCCCAGAAGTTCCTCAGCCTGCTTGAAGCGCTGGCCCGCCACCAGGTCGAGTTCATCGTCGTCGGAGGCGTGGCGGCCGTGCTCGAAGGCGCGCCGATATCCACTTTCGACCTGGACGTCGTCTATCATCGTACCGAGGAGAACCTGCCGCGCCTGCTAGCTGCCCTGGGAGAGCTCGAAGCCGTTTACCGCGATCCGGCCGGTCGTCGCATCAAGCCCGATGCCTCTCGCCTGGCGACCATAGGGAACCACCCCGTGCACACAAAGTTTCGTCCATTGGACGTTCTCCACACGATCGGAGACGGCCTGACCTATTCGGATCTTCTCAGCCGAACACGGGAACGGCAGGTAGGTGATGTGGTGGTGCGGGTCCTTGATCTCGCCGCGGTGATCGAATCCAAGGAGCAGGCAAACCGTGACAAGGACCGCGCCGCCCTGCCAGTGCTCCGGCAGACCTTGAGACTGAGAGGCGCATCGCTTCTGTGAGCGGTCTCCGGTCCGCTGCCAAGCTCCTGATCAGAAGCTGCCCATCCAGACCAACGCCGGTCCGGTTGCAACCGTAGAATTTATCGAACCGGGTATGTCGAGGAGACACAATGCACGCCGCAGCCCCCTGCGCCACTCACCGGGAGAGCCCGGCCGCCTACCAGTGCGACGGTTGCGGTGCGCTGCTCTGCGAGGAGTGCGTCCAGGTGGGCAAGCACCTGACGCTCTGCGGTCTCTGCGGGGAGCTGGCGCTTCCCCTCGGGGAGAAACGCTCCGCGATCCCGGAGGTTGCCGACCAGCAAGCACCCCCCGCCGAGAGCCCCACCCCGGCACCTTCCTACGCTCCGGAGCCCACCTATACCCCGGCCTTGGTTCCGCCTCCCCGTAAAGAGCCGACGTCGCCGGCGGTCCATCTGACGAATCACGTCGTGGTGCCGGCGGCGACCATCGCCATGGTGGTGGCGCTTCTCTTCTACCTGCTCGACGTCCGTTCCGTCTTCCTCGGCAGTGTCCTGGCCCTCAAGTGGCTCGGTTTCTGGTTCGTCGTCGCCACGGTGCTGATCGCGCGTTACGGCAAGAGCTCCGGCGAGGCGGACCGCCAGGGGTGCTACACCTTCGCGCTCGCGCTGGCCACGGTGCTGGTCATGGCGCTCTCGCCCTGGGAACATCCCGAGGCCAGGGTGATCGGCCCGATCGCCAACAGCGCCATCATCCTCGTGGTGTGGCGCTTCGCCACCCGCCTGACCCGCGGTCTCAGCCTGGAAAGCCAGCGGGAGGGGCGACGGACCGGGCTCCGGCTTTACGGCCTCGAACGTCTCCGCTTCGAGGCCTGGCAGCGGCAGGAGGGGCGTCCGAGCGGGGAGAACCGCGACCGGACCGGCAAAGCGGACGCTCGCGGCAATCCGAGCGCCGCCGTCGCCCGCCTGGCGCTGGTGGCGCTGGTGATCTTCGCCGCCGGCGAGCCCATCCTGCTGACCGGCCCGCCCGCCGCGGGCGTGGGCGCCTTCGCGGCCATGATCGTTTTCCTGATGGCGACCGGCGTGGTGCTGGCCGCCGGCTCCGCCATGGAGACGCTGCGCCATGTCCACACCCGCGGCGGTCAGGCATCCGAGCGGGTGGTGCCGGCCCGCGTGGCGATGGCGACGACGCTGATGGTGGTCATTCTGGCGGTCGCCCTGGCGATGCCGGGGATCCGCTACCAGGGCAGCGGCCGATTGTCGCCGGAGAACGACCGCAGAGCCCCGGACTCGGCAGCGGCCGGGGAACAGGGCGAGAGCCGGACGACGGGCGCAACCGAGGCGGGAGACTCGACCGCCGAAGGTACGGCCGGCAGCCTTGCGGCCGCATTCCTCGGCCTTGCCGGCGTCCTCGGGAAGCTGTTGTGGATTCCCTTTCTGATCCTGGTCGCGATCGCCACGGGATTGTTTCTCTGGCGGCTCCGGCCTCAGCTCGCGAGCCGGCGCCGTCGGCTGCGGGATCGCCTGCGGGCCTTGCTGGCAGGGCTCGCGGCGAGAGTACGGGGCCTCGTGGGCCGGCGGCGCACCACGACGGGAAGGCCGCGGGTCGATCCGCTGAGCGATTATGAGTCGCTCATGCGGCTGCCGCCCCGCGACTCGGTCCTGGCCGCCTACGCCCGTCTGCTCGCGACCTTCGACCGGCTCGGCTACCCGCGGCAGGAACATCACACGCCTTACGAGTTGCTCCACTCCCTGCCCGCCCAGGCGCGCCCGCTCAGCGCGGCGGCCCAGGAGCTGACGGCGCTCTACGTCAAGGCCGCCTACAGCACCGAGGCCCCGGACTCCCGGGACCGGGACCAAGCGGTGGCGGCGCTGGGCAAATTGAAAGGGCGGGTTGCCGAAATCAGCTGAATAGGTACGATGAAGGGGATGGCTGCGATACGCAAGGCGTTGCTCCTCGCCCTCGTCCTGCTCGCCGCGGTGGCTCTCACGCATGCCAATCCCCCGGGTAGCAGGACTGCGGACGGCAAGCCGGCGGGGGACGAAAAGTCGCGCGAGGCCGAGCTCGCCAGGATCCGCCGGGAGATCGCGCGTCTGCAAACGCAGCTCGATGAGGTCAGGACCCGCGAGGCGGGGCTCGCAGACCAGCTCCGGCAGATCCGCATCGAGCTCGAGCTGCAGGAGACCAAGCTCGCCGAGGCCACGGCGGCCCTCGACCTGGCCGCAGCGCGCGCGGTGGCGGTCCAGGCCAAGGTCGAGGAGCTCGCCGTGGCCCTGGTCCGTGTGCGCGAAGATCTCCGCCGCCGCCTGGCGGGCCTGTACCGGCTCGGCCGTCAGGGTTACCTGCGGCTTTTCCTCTCGCTCAGGCCCGATCAGAACCTGCTGCCGGCGATCCGCCAGCTGCGCTTCCTGGTGCACCGCGACCAGATGGCCCTCGACCGCTACCTGGCCACCCGCGACGAGCTGACCGCGCAGCGCTTGCAGCTCGAGGCCCAACACCGCGCGATGGAGGAGTGGCAGCGCCAGGAGGAGCAGCGCCGCAACGCCCTGGTCGGGCTTCGGAACCGTCACGAGCGCCTGCTCGAGCGGGTGGCCGAGGAGCGCCGGAGCCTGGCCGAGCGCACCGACGAGCTGGTGGACAAGGAGCGCAAGCTCACGCGCTTCATCCACTCGCTTCTGGGCCAGAGCCCGACGCCTCTGGGCGGGGTGCCGATCCAGGACTTGCGCGGGGTGCTCGACTGGCCGATTCGCGGCGAGGTGCTCCAGCGCTTCGGACCGCGCCGCGATCCGCGCTACCGCACCGAGGTGCCGCACAACGGGATCGACATCGCGACCCCGGAGAACGCCGAGATCCGCGCCGTCTTTCCGGGAGAGGTGCTGTTCGCGGCCGAATTCGAGGGCTACGGCCGGATGGTCGTCATTCACCATCCGGGCCGCGTGTTCACCCTCTACTCGGGGCTGCGGGATTTGCGCGTCGCCAAGGGCGATGTGCTATCTTTGGGAACGGTTCTCGGCACGGCTGCCGACGAGCTGTACTTTGAAATCCGCAACGAGAACCAGCCGGAGGACCCGTTGCAGTGGCTCCGATGAGCCCTTCGGAACAAGTTAGGTGAAACACCATGACTCGCGGCCGATTGATTTTCGTTTTCCTGTCCCTTGCCACGGTCGTCTTCCTCGTCAGCGGCTCGATCCTCGCGGTGGCCGAGAGCCGCCAAAGCGACGACGGGGATGACTCGTTCTACAAATCCCTCGCGATCTTTACCGAGGTTCTGAGTCTCGTGCAGCGGGCCTACGTGGACGAGACCGAAACCGACTCGCTGATCTCCGGCGCTTATGAAGGCGTGGTCGACGCTCTCGACCCCTTCTCGCTCTACGTCCCGGCCGATCAGGTCGCAGCGTTCGAGGCGAATCGCACCGCAGGCGTCGGGCGCAGCGGTCTGCTGGTGCTCAAAGAGCGCGGCGTGGCCTTTGCGGTCGCGGTCGAGGAGGGGAGCCCGGCGGCGCAAGCCGGGATCGAGCGCAGCGACATCCTGTCCATGATCCAGGGAAAGCGGACCCGCCCTATGCCGCTCTTCGAGATCCGGACGATTCTCGCCGGGGCGCCGGGGACCGTGGTCAAGCTCGAGACCTACCGCCAGGGCCGGAGACGGGAGGTGGAGCTGGTGTTGGCCGATTATCCCCGCCCCGGCGTGAGGTTGGAGGAAAGGAAGGGAGTGGGGGTGCTGCGCCTCGCCGCCTTCCACGCCGGGACGCCGAAAGACGTCGAGCTCGCCCTGACGACCCTGGAGAGCGGGACGCCGGAGTTGCCCGGCCTCAGCGCCAAAGACAGACTGTTGATCGACCTGCGGGGCGTGGCCGGCGGCGACGAACGCGTGGCTTACGGGGTGGCGGGTCTTTTCGCCACCGGAGAGCTCGGCACGCTGGCCGCGCGGCAGAGCCCGGTGGAGGTGTTTCAGAGTGGCGACGAGCCGCGGTGGCAGGGGCGGGTGGCCATCCTGATCGATCGCGGGACCCAGGGCCCGGCCGAGATCCTGGCGACGGTGCTCAAGCAGAAAACCGACGCCGCCCTGGTCGGCGACCGGAGTTTCGGATACGCGGGACGGCAGGAACTGGTCAGGCTCTCGAACGGGGGGCTGTTACAGATCACCGACGCCTTTTACACCGGTCCCGATCGGCAACCGATCAACGACTCTCTGGAACCCGATCTGCGGGTGCGCGAGGACTTTGTGGGACTCGACGAGGAAAATCAGCCGCCTGGGGACACGATCCTCGAACAGGGTCTTGACCTGCTCCTGGAAGAGGAAGAGGTCGAAGAGAAACTGGCCGCCTAGCTGAGCTCGGACAGCAAACCCCACCCAGCGCATGAGCGAACCCTCAGACCGCCGTCGGCAGCGGTTTTCCGGACGTCAGAAATTCCTCCTCGGGGTGGTTGCCGTCGCCCTGTTCGGGGCCGGTCTCTACTTTGGCATCCAGTTCGCCAAACCGCCGCCGCGTCCCGACTTCCGCTCGGAGGAGATCTTCCGTGACCGCGAGCCGCCTGCGGAGCGCGATCGCGACGCCGAAGCGCCCGGCATCGATCAGCCGCCGCTCGCACCGCCGCCGGTGGAGCTCCGCCGGCAGCCCCCCCCGGGGCGGCGAGGCCGACCGCGGATCGCGATCATCATCGACGACCTCGGCCGCCGCGTGCAGGATCTCGACGCCCTCGAGCGGCTGGGGATCCCCCTCACCTACTCGGTTTTGCCCTACGAGTCGCGAACCCCCCAGGTGGCGGCGGCGCTGCGGCGCCGCGACGCGGAGTTTCTCTGTCATCTGCCGATGGAGGCCAAGGGCGGTGCCAGCGCGGGTCCGGGGGCTCTGATGCTCAGCATGACCCGCGACGAGCTGGTCGCGGCCACCCGCCGGGCCCTGGCCGCGGTTCCGGGAGCGGCGGGCGTGAACAACCACATGGGCTCGGCGATCTCGGCCGATCGTCGGGCGATCACCACCGTGCTTGAGATCATCGGCGAGGAAGGTCTCTACTACATCGACTCGCGCACCGGCATCGACACGCTCGGCTACTCGGTGGCGCGGCAGCTCGGCATCCCCGCCGGCGAGCGCCAGGTCTTCCTCGACGCCGAGCGCGATCCCGAGGCCATCCGGCTTGAGTTCGAGCGTCTGCTGGCGATCTCGGCCGAGCGCGGCGGAGCGATCGCGATTGCCCATCCCTTCCCCGAGACGCTTGAGGTGCTGGCCGCCGTCTTGCCGGCGGCGACCGCCGAGGGTTTCGAGTTCGTCACCGCGCACGCGCTCCTGGAGAGCTCGAATCTCTCCGGCGCCGGATGAGGTCGGCCGGCAAGGGCGACCGACGCAGCCGGTTTATTCTTCCTGCCTGGGGAGCGGGGGTCGTTTGAGGCCCTCGGCCACGGCCTTCCACGACCCGTCGACTTGCCTTTTCCACACGGTCACGAAGGTGCCCGCAGCGCGATGCGTCTCGCCGGCGGCGTCGGTCGTCTGATCGACGAACTCGCCGGCGGCATAGGCGAAATCCCCGGCGGCGGAGACGCCTACCTGCCAGGATTTGCGTTGGTGCGAGATCGCGGTCTGCGGGGAGATCAGCGGCGCCAACCGCTCTGCGATCGCGGCCTGACGCTCGAGGCGGAAGCCCTCCGGCAGGGGATCGCGAACCGTCATCGTCACGTCGGCGGTGTTCTGCCAGCGCCCCTGCTCGTTCTTGCGCCACACCGAGACGTATTGCCCCGTCTCAACCCCCGTCTCGCCCTCCGCTTCGGGTCCGGTATAGACCCAATCGCCAATGGTGTAGCCGAGGTCAGCGGATGCGGCGACGAACACCTCCCGCGGCTCCCAGGAGAGCTCTTCCCCGCTCTCGGGATCGAGATATCGCGCCCAGGCTCCGGCCACCTCCCGGGGACCATGGGTGGTGCCGCGGCTGCCCAGGAAATAGGCATCGGGCGCGACCCGCGACTTGAACCGCTCGACGTCGTCGGTCTCCACCGACCTGGCGAAGTCGCGGCCGGCATTGCCGAGCGCTCGCAACTCGACAAGGTGGCGCCGATCAGGGGGCGAGACCTCGTTCTTGTGCGAGCCCCTGGCCACGGGCCGAGGCGGCAGGACGCTCTCAGCGACGGCCTTCCACGGCCGGTCGCCCACGCGCGCCCAGACCGTGAAGTAGGCACCCGTGGTGCTCTCGGTCTTGCCTGCCGCGTCGGTCGCTCCGAGCGTGTACTCCCCGAAGGTGTATGCGAGGTCCCCGGAGGCGGAGAGCTGCGACTGTTGGGGTTGCCGGTGGTGCGAGAACTCCACCCCCGGCGTCGCCAGCGGTGCCCAGCGCGCGGCAAATCGGTTGCGGCGCTCGAGGCTGAAACCCGGGGGCATCGGCTCGCGGGCCGCCAGCGGTCCGTCCACGGTGATTCGCCAGCGGCCGTTCTCGTCCCGGGTCCATACCGAAAGGTAGGTACCGGTCAACGCCACCGGCGCGCCGTCCTTGTCGCGGGCACGATACAGGAACTCACCGATCGAATAGGCCAGATCGCCGGCCGAGGCCACCGTGACCTCCTGCGGTCCCCACTGGAGCGACTCCCCGCTGCCGGGATCCAGGTAGTCGGCCCAGGCCTCCGCCACTTCCTGCGGACCGTGCGCCACCGTGGATCCGAGGAAGTGCGCCTCGGGAGCGATCCGCGCCTTGAAGCGTTCCACGTCGTGCTCGGCCACCGCGTGGCACAGATCAAGATCGGCGGCGGCCACCGCCGCGCGCTCCGCGATCAGATCGGTTGCCCACGCCGCGGGACTCATGATGGCCAGCACCAGGGCCACCACGACCGGGATCCGGGTCCGAAAACGATCATCCATCGTCGTCCTCCTCTCTCGTACGTGGGCTCTCCTACGGGGCCGTTGCGTT
>Ga0180431_10007423_pt1 | contig 12773 bp, 8 predicted proteins | sample SS_ome_11_FD_132459 | JGI IMG/M metagenome (GOLD analysis project Ga0180431, IMG submission 132459) | Hypersaline lake sediment archaeal communities from the Salton Sea, California, USA - SS_1_MS_1 metaG | ecosystem: Environmental > Aquatic > Non-marine Saline and Alkaline > Hypersaline >... | reverse complement strand
GAATTCGGTCCCGACCTGCTTTTGATTTCGCCGGGACCGGGTACGCCGGATACTGCGGGAGTAACACTATCGGCCATCGATTATTTCAAAGACAAACTGCCGATTTTCGGGGTGTGTCTTGGCTTTCAGTCGATAGTGCAATATTTCGGCGGTAAAATCAGCCATGCGCCGGAACCGATACACGGCAAACCCTCACGAGTTACACATAACCAAAAAGGAGTATTCGCCGATGTCGAAAACCCGCTGCAGGCGGGACGATATCACAGTCTTTGCGCTGTGGAGCTGCCGGATTGTCTTGAGCCAACAGCCCTGTTCGAAGAGATTGTAATGGGTGTTCAGCACAAAGAGCTGCCGATATTCGGTGTTCAATTTCATCCGGAAAGCATTTTGACACCGGCTGGCGGCAAAGTAATCGAAAATGCTTTGGCAATGGCAACGGCAAATAAACAATAAGGAATTAAGATGGCAGTGATAACTGAATTTATTGAGCCTTTACTGGCAGGTGAAGATTTGGGTTTTGAAGAGTCAACCCGGCTTTTGGATATTATTTTTGAAGGCGAGGTGGCAGAGGTTCAGATTGCGGCGTTCCTTACCGCAATGAGGGCCAAAGGCCCAACAGCAGCGGAACTGGCGGGGCTGGCTAAATCACTGCGAAACCATGCGGTTGCCGTTAAGGTCGATGTCGGTAATATGGTTGACACATGCGGGACGGGCGGGGCAGCAATAAAAACATTTAATATCTCAACTGCATCGGCGCTAGTGGCGGCCGGGGCCGGGGTTTATGTCGCCAAGCACGGCAATCGTGGAATAACCAGCAGTTGCGGCTCGGCTGATGTTCTTGAGGCATTAGGGGTTAAAATAGACGCTTCTGCTGAAACCGTAGCGGAATGTATCAAAGAGGCACACGTGGGATTTATGTTTGCTCCTATGTTTCATCCTGCGATGAAATATGTCCAGCCGATACGAAAAGGGCTGGGCTTCAGGACGGTCTTTAACCTGCTGGGGCCTTTGGCTAATCCTGCTAATGCGGCGGCACAGGTGATGGGAGTGGCCGATGAAAGTCTAATGGGGATGATGATAGAGGCGCTAAAACTACTAGGGGTGCAGAGGGCGTTGGTGGTGCACAGCGATGGGCTGGACGAAATAAGCACAGCAGGTGTTACCCAACTAGTGGAGCTGAAAAACGGCCGAATTACAAATACGGAACTTGGCCCGGAAAATTTGGGTTTCAAGCCAGCCGACATCAAAGGTTTGGCAGTAAACGATGCCAAGACAAGCGCAACAATAATCAGAGAAATCTTAAGCGGCGAAGAGGATGGGCCGGGCAAAGATATAGTTGTCCTTAACGCCGCTGCTGCGATAATCGTTGCCGGTCTTGCAGATGATTTTGAATCGGCAATCAAGAGCACAGAAGCTTCGGTCAGCAACGGGGAGGCGATGGCGTCTCTGGAAAAATTAGTTAAAATCTCAAATAGCTGAATGTTAAGCGAGATATGAGTTTCGAAAATGTTGATAGTTAAAGTTAAAATTTGCGGTATTACCAATTACGAAGATGCTATGGCGGCAGTGGATATGGGTGCGGATTTGCTGGGTTTTAATTTTTATCCCAAAAGCCCGCGATATGTAACCACCGACAAGGCAATAGAGATAATAAATAAACTGCCGGGATTTGTAGATATTGCCGGCGTGTTTGTGAATGCTTCGTTTGAGCAAATCCAGGAGATAATAAATCAATGCCAGTTAAACTGGGTTCAGCTTCACGGTGACGAAGACCCACAGTTCTGCCAACAATTTGATTCGTTGAATATAAAAACTATGAAGGCGCTGCGAGTGAAAGACCATAAGGATATTGAAAAGGCAGATAGTTTTTTAACAGATGCAATTTTGCTGGATGCTTATCATCCTGAGAAATATGGCGGTACAGGAGAGAGGTTTGACTGGGATATCGTTGGGAATATTAACAGACGTACTTTTTTGGCCGGCGGTATAAATCCCAATAACGCATCCAAAGCGATTCAGCCGGGAATTTATGGAATTGATGTCTGCAGTGGTGTAGAATCTGAGCCGGGCAAAAAAGATAAAAAATTAATGAAGAAGTTGTTTGACAATATACGTTACTTGAGAGGTTAGGAAAATCGAATATGAAATATAAAGGCAGATTTGGAGACTATGGTGGTTTTTATGTGCCGGAGGTGTTGATACCGGTACTGGAAGAATTGGAAGAGGCGTTTTACCGCTTTTACGAAGACGAGCGATTTGTGACTGAGCTTGCAGAGCTTTCAGACAGTTATGCCGGTCGTCCAACGCCGCTTTATTATGCCCGCAGATTCAGCGAGTATGTCGGCTTTAAAGTGTATCTTAAACGCGAAGACCTTCTGCACGGTGGTGCGCATAAAGTCAATAATACACTTGGCCAGGGGCTTTTAGCCAAATATATGGGTAAAACCAAACTCATTGCAGAGACTGGTGCGGGCCAGCACGGCCTAGCCACTGCGATGATTGGGGCTTTTTTTGGTATGGAGACGAAAATTTTTATGGGTGTTACTGATATTGAGCGACAAAGTGTCAACGTCCATAAGATGAAACTGTGCGGTGCAGAAGTAATAAGTGTGGAAGGTGGCACGGGGACACTTAAAGATGCTATCAATGATGCTCTGCGCTACTGGACGGCTAACGTAGCTGATACGTTTTATCTTTTCGGCTCGGCCTGTGGGCCACATCCATATCCTACGATAGTAAAGCACTTTCAGTGCTGTATCGGCAAAGAGGCAAGGCAGCAGTGTCTAGAGCAAATCGGCAAACTGCCTGATATGATTGTTGCCTGCGTTGGCGGCGGCAGTAACGCAATAGGTATATTTACAGCGTTTCTGGACGATAAGGATGTCAAAATGGTTGGGGTCGAAGCGGGAGGCAGAAGCATAAAAAGCGGCAACCATGCTGCGACGCTGGTGGCCGGCAGAATAGGTATTCTGCACGGTGCAAAAGCTTATCTGCTCCAGGACGACGAGGGGCAGGTCTATGATACAGAGTCGGTAAGTGCAGGGCTGGATTACCCGGCTGTTGGGCCTGAACACTGCCTGTTAAAAGATACTGGCAGGGTCGAATATGTAGCTGCCGAAGATAAGGAAGTGCTTGACGTATTCGAGATGTTGAGCAAAAGCGAAGGGATTCTCCCGGCCCTTGAAAGTGCACATGCTCTGGCCTACCTTGTGAGCCGGAAAGGCAAATTAGATGCCGATACCATCGTGATAGCGAATCTTTCTGGCCGAGGCGATAAAGATGTTTCAATTGTAGAAAAACGCCGGCCTCTCGAGAACTGATTATTAATTATCAGTAGGAAATCGATTATGGGCAATATCACAGACTCGACCAAAGCGTTTAAGATATGGCTTGCAATTATTATGATTATCAGCATAACCAGTTGCTCTTATGAACAAAGAGCGCAATTAGGATTTGGTGCCGGCGAAACAGGATGGCCTATGCACCACATTGATAATTCTCTATACAATCATAACTCCCTGAGTCCGGGGGACGTCGATAAAGATGGTTTTACGGACTACGCGGTTATTCATGAGGGACCAGATAAATATACGATTGTATTTAATCCCGGGAAAGACGGTGACGTGCGAAAGCCCTGGCCAAAGGTAATAATCGGAGAGGCTGGCAATCCAGAATATTCATACTTTGGTGACTTTGACGGTGACGGCAATCTTGATGTGGTAGGCTGCGGTGGTTATAGCGGGAAGCTCCCAACAGGGATTAAGATATTCTGGGGACCTGATTCCAGCCAAGTATTTGATGGTAGCGCTTGGATCGATGGAGGTTATATTCCAGATACTAAGGGCCGGGGTCATTTTCTTTATGTCGAAAGCAGCGATGTGAACGGCGACGGCACAACAGACATCGTGGCAGGAGGGAGAGTTCACAAGGTCAATCGTAAAAAAGCCGGTCTGATATGGATTGAAGCGCCAAGCAATAAGAGTGACCGCCGGAATCTTTCAAAGTGGAAAGTACATGATATTGATTCGACTTTGTTGAGTGGTCACGGTTTTGTTTTCATTGATATCGACCAGGATGGAGATGACGATATTGCTGTTGCGAATGCGGACTGGGATACTTCGGACTCTGAAGAACGAGTGCTGTGGTATGAGAATCCTGGGACTGGTTCAGCAAAACAGAAGGAACCTTGGCCTATGCATGTGGTTTATAAAGGTCACGAATTTTTTGCCAAACCCCAGGTTGCAGTTGGTGATCTGGACGGTGATGGTCTGACCGACCTGTGTGTACAAACCGATAGTCACATTTTCTATTTTAAGAAGATGAGTTTAAAACCGGTTTCCTGGAGACGAATAGTAATTAATAAGCCAGAGGTTGCACGATGGGTAAGCAGGCCTACAAAAATGGCTGATATCAACCATGACGGGAAAATGGATATCGTAGGGATGCTTATTCATAATTACGGGTACATGCCTTTGGGAAAAAGCTCTGTTTTTTGGATGGAGTACAGTGGTAACGAGCCAAGGCCAGATAATTGGACCACTCATGTCATAAAATGGTCTGACGGCGTATTTACTGGTAGAAGATTTCAAGGTGAGAAATGGGACCATTGCCGGTTTGAGGATGTGGATAGGGATGGCGATTTGGATATCGTCGGCAATTGTGAAGAGCATTATGAGTTCGTATCAGGGAAACAGAATAAGACTCTCGTAGGTGTAGTTTGGTTTGAGAATAAGCTTGTTCCATAGACAAGAGCACAGTATCAGCAAGGCCGCCTGGGATTGTCCTTTTGGAGGTAAATAGCTTCTGCAAAGTTCTGAATTCCGGGCCATAGCCAGGAAAGGATATGATTGATGAAAACATACAAACAGGTTTTTTCCGAACTTTCGGAGCAAAAAAGAGCGGCATTAATACCGTTTTTCGTAATCGGCGACCCCGATTTTGATACAAGTTTCGAGATTGTAAAAACAGCAATTGATGCCGGAGCTGACATTCTGGAGTTGGGGGTAGCATTTTCAGACCCGATAGCTGATGGGCCTACAATCCAAAAGGCGGATATTCGCGCACGAAACGCCGGTATAAATGTAAAAAAGGCATTTGAGTTTATCAAAAAAGTCAAGGCGTATAAAGACATTCCAATCGGCTTGTTGATGTATTACAACCTGATTTATCAGTATGGGGCAGAAAAGTTTTTCGCCGATTTCCACGAAGCGGGTACCAACAGTGTTCTGGTTGCAGATTTAAGCATTGATGATGCAGATGAAATTGTGGGACCAGCTACCTCGGCGGGCCTCGATACCGTTTTTATGGTAACGCCAAATACCGAAACGGAAAGAATGAAGCTCATTGCCTCTAAAACAACCGGCTTTATTTATACAGTGTCGGTTCTGGGCGTTACAGGCAGTAGAGAAAAACTCTCCGAGCAGGTAGAAGGGCTTGTCGCTAAGCTGAAAAAGCTTACCAGTGTCCCTGTCTGCGTAGGTTTTGGAATCAGTAAACCGGAACATGCTGCAGCGGTAGCAGCAACCGGCGCCGATGGTGTGATAATCGGCTCGAAAATTGTAAAAATAATCGAAGAAAATCTGGGCAATAAAGAAAAAAACTTAGCTGAGATTTCAACATTTATAAAAGAAGTCAAATCTGCTATTGCCAATAAATAGGGGAGCCCATTTTGCAACAAGTCGCAAAATGTGAACCCTAAAAGAGTCCGAGGCGGATATATACTCTGGAGTCTTTGCGCTGCAATCCCCAGCCCTAATCGGGTTATTCCTGTTAGTTGTTAGATTTTGTGTTAATGCCTGTCCGATACAACCAGTATGCAACAGATGCCAACAGAATTATACCCAGCCAGGCTCCCAAAGGTTCATCAATCACCGTCAGGGCATTTTGGGTGCCGACGATAACAATTGGTATCGCAATAAGGATACCAAGCAGCGCTTCGCCGGTTATCAATCCGGAGGCAAATAACATCCCGTGCCGGTCGGACACTTCCATAGATTCTTTAGTGGTGTCTTTTCTTTTGTGATAGAACTTTATTGCTAAACTTATTAATCCGCCAATTAAAATGGCTGTTGAAAGCTTAAACGGCAGATAAAAGCCAATGGTGACAGCGAGAACCGGTGTTCTGAAAGAACTGCCTTTGTTTTGAAGGTAACAATCCAGGGCTATCACAAACGCTGCGATAACCATTCCGATGGTTATGAAATCCCAGGGCAGGTCCCCTGAGAAAACGCCCTGTGCAACTGAAGCCATAAGATTGGCCTGGGGTGCAGCTAGAGGATTTGTTTTACCTATTGCCGAAGCATGCCCTGCAAACCCATAGGCTTTTTGGAGCAGCACAAGAACCGGTGCAATCACAAAGGCGGCTGAGACCGTTCCCACTATCTGCATTAACTGCTGTTTCCAGGGCGTAGCGCCGACGATGTGGCCCGCCTTTAAGTCCTGCATATTATCGCCTGCGATTGCCGCGGCACAACAGACAACACTGCCAATGATTATTGCTGCCGCAGGCCCGGTCTCGGCGCCCTTGCCCATCAACAATACTAAAAGAAGTGAAGAAACCAAGACAGTCGCTATTGTTACACCGGATATAGGGTTATTGGAAGAGCCAACTATCCCGGCCATATAGCCAGCAACGCCTGAAAATACAAAACCCGTTACGAGCATAATCAGTGCCATCGGTAGTGATACCGATACATTTGCAACAAATACCTGATATACTATAAATAATGGCACGACCGAGGCTACAATAAGCGTTAGTATCCATTTCATTGGCATATCTTTTTCGGTTCTGGGGATTTGGATATTGGCAGCAGTTGTACTGCTGTAGGCACTAAGTCCGCTCCTAATGCCGCTAACAATAGATTTTCGAAGTTTAATGACCGTCCACAGCCCCCCTACTATCATTCCCCCGACCCCAATATATCGAGTCTGTTCAGCCCATATCTGCTTGGCCCAGGCCAATGCTTCAATTGCCTGGCCATCCACAACCGGACAGGTTGATTTGGCAGCACAAATTGGGATTGCTACCAGCCAATTGCTCGCACCTCCCAGGAAAACCAGCACGGCAATATTCAGCCCTACGATATATCCCACAGAAACCAGCGCCGGGCTTAAATTCATACCGAAGTACGCCACAGATGTGCCGGCTTTTGCCGCTATCTCAAATATCCCCTCCCATATTTGCAGTCCAGCTTCACCGAGTTTGAAGAGTCCGCCGGCAATCGCTGCATGCACAAGATATTTAGTGCCGGAAGCCCCCTTTTCACCGGTTTTCAGCACCTCTGCAGCAGCTATTCCCTCGGGGAATTTAAGCTTTGTTTCGATAATCAATGCCCTTCGCAGAGGTATCGTAAATAGCACTCCTAAAACACCGCCAAAACAGGCGATAATCGTTACCCACCAGAAATTAAAATCGGACCAGAAATCCATAATGACCAATGCCGGCAGGGTAAATATCACTCCTGCCGCCAATGCTTCACCGGCCGAAGCAGCGGTGCGAACAACATTGTTTTCGAGAATGTTGTTGCGCTTAAAAAGCTTTAATATACCCATCGTAACCACCGCCGCCGGTATCGATGCTGAGACTGTCATCCCCGCAAACAGCCCAAGATAGGCATTTGCCGCTGCCAGTATAACTGAGAGTGTAATACCAAGTATAACCCCCTTCAGAGTAATCTCGGCCAGGGCATAACTGTCTAAGAGCAGGTTTTCATCGTTCGAAAAATCCTTTTGTTCGGCTTTTAGCTCATCCATTTGATTTTCCCTAAATTGAGTTAATGCTTTAACAGGGTAGCCAGCCAATGATGACTATTGAACAAACTGGGCGACAAAATATTTCGGTGTTAGCTTCCGGCCTGTCGCCCGTTCAATCATATCATCCCAACGATAAACTGAGCCTGGCTCAAAAACTTTTTTCTGCAGAAAATCACCAACCTTACGCTGGCCGACATAACTGACATCCTTGTCCGACTTGAGCTTTAGAATATTTTGAACAATATAGTGATGCAGTTGAGATGCCAACAATTCCCCTAATACGTAATTGTGATAATAACAGGGGGCAATAGTAAAATGAATTTTGGACGCCCAGTCCGGTTCGGTACGACCTGCAGGTTTTTTTACAAACTGATATTTTTCGACCAATTGCCACCAAAGTGAATCCAAATCCTGGTCGGGATTTGCATAGAGTTGCTTTTCGAAATCATACATAACCATAGCCCAGCGAACAAAAACAAGTTGTTTTAGCTGGGCATATTTATTACTGACCTTTTCGATTTGGGTGCGTTGTTCGTCCGACAATCCCAGCATTTGCTGCATCCAGGCCCCATTACGACTCAATCGTCCAAAAAACATAGCTATCGCTTCTGTTGTAAAAATATGTGCCGGTTCCCTAAGTAGATAAGGTACCTTTGGGTTATGATATTTGTCATAAACGGCATGTCCTAATTCATGCAGCATAGTTTCCATCCACTGCTCGTTATTTTTGATGTTACAGAGAATACGAACATCACCTTCTTTATCTATATCTGTGCAGAAAGCATGCGGGTTTTTGCCTTCACGCTCATAGAGGTCACTACTGGCCAGAATAGATTCCACAGGCAAGCCGATACCATTGTAAAATTTTACCGACAATTCTTTAACATCCTTGTCTTTATAATAACTGTCTAAGTCGACGTCATAGACCAAAGGAGTCTCCTGGAAGAACGGGTCGTGGTAATGCCAGGGTCTAAGTTGTTCGACAGGTACACCGTATTTGGCTGCCAGAATGGAATCCAGCTCGGCTTTTAGTTTGGCAAAAGGTTCGTTGGTCAATTCGTAAAGCTCATTGAAAATTTTGTCTATTTCTTTTATGTCCTGTTCAGCAGTAGTGAGCGAAAGAGTGTGGTAATTTTCAAAGCCAACCGTACGGGCGGCCTTGTTTCGCAACTTGACCAGTTTGATGATATCCTTCGCAACAACGGGCGCAACCTGCTTGCTTGCCAACCAGGCCTTTTTTCTTTTTTCAGAATCGATTTCGGTTTTTAGAATCTTTTTAATTTCGTTGGTGGTAACTTTTTCCTTGTCAATGATCCCTCTAAAAGTGCTGAAATTCTTTTCAACCTCAGTTCCCAAGTCAATAATTTGTTTGAGCAGGTCCTGGTCTATCTGGTGTGTCAGGTATGAGTTGTATAACAGGTCTAACTGCCGCTTAAGCACCGGCTCGGTTACTTGTTGTGATTCCTTCATTTTCTTTAGAAAGGCAAATTCCACGGGGTCGGTATAAACCTTGGTAATCTCAAGCTGCAGTTTGCTGACTTTGTCATAATCTTCAGGTTTGCCGGAATTTGCGGCATCCCAATACGCAAGACTGGTTTCCTTAGCCATAGGTTTGATTTCTTTGATATGCTTTGTGATGAAATTCTGCATTTGTTCATCGGCAGTTCCGGCACCGCAGCCAACAAGACAGATGGTTGCTGTCAGCATTATAACTGTAATACATAAACTTTTCATAACTTGAACCCTTATTAATATAAGTCATTATTTTATCAATGCACCGAAGCTGATTATATGGTTGCCTGCGGATAAATCAACTGTTTGTTAATTTGTATGCTCTTATGAGTTCCGCTATGCTCCAGGCCTGGGCGAAACAGCCTTTGGGTTTATGGGGCCGGTTACCATTGAATATCTCACAGATTTGTCCGAGACAGCCGTCTTCAGTCAAATGCTGCATCAACGGCTCGATAAAAACAGCGGCTTCCCTTTTACTTTTCTTGCTAAAATCGTTGACTTTTAAGTATGCCTCAATAAATGGCCCAATAAGATACGGCCAAACGGTACCTTGATGATAAGCCTCATCACGTTGTTGCTGTGGGCCTGCATATATGCCTTTGTACCGGCTGTCGTCGGGGCTTAATGTTCGCAGTCCATAAGGCGTGAGGAGATTTTTCTGTACCACATCTACTACCGACTTTTGTTGCTGAGCTGACAAAGGTGAAAACGGGAGTGAAACAGCAAATATTTGATTTGGCCGAAGGCTGCTGTCAACCGTACCATCGGGTAAAATACAATCGTTTAGATAGCCGGTTTTGTCGTTCCAGAATAACTTGCAGAAACTGATGGCGACTTTATCAGCCATTGATTTGTAATATTCCAGGTTCCGTGCATTCCGGCCGGTGTAAAATTGAACAAGCCGGCAAAGACTATTATACCAGAGGGCGTTAATCTCAACGGCTTTTCCATAGCGGGGCGTTATGGCAACACCTGCGTATTTAGCATCCATCCAGGTCAATTGTGTTTCGTTGCTGCCCGCAGTTATTAGCCCATCGTCATCAGCGTGTATGTCAAACTGTGTGCCATTTTGATAAGAGTCTATAATCCAGCGAATCACCGGCAGAAGTTGCTGTGTGAAGGTAGGAGAATCATCGGTGGTGTTTAAGTATTGAAAGGCAGCGTTAATAAACCAAAGAGAGGCGTCGACACTGTTGAAATGGGCGGTATTGCTGTGGTCATCGAAGCGATTCGGAATCATACCATCGTCAGCTGCCTGGGCAAAAGCCGTCAAAACAGACTTTGCTTTGTCCTGCCTACCCGTAGAAAGCAACAGCCCGGGCAGACAGATAAAGGTATCTCTTCCCCAGTCGGCAAACCAGGGGAAGCCGGCTAAAATCGTAGTCTTTTTCTCGTGTTGTTCATAGCTTGTATTGTATTTGGTCTGCTCTGGATTTATTTGCCGTTCGACAATAAACTTCTCGGCAGCCAAACAAAGATCTCTGAACTTTTTGTCTGGGGTCTTAACAGCAGTAATAATATTAGTTTGGTAGGTTTGTAAATTTTGCCGGATTGTATCAATATCTGTGTTAATTAACTGCTTGCGCTGACCGTGGTTACTGAGACTTGCGGATAAAACAATTTTTGTCGGTGAATTGAGACGACACTTAAAAAAACCAGGGGTCCACAAATCCTCGGTAAAGTTCTGACCTCTTTGTCTGTCTTTGCGGTATACGAAATTAAACCACCACTGCTCATCCCTTTCAAAGTTGGCTGTAGGACAATCCAAGAACAGTTCGCAACTTTTGGGCGAATTATGGCGAATCAACAAGCTGTTTCCAACCGGTTTTGAACATAATGGAGCATAGGATTTTTGAAGAGTATGAAAGTCACGTAAGTTTATGAACGGACGCAAAACAAATTCCACCGGCTCGGCAACATTGCTAAAATCGTACAGCAGGAGGACTGTATCAGTATCATGGGCAAGATAAATGGATTTAGTCAATCTAATGCTGCCGAGTTGATACTCAAAATGTACACCAGTATCTTGACGAAATTGCTTGATACATCTGGAACCGTTTGGTGAGAATTTGCCGTTGAATTCGAAGGTTGAAAGATTAAAGACCTCACCGTTAAGTATTACCATCTCGAGACATTGGGCCAAAGCCATTATCCTGTTGACCGGTGGGTCAAGCGAGCCGATAAGTAGGCCGTGGTACCTTCTGGTATTGCAGCCAATAATCGTAGATGATGCATAACCGCCACGATTATTAGTTAGCAGCCATTCCTTTTCCAACAAATCTTCAAACCGTTCATTGTCCACCGCTACGGAAGCAATTGCAGCATTGGCAGTTTTTTGCAGTGTCAGCACAACTGTACTCCTAAAAGCATCAAGACGTTAGAAGCCAACTATTAGAATTGCTGTTCGAATAAGAAAGCATATAATGCGTCTAACAAACAATTTGCAAATTTGGCTGGTCTTTATTTTGCAATGAGGTGCCCGATAACGCCCCAGTCGCCCGCTTGGAACAACGGTTATGAAGATTGCCCAGGATATTCATAAAATTAATGTAAGAGTCATAAGGCGAGTCATAAGGATTAAAATATTTATGTACGTCCCCATCAGCAAAATATTTTGTGCACATATAATAAAAATGGTCGGAAGTCTGTAATTTTCGCCAGTCTTCAATGATTTTTTCGCTACCTGTTTTCTTTACTTTCTTTTCAATACGGTAAAGCTCATGGATTGCATTTGATTGCATTGCATTTCCCAGCCAGGCGGAAAGGTCTCTTTCCGTGTCGGCCCAGCTTATCAGGTGTGGTATATCAACTGTGCCGACAGGCTCATAAGTCTGAATGACTTCACTGGGAGTCTTGAAATCGTTGTCCGGGTGTTTCAGAATCTCATCCGGCAGATGACGCATAAAGTTGAATATGCCGGTATCTTCCCATTGGTGCTCCCCGAATGTTTCATAATCCATAAAGAGGTTGACGACATTGCCGTTGCCGTTTATTCTGTTCACCCATTGGGCATATTTATCCGCAGTTAAAGGCCATTCCGCCCAATCACGATTGGAAAACCTAAAAGCAATATCGTCACTGAGAGTGTAATTTTTCAACAAAAGTTTCAGTCTGCCACAGTCTCTGGGGCGATAGACGAAATTAGGACTTTTTGAGCCTAAAATATGGTCTGCTCCTTCGGTTAATATGGCATCGAAAGAATCCATTGACTCGATAAGGCCCGCCAACTCATTGTTGTATATCAACTCCGTGTTTCTAAATATCTTTGGCTTTTGACCAAAAAGTTCTTCTATGGTATCACAGTGTTTGTTTATCTGCTCAATAAATTCGTCTCTCGAGTACAGAAAGCTTAAACTGTGATAATACGTTTCTGCTAAGAATTCTACACATCCGGTTTCCGCCAGTGCATCAAAAGTGCTTATAACTTCCGGTGAAAACTTAAAGAGTTGCTCCAGTAATACGCCGGTTATACTGTATGCTATTCGGAATCTGCCCTCATACCTTTTTAT
>Ga0180431_10007420_pt1 | contig 12779 bp, 9 predicted proteins | sample SS_ome_11_FD_132459 | JGI IMG/M metagenome (GOLD analysis project Ga0180431, IMG submission 132459) | Hypersaline lake sediment archaeal communities from the Salton Sea, California, USA - SS_1_MS_1 metaG | ecosystem: Environmental > Aquatic > Non-marine Saline and Alkaline > Hypersaline >... | reverse complement strand
TAATCATCGTCAGTCTCAGCCTTTGATTGCATTACGATGCCTTTGCTCAATCAGTCAACGTACACGTGCTGTTTTTCCCGGTGATACTCGAAGAGACGGTCAATATCCTGCCGCAGCACTCTTGTCTCTGAAAGCTCCGGTAATTCATCGAAACCGAAGAACCTCGCATCCGCTGTCTCGTGCAAGTGTGAGATTTCGGTTCTTCCGGCTGGGAGACCGTAGAAGAACAGCTTGTAGACGTGATGGGGATAGCGCGGCGTGTATGGGTGAGCACTTCGATCGATAACGGATACGAGTTCGACTTCGTCTACAATGTAGCCTGATTCCTCCACGATCTCCCGCTTGACTCCCTGTGATGGCGTTTCGTTCACGTCTGCCCATCCGCCGGGCATCGACCATTTGTTGTCGCTCTTCTCATGAACCAGCAGAATGCGGTCGTCTTCGAAGACTCCTGCCCGCAAATCCACCTTCGGGGTGCAGTACCCACTGTCGGGAACGAAGAAATCTTCAATCTTCTCGAGGGGAACGTCGCCGATGGCGGCGAACATCTCCCTCGCCAGTGCCCCCAACCGCTCGTAGCGCTCGATGTCAAATGGATTCTTCGTGTGAACCAGGCCGTTCTGAGACATCGCCCGGAGTTCGCGGATCCATTGAATCCATTGCTGGTCTGACTCATTCATCCGGCAACCGTTCTGTTCATTGCTCCGTCATTCGCCAACGTGAATTTGGTCTTGGTGGGTCCAAGTCGCCAGCGCCCGCCAACCTCTTGAACACCTTCAGGTGCTTGACATGATGTCGGTCGACAATCGAAAATGCAATGAGTGGCGGCAGCAGCAACCGGGATCCATGTGGCACTTTGGAGGGACGCTCGTTCTTCGGGCATGCCGGGAAACTGAATTCGATCAAAGCCAATTGGGGAGAACACGAGGCATGCCAGTCGACTGGAACGAATCGTCAATGGGAACTGGAGTCAAGTCATTGGACGTCCAGCACAAGCAACTCATCCACACCCTGAACATGCTGGTAGACAAGTTGCGGGCAGGAAATGAAGACGAGGCTGTGGCCCCACTGCTTGGATCTCTCGAGAAATACACTGCGGACCATTTCGCGCACGAAGAGAAGTGCATGGAGGCCTACGGGTGTGCAGCCGCGGCGCGAAACAAGAAGGAACATGCAAAATTCCTGTCGCTTCTCGAATCACTCAAACAGCAATATCAGGAGACCGGCCCTAGTCGTGTTTTGGCTCTCGAGATTGAAGCAAAACTGCTCGCCTGGTTGGTGTTTCACATCAAAGGGACCGATCGGCAACTCTACGGCTACGCAACGGCGATGGGTGAGTTGGACATCAAGTAGCCGGCCGGCGCCCGTACTTGATGAGCGCCTGTGCCGCCTGGTGAGTATCGCCGCCGCATCCTTCCGAGGAACTCCTCCCACATGAACGGTCTTCGACAATCGGTCTTTCACGATTCCCGCCCCGCCATGGGCACGATGGCCGAGATCTACCTCGCGACCGAGGACCCCGCTCGAGCTTCAGAACTCTTCGAGGCAGCGTTCGCGGAGATCGAATATGCCGAAGCCACGTTGAGCAGGTACCGGCCGAACAGCGAGATTTCTCGCATCAATGCAAGCGCTGCGGAAGGGGATGTTACTGTCGACCCAGAGCTGTTCGGTTTGTTGAAGCTAGCGCGAGAATACGGCCGGATCTCGCACGGCGCGTTCGATATCACGGTGGGCCCACTCGTCAATGCATGGGGTTTCTCTGGTGGGCAAGGCCGTCGTCCTTCCAGACGAGAACTGTCTAGTGCTCGCGATCGATCGGGATGGCGGTTGTTGGAGTTAACCGAGAGTCAGCGAACCGTTCGGTTTCTGCGCGACGGCGTCGAGATAGACCTTGGTGCGATAGGCAAGGGTTGGGCGCTGGACCGTGCCGCCGCCGTTCTTTGCAGGCATGGGGTGGGGAATGCGCTGCTGGGTGCCGGAGCCAGCAGCTACCTCGCCTTGGGGCACCCACCGGATCAAGACGGTTGGATTGTCAACGTGACCGATCCCACCGATACGTCGCGCGTGCTGACTGCCCTTCAACTCAGCGACGCCGCACTTGCGACTTCTGGTGCGAATCAGAAGTTCTTCGAAGTTGACGGCAAGAGGTATAGTCATATAATCGATCCGCGGACCGGCTCGCCGGTCGAGGGAATGCTGCAAGTCACGGTGTTGGCCGAGAAGGCCACAGATGCAGACGTACTGGCAACGGCATTGTTTGTTCTCGGTCCGGATAGTGGGCCGAGGCTGTTGCCGGAGGGCCAGATGCGCGGAGCGTTGTTCGTGCTGGATGCGCCCGGCAGGCGTCGGGTCGTTGAAGTCGATTGGCCCGACGACAATCGACCTTAGGGAAAGACACGCAAAAGAGGTAACGAGGCAACACATGGAACGACGAGATTTCTTGACGACATCGACTGCTGCCGCAGCCGCCAGCGCCTCCCTTTTGCTTCTCAACTCTTGTGCGGACGAGACATCTGAAGAGGGGCAACGAAGATCGTCGGGCGCGGCGATTCGCCTCGGGATCATTGGAGCGGGAAGCCGCGGCAAGTACATGATGCGACAGTTCCTCCGCGTTCCAGACGTGAGCATCGACGCCATCTGTGACGTGTACGAACCTCGGTTCGACGAGGCTCGGGAGGTAACTGGTGAAGACACACCTGCGTTCAGCGATCTTCGCGCCATGCTCGACGCCTCAGCTGACCTGGACGGAGTGATCATTGCGAGCCCGCTCAGTTTCCACGCCGAGCACATATTGGCTTCGCTCGAGGCCGGATTGCACGTTTACGGTGAGAAATCGATGGCGTTCACTGTCGATGAGTGTAATGCGATCGTACAGGCAGTACGCGCGAGCGGGAAGAAGTATCAAATAGGCCTGCAGTACCACTACGCCGCCTGGTACCGGCAGGCCCTCCGACGTATCCAGGAGGGAGAGATCGGGCAGGTGTCTCACGTGTACGCATATTGGCATCGCAACTACAACTGGCGTCGACCGGTCCCTGAACCTTCGCTTGAACGGCTCATCAACTGGCGCCTCTACGAGGAATACTCCCACGGGTTGGTGGCGGAGTTGGGTGCACACCATATCGATACGGCAAACTGGGTGTTCGGTGAGACACCTGCCAGCGTTGTGGGAAATGGAGACATCACTTTCTATGACGACGGTCGTGAGACTCTGGACAACGTGCAGGCTATCTACAGCTATCCGAGCGGTGGCACCCTGGTATTCAGTTCGATCATCGGCAACCACAAACAGGGCTGCCAGGTGATTATCTACGGTACCGGGGGCACTATCGAGCTCACGCTCGAGGATGGTTACATCTTCTACGAACCCGCTCGTCCCAATTCGGCAGTACCGCAGGAAATGGTGGAAGCTGGAGTGAACACGACGGCTTCGCTATCAACATCTGGCGACATGCCTTACCGCGGCAGAGGTCGATTGATCGATATCGAACGACGCAACGCCGGCGAGCCAAGCTGGCACGCGGCCCGCGCGTTCATCGAGTCAATTAGAGAAGATACGCATCCCGTGGCTGACGAGATTGTTGCGTGGGGCGAAGGCGTGTCGGTGGCACTCGGGGTCGAGGCGGTCAGAAACGGAACCCGAATCGAATTTGCGGAACGCGGGGCCCTCGAACCTGCGATCTAGGCATAAATCTCCTCAACCAGTTCCTTGTATTTGGCCGCGATTGCGTTCCGCTTTACCTTGAGTGTGGGAGTAATCTCACCACCCGCCAAGGTGAAGTCCTCCGGCAGCAACCTGAATTCTTTGATCTTCTCGAAATTCGCGAGTTCAAAAGAATGCGCGTCGATTCGTTCACGGAAGAACTTCTTCACTTCCGGTAAACGAATCAGATCGAGTCTCGATTCGAATTCCCACTTCTTGCGCCTCGCGAACTCTTCTAACGCACTGAAGAACGGCACGATCAACGCGCTCACAAACTGTCTGCCTTCGCCCACTACTGCTATTTGCTCGATGTAGTGATCTTTGCCAACCGCGGTTTCGATCCGCTGCGGCGCTACGTTCTTCCCTCCGGACGTAATAATCAGGTCTTTCTTCCGGTCGGTGATCGTTAAGTACCCGTCTTCTGACAGTTCCCCGACGTCGCCCGTACAGAGCCAGCCGTCGCGCAACACCGCCTCGGTCGCTGTGGGGTTGTTGTAGTAACCCTTCATTACGTTGGGACCCTTGGCCAATATCTCACCGTCTTCCGCAATCCTGATCTCACAGTCGATAACCGGCCGCCCCACCGAGCCGAATTTGAACGCGTCGGGACAGTTGGCGGTGAGCATGGGTGAGGTCTCCGTCAATCCATAGCCTCGGCAAATCAGTATGCCGGCCGCGAAGAAGAAGTCTTCGATCTCTCTCGCCATCGGTGCCCCACCCGCGGAGAAGAAGTTCTTCGGCCCTCCCACGATGTCACGGATCTTGTGCAATACCAGTTTGTCGGCAAGCGCGTATCTTATCCTGAGCGCAAGCTCAGTGCGACTTCCACTCTGTCTGGCCGCGGCGTGCTCGCGACCCACGCCGACCGCCCAGTGAAACAACTTCTGACGCAGTGGAGATGCCTGGCTCAACTTGTCGTGGACTGCCGAGTAGATCTTCTCGTAGAGCCGTGGCGCACTCACCATCACGGTTGGCTTCACCTCTGCCAGATAGCTGATCACCTGCTTCGGATCCCGCACGTACCAATTTTGCGCACCACTGTTGAATACGAAATACGACCACGTTCGTTCGTAAACGTGACTTAGCGGAAGGAAACAGAGTGAGCGGTCCTCGGTTGTGACCGAAAACCACTCATTCACGGCACGGAACTGATGGAAGAAATTCCCGTGAGTGAGCATCACTCCTTTGGGCTCACCGGTCGTTCCTGATGTGTAGATTATCGAAGCGATGTCATTAGTAGAGATTCCCAAGCACCGTGCCTCTACCTCTCCAGCTCGATTGGATGTGCGCCCCCTCTCGAGTAGTTCCTCATAGCTGACGGTGTTGGGGTCGTCCGCTTGCAGCGTTCCATCCAATACAACCTGCGTGCGTATGGTCGACTTGTGAGCGAATGAGTTGACTTTCTCGTGTTCCGCGAATCCGCCCACGAACATCACCTGAAGCCCCGCGTCCGCGGCGATGTATTCAGCCTGCCCTGAAGTGTTCGTGGCATAGATAGGTACCGTGATTCCGCCCACGCTTTGAATCGCGAAGTCGGCTATCGCCCATTCCGGGCTGTTCGGAGCCATGATCCCGACGCGATCGCCGACCTTGACGCCCAGCTCCAACAAGCCCTTGGCCAGGTTCTCAATGAGCTGACCAAGCTCGCGATATGTGATTTTCTTCCATACTTCGCCTTCCTTGAAACTCATTGAGACCAACTCACCGTACTCAGAGCTCTTGGTGCGAATCATCGATGCGAGGTTCAATTGACTCACGAGATATCCTGATTTCCTGAGGTTCGGAACACTGCCGATCTAACGACGGGTACAACTTAAAGTAGGCAAATCCGGACGATATGGATAATATCTTTCCATCATGGGTCAGAAAGCAAACACCTTCCGCCTTATCGCCGCGCTAGCGTTGGCGGTGGCCGCGGTCGCGATCATTTGGGTCGTTTCTTCCCACAAAGATCGTTCGCAGGCCGATGCGGGACGCGAGCAGCGAGTGTTTCCGCAGATCGAGGGCAGAGAGGCGGTGGTACTCGACGATGATGCCAACAGGACATTCTGGGGTGACACCAGTGCCGAGCGGCCACCTCGCGTAGCCCAGTGGCTCGATGCGTTGACACGAGTCGGCATGAACGCCAGGACGATCCCGTCGATCGTGGATTGGCACGATGAACTACTCGTACTCCCGCATTCATACTGCCTCTCCAGTGACGAAGTGCGGCTGATTCAGGAGGGGATCGAGAGCGGCAAAGGTGTGTTTTTCGTTGGGCCTGTCGGAGTTCGCGGCTCCGACGCAAGCTGGATTGGCTGGAATAGATTCCATTCCATTGTCGGCAGCACCAACTTGCGGGAGTTTTCCGGTCTCGAGACGATGTTTCTCGTCGTATCGGGCACTGGGCCAGTGGGAAGTCTTTCGATGGCGGGGCATCGCATCTCTTTCCTTCAACGGGAAGGGCAATGGGGCGTTGCGGGGTTGCCGGGCGGCGCATATTGGGGGGATTACGACCGCAAGCCGTTTCCCGCGGACGAGGTTTTTCACGCTGCCGCTGTCGGCACACGAGGATCGGGGAGATACGTGTGGATTGGCTTCGATCCCGATCTGGCGGCCGGAAGCTACGAGAGCCAGGGAGCCCTCGATCGCCTCATGGCGGACCTGGTTGTCTGGAGCCTGTCGGTGCCGGCGGTCGAAGTCGATCTCTATCCAGGTGGTAAACCGAACGCTCTCATCGTTGCCATGGATACGGAATGGCAATTCGAGAACGCCGCATACCTCGGCGATCTTCTCCAGGAACGAGGGTTGCGCGGCGGGTTCATGTGCGTCAACGAGTTTGCGGATTCCAATGCGAGTCTCGTTCGCAACCTCGCCGAGTTTCATGACATTGGTTCGCACAGTGAGGACCATACTGTCTTTGTCGGACAGTCGCTACGCACACAAGCCATGCGGCTCACGCAGAGTGCAGCCGGGTTGACGGAATTGTCGGGGCAGTCGATTGTGGGATTTCGTCCACCCGAGGAGCGATACGATGAAAACACGCTGCGGGCATTGGCGGAAACCGGTTTTTGGTACATTCTCGGCGGGGAGGCTACCGCCATCGCACTGCCGACGCTTCTTGATGTGTCGGACACAGACTCATCTGCACCGCTTGTAATGATTCCAAGAATCCAACGTGACGACCTCTATCTCGTGAACAGGGAGGAACTGGGCGGTCACGAGTTGGCCGACGGCTGGCTACGGGACTGGGAGACGGTGCGCCGCCATCGAGGCATTCACTATGTGAGCGTGCATAGCACCTGGCTCACGGGCGCCGACGAGGCAAGTCTGTTGGGTCAATTCCTAGACGCCGTGCCGCTTGACGACGTTTGGGTGCCGGGGCCGAACGGATTGGCGGAGTGGTGGCGTCAGCGCGCGAGTATCCAGGCAGAGGTCGTGAATCAGGCTGCCAATGAGGTAGTGCTCCGAATTCTCAACGCTGCCCCCCAAGCGGTGGAAAACATCGGTGTCTGGGCCGTGTTCGAGGGGAACCCGGAATCGCTGCGGGTGGAGGAGGATGGCGCGCATGTTGACGGGCCGGACGAACGCGGTGCATATCTGTTCATGGTCGATAACCTCCCACCCGCTGACACGGTAGTGATTCCAATTCAACTCGGCGATCAGCGGCAGTGATCTCGAACGTGAGTTCCCACTCTTGAAAAAGGCTCCGATCAGAAACGTTGCCATAATCGCACACGTGGACCACGGTAAAACCACGCTGGTCGATAAAATGCTGCTCGAGGCAGGTGCGTTCCGCTCAGGTCAGCAAATCGAAGAACGTGTGATGGACTCCAACCCGCTGGAACGGGAACGCGGCATCACGATTCTCTCCAAGAACACGGCTGTGTTCTGGAACGACGTCAAAATCAACATCGTAGACACCCCCGGGCACGCGGATTTTGGTGGCGAAGTTGAACGCATTCTACGGATGGTTCAGGGCGTGCTGTTGTTGGTGGATGCTGCTGAAGGACCGATGCCGCAGACGCGATTCGTCACCTCCAAGGCTCTGGAACTGGGTCTTCAACCGATTGTGGTGATCAACAAAGTGGATCGGCCGGATGCTCGCCCGGAGGAGGTGTACGAGGAAGTACTGGAACTGCTGCTGGACCTCGAGGCCACGGACGAGCAGTTGGATGCACCGTTCTTGTATGCGTCGGCAAAGGAGGGGTGGGCGGAGACCGAGGGCGGAAGGGCGGAAGGGCGGAAGGGCGGTACCCAGCCACCCCACCACCGGATCATTGTGCCGGCTGACGAACCTACCGCCCTACCGCCTTACCGCCCTACCGACTCTCCCCGCGACCTCGTCCCGCTATTCGAGACAATACTCACTACGGTTCCGGAGCCGCCCGGCGACCCCGCCGCGCCCTTCCAGATGCTCGTCTCAACGATCGACTATTCGAGCTATATAGGCAGGATCGCGGTGGGCCGAATCGAACGCGGCAGAGTCGAGGTGGGGCAGGCGATAGCGTTGTTGCCGTTGGGAAAACCTGGGCTCGTCCCGGAGGCGGAGATTGTACCGGGAAGAGTGATGCGGTTGTACGGGTTTGATGGGTTGAAGAGGGTGGAGCAACGCACCGCTCGAGCGGGAGATATCGTTGCGCTCGCCGGTTTGGAAGGCGTGGAAATTGGGACTACCCTCTCTGACCTGAGCAAGGCGGAACGACTGCCCGGCATAAAGGTGGAGGAGCCCACTCTATCGGTTGACTTCATGTACAACGATTCACCTTTCGCGGGGCGCTGCGGCAGGTTTGTGACGAGTCGCCAGGTTCGAGACCGCCTGTTTCAAGAGGTCGAACGAAACGTCGCGCTCAGGGTGGAAGAAACGGACAGACCCGAGATCTTGAGAGTCTCGGGCCGCGGCGAACTGCATCTGACAATTCTGATGGAAACTATGAGGCGGGAAGGGTACGAGTTCCAGGTGAGCAGACCGCGGGTCATTACCAGAACGGGACCGGACGGAAAGGTTGAGGAGCCTTACGAGGAGATGATCGTCGATGTGCCCGAAAGCATGCTAGGTGTGGTCATTGATAAACTGGGTGGCAGGCGCGGAGATATGATCGACATGAAAAACCCGGGGCAGGGAAGAGTACGCATGCGCTTCAGGGTGCCGGCGCGTGGCCTGTTCGGGTTTCGGTCTGAATTCCTCACCGATACGCGCGGCGAGGGGATCCTGCACCACAGGTTTCTCGAGTACGGAAAATGGGTGGGCCGATTGGGAGGGAGGAACAGAGGAGTGCTGGTGGCTGATAGGGAGGGGAGTGCCGTGGGCTATGCCCTGTTTGGTTTGCAGGAACGTAGCACGCTCTTCGTGGCACCAGGCGCCCCAGCTTATGAAGGAATGATTGTGGGAGAGAACGCTCGTAGCGGCGATATGGATGTGAACGTGAGCAAGGAAAAAAAGCAGACAAACATCCGTGCCGCCGCGTCGGACGACAACATCTTGCTGGAGCCTCCTTTACAGATAACGCTCGAGTACGCACTGGAATACATTGAGGATGACGAACTGATTGAGATCACACCGGATGCGGTTCGATTGCGCAAACGTGTGCTGGATGTGCGCGCACGGAAACGGGCAGCGCGTCAGGCCTCTCGGTCTTTGAAAGGGTAGTCGCCATGATACGTGCAATCACGGTCGCAATATTGACAACCGCCACTTCAGCTGTATCTGCGGCTTGTGCAGGGTATGCGACACATCCCGCTGATGTCACGCAGACACCTGCCGCGAAGGCTACCCTCGCCGTGCCTCCCGCCCATCCAGCTTTAGCATCATCTGCTGTGACTCAACAGGACACAATCCCCCGCGTCGGCGAATACCGCGTCTACACCGGTTCCGGAGAACTCGTATCACTCGATGAAGTCGTGGCAACGATGGCGGACAACCAGGTGGTGTTCATAGGCGAATCACACGACGATCTCACGGGACATCTGATAGAGGCGGAGTTGCTGTCGCGGGCTTACATCGCATACGTAGCCTCGTACACAGACTCGGTGTCCGCGCGAAACGTGACGCTCTCGCTCGAGATGTTTGAGCGAGATATCCAGTATGTATTGGACGAATACCTCCAAGATCTGATCACTGAAGATCAATTTCTCGACAACACCAGGCCCTGGACGGAGTACGAGACAGACTACAGACCGTTGATCGAATTCGCGAAACAAGAGGGAATCTCGGTGATCGCCGCAAACGCACCACGGAGGTATGCCAACCTGGTCACCAGAAAGGGGCGCGATGCGCTGCTGGAGCTGAGTCCACAGGCATTGGCCTCACTTCCCCCGCTTCCTTACGGCATGCCGTCGCCGAGATACGAGGACCAGTGGCGTGTGGCAATGGTCGAGGCAATGGAGGAGCTGAGAGAAAAGTGTCCCATGCCCCCCGCGATGCAACGTGCCATGCGTGGCGATTCTACGAGGCCGGCAATGCCGATGGGATCACATGCATCATCGTCAAATCCGCTCCATGCGCAGGCACTCTGGGATGCGTCGATGGCGTACTCGATCAGCGAACACCTGAAGCACCATCCGGATGCTCTAGTGCTGCACATGGCGGGAGCATTCCATGTTGAACGGGGCACCGGAACCCCGGAACACCTAGAGCGCTATCGGCCGGGTTCACGCACAATGATAGTAGTCATACGACCGGTGGAGGACATCGAGAAATTCGACGCTGAGCGCGACGGCGAAAACGAGGATTTCGTTGTTCTGACTGAGGAGGCACTGACTAGGCCGTTCCCGTGTCCCGGAGGCTAGTGAAAAGGACCCTCAAATCTCCAAGAAACTCCACTCCTTCGTAAACGGCACCGAGCTGAACCGCACACCCTTTGTAGGCGTCACCCTCAGATTGTCACTCGGATTGATACCGATCCCCGCCGCCGCGTTGTAAAGCCCGGGTTCAACACTGAACGTCATGTTCTCTTCGAGCGGTGTATAGTCGCCAAGTGCTATGAACGGGGGCTGGTGACCCACGAAGATCTGGCCCTGTCCATGCGCCGGCCTGTGGTAGATGAAATCCTGCATCCCGGCATCCACCTGGTGCTGATGGATCTTGGCCGCGATGTCCGAACAGGTCGCCCCCGGTTTCGACTCTTCCTCCTGAATCTGAACTGTCTCGGCCACCACCTCCCACATGCGCTCCTGCTCGGCTGTCCACGGTCCGATGAGATAGTTCCTGTAGCACTCGCCACCGTAACCGCCTAGCTGGATGTCTGTGTTCACGTAGACAGTCTGGCCGCGTTCGATGTTGGAGTAGAAGAACTGGTTCGGGTGTGGGTACGCGCTTGCAACTCCGGCCCGGACATAGTGTGAGGTGACGTCGACGCCCACCGCCGTGTGCGGCTTGCCGTCGTAGTTGATGTCGTTCATCAACATCTCTATGCCGTACGCTTGCAGAGCCTGACCCAACTCGAAATCGGTGGCGTCCGTGCCGCGCTCAAGAATGTAGTCGCGGGCGAACGCATGGATCTTATCGAAATACCCGTATGCTCTTTGGGTGAGCGCCAACTCCTCGGGCGTCTTGATCTGTTGCATGTACAGACAGGTGTCGCTGATGTCCACAAAGCGAGTGCCCGGCATAATGCGCCTAGCTGTCTGCAACTGCGAAGCTGTGAGATCTCGATCGATAGCTATGCGGGTCCCGGCAAGACCGCGATGCCTCAGTCCATTCAGCATCCATTCGAACAGGTCGATACGGGGGCCTTGGACGACCTCGCCGCGGTTTGGGAAACCACCCTCGGCGTGTGGATAGCAGAAGTAATACTCGTTTTCCGTAGCCCACCAGCTGGTGACGAGCTCGCGATCGATACCTGGCGAATACCAGTATGCCGTGTCCTCTTCGTCGGTGCGAAAGACCACCCACGTGGACCGCTCGCCGCTACCTCTAAAGCAACCGGTGTAGTACACCATGTTCTGGTCCGAAGAGAGCACGATAGCTGAAACGCCCAATTCTTCTACGCGCTCTTTCAGCGTTCGAGTCCTGGCCTGGTGCCATTCGAGCGGTAAGCGATCGTATCCCAACGGTGCAGGTTCGAGACTGTCCGGGTGCGGCACCAGCAGGCGTTCCGACTCCCCTGCGGCAACGCCGTCGGCGGCGCAGGCCAAACCGCTTGCAGCCGTCCCTGCGCTAGCAAGACCGGCACCCATGGTTCTGATGAAATCACGTCGCGAAGCCTTCATGCTTTCCTCCAGCGAAGGGATGTGGTCATGGCATTGAGCGGGATTGTATCCTAGAGTCGCCGACTTTTCCAGAGCTTTGAGATGTCGCACATCCGGCGCACGCTTCGGCAATCACCCCCATATACGTGTAATCACGCAATGCTGAGTCGGTGCGCATCACTTACATTACACCATCTATATAAAGACTTCCTATCAAGGTGAATCGTATGACAAGCCAGCACAAACACGAGAATCTTGGCGTCGCATCACTCGCCGTGCATGCGGGCGAGGAACCCGACCCAGTATTTGGAGCGGTTGCCGCTCCGATATACCAAACCTCCACGTTCGCGTTTGAAAGTCCGGAACAAGGCGCTTCGCGGTTTGCGGGCAGAGAATCGGGCTACATCTACACTCGGCTGGGCAATCCAACCATAGATCGCCTCCACGAGAAGGTCTCAGCTCTCGAGGGAGGTATCGGTGCCCTAGCCACCGCTTCAGGCATGGCCGCCGTCAGCACGCTCTATTTCAGCTATCTGTCTGCCGGGGATCATATTGTTGGCACCAGTTCGCTCTATGGGCCGTCGCGCGTCATCATGGAGAGGGAATTTTACCGGTTCGGGGTGTCATCAACTTGGGTTAACACGGGTAACCTCGACGAAGTGAACGAGGCACTGCGTCCTGAGACCAAGATGATCTACGTGGAGACTCCTTCTAACCCGACGATGAAGCTGACAGACTTGCCGGCTGTGTCCAAGATCTGCAAAGATCGAGAGATTCTCCTCGCGGTGGACAACACATTTGCCACTCCGATCCTGCAGAAACCCCTGGAGCTTGGCGCCGACGTCAGCCTGCACAGTGTCACAAAGTTCATCAATGGACACGCGGACGTGGTGGGTGGCCTGCTGGT